>ENA-UOOR01003907-UOOR01003907.1-fermentation-metagenome-genome-assembly--contig:-NODE-3907-length-12427-cov-71.944633_pt1 | contig 12427 bp, 10 predicted proteins | sample MGYA00245780_ERZ724029 | MGnify/ENA primary metagenome ERZ724029 (study PRJEB28704, sample SAMN03018315) | fermentation metagenome | biome: anthropogenic terrestrial biome; feature: soil... | reverse complement strand
AAAAATATTGAAATAACATACGTGCAATGGAAAAATTAACACAGGAAACCGTGAATTTTACGGAGAAAAATATCGACAGGATAGCCGCTCTATTCCCGAGCGCCATTACCGAAACAAAAGATGCCGACGGCAAACTGAAACGAGCCGTGAACTTCGATCAATTAAAGCAGCTACTTTCCGATGAGGTGGTCGATGGAGATGAATGCTATGAGTTCACCTGGGTGGGGAAGAAGCAATCCATTATTGAGGGGAACCGTCCCATCCGGAAGACGTTGCGCCCATCAAAAGAGGAAAGTAAGAACTGGGAGACTACCGAGAATCTCTATATTGAAGGCGATAACCTCGATGTGTTAAAGCTCCTGCAAAACTCCTACCTGAACAAGGTGAAGATGATCTATATCGATCCCCCCTACAATACCGGGAACGATTTTATATACCGCGACAACTTCAAGGTCTCGAAAGAGGATTACGAGGAAGAGTTGGGGCTATTCGATGAGGAAGAAAACCGGCTGTTTAAAAACACCGAGACTAACGGACGCTATCATTCCGATTGGTGCAGCATGATGTATCCCCGTCTGCAATTAGCCCGTAACCTGTTGACAGATGATGGCGTGATTTTTATTTCGATTGACGATAATGAGGTGCATAATCTACGAAAGATTTGTGATGAGGTGTTTGGGGAGGAGAATATTGTGGCAAGTTTTATTGTAATTAGATCTGAGGGGGGGGGATTAGCAAAACAAGCAGTAATCGGACATGATTATTTATTAGTCTATGCTAAGAGTATTCAGACTTTCAAGCCACTCGGTAAACAGAAAGATATTAGAGGAAAAATTGAAAATATTAACGGTGAAGACTATTGGATTGAAACGGATTGGTTAAGAAAAGAATTTGGTAAATATGGGACATGCCCATTCGAAGAAATTGAGAAATACTTGGGTATAAATAAGAAAATTGAAATTGATGAAGGGTTGAAAAAAGGCATCTATGTCCTTGTCAAAAAGGATGATTGTCATATTGTTGGTAGGTATCGAAAAATTAGTGATGATACTTCTAAGTTTTACACCATTCTCAAGCATTTAAATAAAAACGGTGTTAATGAACTAAATGAGTTAGGTTTAGGTCAATATTTTAGTTTTCCTAAACCATTATCCTTACTTAAAGAACTTATATTAGGGTCAACAATTTTAAGTAAAAAAGAGAAAAATATAATTTTAGATTTCTACTCAGGGTCATCTACTACTGCCCATGCTGTAATGCAACTCAATGCGGAAGATGGTGGTAACCGAAAGTTCATCATGGTGCAGCTGCCGGAAGAGACCGATCCCAAATCAGAGGCTTACAAGGCGGGGTACAAGAACATCTGCGAGATCGGGAAAGAGCGTATCCGCAGGGCAGGAAAGAAAATTGAAGAAGAACTTAAGGCAAAATCAACCAAAAGTGATTTATTTGAAGGCGATAAAGAAGTAAAAATGGTTGACACCGGTTTCCGGGTACTGAAAGTGGACAGCACCAATATGAAGGATGTCTATTTCAGTCCCTCTCAATATAACCAGCAGATGCTTCTGGACCTGGAAAGCAACATCAAGGATGACCGTACCGATATCGACCTGCTGTATGGGGTTCTTCTCGAATGGGGTGTGTCGCTATCATTACCGCACATCACCGATAAGATCGACGGAAAGGATGTGCATTTTGTGAATGATACCGATCTGGTGGCCTGCTTTGAAGAGCATGTGCCGGAAGAGGTGATCCGGGAGATTGCCAGACGGAAACCGTTGCGGGTGGTGTTCCGCGACAGCTCGTTCCGCAACAGTCCGGACAAGATCAACGTGACTGAGATATTCAAAACACTTTCTCCTGAAACAACCATTAAAGTGATTTAGATCAACAACTTAACTCAATTTGTTATGGACTTTGAAGTGTATTGCGATGAAAGTGGTTTAGAGGCACTGACCAACAAGAAAGCGCACCTCTATACGGCCATTGGGGGTATATGGATCAATGCTTCGGATAGGAACAGGTTGAAAAGAGGACATTGGTAACATATTGTCCGGACCTGATTTTGAAAGGAGTGGGGAGTACTTTGGAGAGGCTAAATAAAAAAACGTTGATTCGGGTTCAACGTTTAAAACCTTTGTAGGTTCCCTACCAAGGGTAGAGAATGATGCAAATATAATATATAAAAGTTGATATGCAAAATTTTAATGAGAAAATAAATCCAATTTGCATGTCATTGAGCTATAATTAACATAGAAAAGACATAGAAGGTGAAGTTAAAGTTTAAGCACCAGAAGTTCCAGGAGGAGGCAGCCAAGGCGGTATGCGATGTGTTTGCTGGGCAGCCCTGTTTGTCGGAAATCAATTACCTGATCGACCGGGGCGACACCCTGGGACAGGGCGAGATATACGATTTTACCGGTTTCAAGAACCATAAGATCGTTCCGCAACTGACGGACGAGATGATCCTGGATAACATCCGGAAGATTCAACGGATGCACCAGATCCCGCCATCGTCGGCGCTGGAAGGACGATACAACCTGACCATCGAGATGGAGACGGGTACGGGAAAGACCTATACCTACATCAAGACGATGTACGAGCTTAACAAGCGGTATGGCTGGAGCAAGTTCATTATCGTGGTGCCAAGCATTGCCATCCGCGAGGGGGTATATAAGTCGTTCCAGATCACGCAGGAACACTTCACCGAGGACTACGGAAAAAAGATCCGGTTCTTTATCTATAACTCGTCCCAGCTGACCGAGATCGACCGTTTTGCCAGCGACAACTCGCTCAACGTGATGATCATCAATGCCCAGGCGTTCAACGCCCGGGGAAAGGATGCCAGGCGTATCTACATGAAACTGGATAGCTTCCGCAGCCGCAGGCCGATCGATGTGATTGCCAAAACCAATCCCATCCTGATTATCGACGAACCGCAATCGGTGGAGGGGAAACAGACCAAAGAGAACCTGAAGGGGTTCAACCCGCTGTTCACGTTGCGTTATTCGGCCACACACAAGAAGGACAGTCTCTATAACCTGATCTACCGGCTGGATGCCATGGAGGCCTACAACAAGAAGCTGGTGAAGAAGATCGCGGTGAAAGGGATTGCCCAGACCGGAACTACCGGGACGGAGGGGTATCTTTACCTGGAGGGGATCAATCTCTTCAAGGAGAAGAGTCCCACCGCAAACCTGGGATTCGAGGTGAAGTTTTCCACAGGTGTAAAAGCGGTGGTCCGGAAAATTGAAATAGGACATAATCTGTACGACCGATCGGGGTCGCTTGAACAGTACCGGGATGGATTCACCGTGACAAATATCGACGGACGGGACAACTCCATCACATTCCGGAATGGCATCAAGCTATTTGCCGGCGATGTGAAAGGGGCGGTGAACGAGTCACAGCTTAGACGGATCCAGATCAGGGAGACCATTCTGTCGCACATTGAACGTGAACGAATGCTTTACTTTAGGGGCATCAAGGTGCTGAGTCTCTTCTTTATCGACGAAGTGGCCAAATACAAGCAGTACGATGCTTCCGGCAATGCGTTTAACGGTTCCTATGCGGATATGTTTGAGGAGGAGTACGACGATGTGGTGAACAGCCTGCAACTGAAAATTGGCGAAGATGCCTATATCAGTTACCTGCAATCGATCGCGGCAGATAAAACGCATGCGGGATATTTCTCCATCGACAAAAGGAAGAATCAGTTCGTGGACGGAAAAGTGGAAAGAAGCACCCGGGAGAGCGTGGACACCGATGCCTACGACCTGATCATGAAGGACAAGGAGCGGCTGCTCTCTTTCAGCGAACCGGTACGCTTTATCTTTTCTCACTCTGCATTGCGCGAGGGATGGGACAATCCGAACGTGTTCCAGATCTGTACGCTGAAACAGAGCGATGCGGAGACCCGCAAACGACAGGAGGTGGGGCGCGGACTCCGCCTGTGTGTGAACCAGGAGGGAGAGCGTATGGACACCAATTTCTTAGGTAGTGAGGTACATCACATCAACCAGCTGACGGTGATCGCGAGCGAGAGCTACGACCGGTTTGCAAAGGCGCTCCAGACGGAGATCGCCGAGGTGATTGCCGACCGGCCACAGAAAGTCTCGCCCTCGTTGTTTCGGGATAAGGTGCTCTCAGACAAACAGGGTAATCCCTATCCCGTGAGCGAGGAGGAAGCATTGATACTCTACGAGAGCCTGGCGGGCTATGGTTACGTGAAAGCGGGGACCCTGACCGATAAGTACTACGAGGACAAGGAGAACGGCAGCTTCCAACTGCCGGAGGAGGTGGAAGCCAGCAAGGAGTCGGTGATGCATATCCTCGATTCGGTCTACAACCCGAAAATGCTTGCCCCCGAGGATGCACGGGGAAACAACGTGGAACTGCATCTTGATGAACAGAAGTTCAACCGCGAGGAGTTTAAGAAACTGTGGGCGAACATCAATACCAAGACGGCCTACGTGGTGGACTTCGAGACGGAGGAGTTGGTCCGCAAGGCAATTCAACGACTGAACACCCATCTGCACGTGTCGAAGATCTTTTTCACCGTTACCTCGGGAGCTTTGGAAAAGATTGAGTCAAAAGAATCGTTGGAAGTAGGAGAGGGCTTCAAGCAGCAATCGTCGAAACACATCGATGTGCACGCTGCAGTGAACGGCAACGTGAAGTACGACCTGGTGGGCAAGGTGGTGGCTGAAACGGGACTGACCCGCAATACGGTGGTAAGGATCCTGACCGGCATCGAGAAACCGGTGTTCGACCAGTTCATGCTCAATCCCGAGGAGTTTATTCTCAAATGCTCCAACCTGATCAATGAGGAGAAAGCTACGGTGATCATTCAACATATTGCTTACAACAAGCTGAACGACAGCTTCGGCACAGAGATCTTCACCGAACCTACCCTGAAAGGCAAGCTCGGTGTGAACGCGATTGCAGCAAACAAGCACCTGTACGATTACGTGATCTTCGATTCAGTAAAGACGGAAAAACCGTTTGCCGAACAACTGGATATTAGCAGTGAGGTGAGCGTATATGTGAAGCTTCCCAAGGGCTTTTATATCAGTACTCCGGTGGGGAAATACAATCCCGACTGGGCCATCGCGTTTAACGAAGGAGCGGTCAAGCATGTCTATTTCGTGGCAGAGACCAAGGGGAATATCTCCACCATGGAACTCAGGGAAGTGGAGTCAGCAAAAATATCCTGCGCCCGGAAACACTTCCAGGCAATCAGCAGCGATAAGGTGATATTCGACGCGGTAAAAAACTATCAGGAGTTAATGAATTTGGTGAAGTGAAATTGTGAAGCTATGGAAAAAGAAAATTTCCAAATATTTAGTGACGAATCCGGATATTGCGGGAAAGATAGATTTGGTTCAATTGCCGTCATTTCAGGTCCAAAAAGCAACATTAAGACACTTGATGCTGAATTGCAATTATTTTTTGGCATAAATCACAAGAGAGAGGTTAGGTTCGCCGATATTAGTGGAAACTATGAAATAATAGATGCAGCAAAGAATTTTTTAAAGCTTGGATTAGATTACTGCAAACACGGCAAAATTAAGATTTATGTATTGGTATGGGATAAGCATGATAGTAGACATGATATTCAAGGTCGTGACGATATTGAGAACTTGAAGTTCATGTATTACAAGATTCTTAAGGAGACCAAATCTGACTGGATTGGCGTTGAGAATTGGGAGTTTTTTCCTGATGAACTAACGTCTGTAAATTGGGGTGAGGAGATCGTTCCCTTTATAGAACGGACAAATCTGGATAAGAAAAGAAATAATGATGAGGAAACACTATTTGGTGTATTGAAAAATATTCGATTCCCGAATGTCAGAAAATGCAGTGAGTTAGAATCTTGTGAATGCCCAATATTGCAACTTGCTGATCTATTTGCTGGTATAATTAGACTATCATTCGTAAAAAGTGAAAAATTCTGCAGTTGGTACTATGATAAGATCAATGGGAGTTCTTTATTTAATGAACTGATTCCATTATCAAAGAGTGAAATTGCAAAATTTGAAGCGATGTATCATTTTAAGAAATTGTGTGATCATTATTCAATGGGTCTCAATCTGAGTGATGACAAACATTTCAAGGTTTTCAATAAACGATGTGGACTTTGGATATGGTTTTATGAACCTCAGGGTGACTATGACAAAGCACCAACAAAAAATTCAGTGAAAATTGATTAGAGAGCCAAACCAGACAATGAAATCCACTACCTCTTCATTTCTCCCTGTAAAAGTGATATCGCCGGAATGGATAATCACATCATGTAATCAAGTTGAAATAATTTCTGCTCCAGCCATTGTTTTTTTATAAGATAATTGCATCTTTACAAAAATAAGTACAGAGGTTATGATCAATAAAAATCAAATAGTAAAAATCAAATAGTATGAATGGAAGAAGCTTTATAAACTACCTGGTTGCCACTGGTGCAACGACTATAATCCCCGGGATGAATATGCATATTTTTCCTGCAGTGAAAGAGATAAACACTCCACAATAAGCAGGAAATTAGTTGGATTATCATACGCTGGATCATATAACTTTTATCCGGATCAAACTCAGCTATCCGCGTCTGGTGAATCGCAATTCCAGCAGAGGAATCCACGGTTACGGTCCGGATCTCACGGTATGCACCTTATATACCCAATAAGTGGCCAGGGGTATAGGTCAGTTGAGGGGTTCTGAAAAGGATGCGTGAGTGGCTGGATAACAATCGTCGGAGGAATACGCTATTGGCTGACGGGGAGGTTCATCCGGATCTGATGTTGGCATTGGAGATGGGTAAGAATGGACATCTGGATGTTTACCTTAATGATATCATGGGATACGGTTTCACGAATGGAGAGCCTTGATGCCTGTCCTGAAAGAGTACAAACTCCTTGCTTCACCATATAATTGGAGGGATTATCTGAAAACAATATATACCATGCATCTTGCCGGTGGTTTGGGCAATACCTGCACCATGCCATTTCGACGAAGATGTTGACCGGGTATCCTACTGAAATGTGGCGCCGGCCTGCCTCTTTTGAAAATAGTCTGACGGGGTTGTGCCTGTATACTGCTTGAAATTGCGAAGTGCTGTGTTACGCGAACGGTAACCGACAAAGAAGAAGGCTTCCTGATAATTGGACGATAAACCGGATCCAGCCTGCTGCACAAAATCGTGGATGCGCAACCTGTTGATGAATTGGGTGTAATTTTCATATCCACACTCCTGTATGGTTTGAGACAGGGTGGTACGGTTCGTATAGAGCGCAGATGCCAATCGGGTGAGAGAGAGATCGGGATCGCGCCAGGCGCTGTTGTTTCTCATATAGGCATCGAGCCGCTCCGCCAGCGCTGCATTCTTGGATGCTACAATTGCTGTTGCAAAAGGAGTGGTAGGTCTTAAAAATGCTTCCTGTAAGACAGATTCATCCGCTGTTTTTGCCAACAACCGGTCAAACAATTCCATGTATACAATGTAAAGACTACAACCGACACTGACATAGTAGTAAAGGGTATGAACCAGCGGATGGTTGAATGTGAGTAGCATAAGGTATGCGAGAATGTTGATATAGAATGCGGAAGCATATTTCTTCAACCAGACACGATCGGTGTTGCTGTTGTGCCCGATGCGCTGAATGAAAATGACAAGCAACCCCGGTGTAAAAAGAAGCAGACAGAGGAACAGGCAGAACCAGACCTCAAATGGACCCACATTGGCAATCATTTCCGGAAGCGATGAATAGGAGTTATAGCGCACGCCCGCAAAGTAGGTGATCAGATAGAGCGTGAGTAAAAACAGCCAAAAGGCATATAGTTGTACGATGCGAGAGAAATTGAGCCACCCGGGACGGATCACCTCGATGGGATACATGATGTATGAGACTACCATGAAGTTCCCTATCAACAACATCTTCGTGGAAACAACAAGCTCCGGATCGTACCCTTTGCTCACGGCAATGAATCGTGGAATATAATTCAACACGGAGAAGAAGACGATAATGGCCAGTATGAGACGTGAACGCTCCCCTGACTTACGACGGACAAGCAACAACAACGAGGAAAGCAGGCAAACCAGTGCCCCGGCAAAGATTGTGGCTAAATATACGGATTGCATGATTTTTCTAAATATATTGTTACACCCACCAATTTCCAGACACAAAAATAATTTTTTATTTTCAATTCTTGTTAATATGACACCCTCATTTTGTAATTATGGAACACTCCCAATCAGGGTATTGGTTAGTTTTGCATCTTGAAAAGTGTCTGTTTTTCTAAATGAATCTATCCTGTATGTACAAGAATGTTTTATTGAATAAAAAAAGTCAAATTTATCACCGGTCTGTCATGAAGGAAAAGCAGAATATAGGAATTAACCTGTTCCAGCTGGCTGTGCTTCTCGATGTGGACGAAAAACACTTTTACAATTTTGTGATTAATAACAGTGTGTACTGCTTTCAATGTAGAGGGATCGCAAGCAAGGGGATTGAGGTGGAGGAGATTTATCTGACCGAACGGAACGACATTCGGGTGCAGGGCAGGTGCCGGATTTGTAAAGGTACGGTGGGGCGCCTGTTTGCATTTGGTGATAAGAAAGAGTTTGATGAGAAAGCCTGCCGATTACGGGAATCGATCAGTCCATAACGACTTCATTCCCCGTACGGTCGTCGTGGGGCGATTTGCGCACACTTGAATCGATCAGACCATAACGACTTCACTGCCGATAGCTGGTCCTTGTAGACGATAACCGTAGCCTACTGCCTATCAATAGGGATAAGACGACCTGAAAATGGCTGCTTCGGAGCTATGCTAAAACGTTTCTACTCTTGCAAAGAATATATCTATACTTGCAGACATCGTATCAGGCGAGATTTCCATGTCCAAACCTACTCTCGATGATTAGGTGAATGCCTTGCAAAAGCTGTTTGTCATCAGTAATATTGACGCATGGTCATCTGCTATTCGAAGTAAAACAGCCATTCGAAGTGGTTACAAGCGGGCTTTTATTGATCCATCCATTGCCGTAGTTATCTCCTTCAATTAAAACAGCTTATCCAGGAATACAATAAGAATGAAAAACAAGCCTCTTTGCGTCCCCCGATTTGTTAATTATCCTGACCGGTGGTAAAATGGCATACAGTTGACCCGATGGTGTGAAAATCATTCCAATTACAACCCTTAAACCCTAATTTGGTTACTGGTGATTCTGGTACAGGTGAATGTGTGCATAAATTTTGATTGAACTTCTGATTTTTTTCGCATATTGCACAAGATTTCAAAAATTATTATTTCATTCGCATCTTCATCTGTGGAATGAGGCAAAATACTGTGCTATGAAGGAATTACCGGAAATATCGATCGACCAGTTTCAGTTGGCGGTGCTGCCCGACGAGGAGGCCTGCCGCTTCCGGCGATCGGGATCATTGACTCACCGGAGTTCGTGCGGTACATGGCCACCCAGGTGGACGAGATGAAGGATGCACTGCCGCAAGAATCAATCAAAAACCAATACAAATGAATATGCTACAATCTAGATCAATTCCACAAGACCGCTTGGCATCATTGGACATCCTTCGCGGGTTGGACCTGTTTATGCTTGTTTTCTTTCAACCGGTATTCGTTGCCTTCGCAAGACATGGGGCTGAACTTCCCGTTTTTTCATTCCTCCTTAATCAATTTGGACATGCCGACTGGGCAGGCTTCACAGCGTGGGATCTGGTGATGCCGCTATTCCTTTTCATGGTGGGAACAGCGATGCCGTTTTCATTTGAGAAATATCTGACTAATCCAGATAAAATGTTTATTTACAGGAAAATAGCCAGACGTTTTATCATCCTGTTTATTTTGGGTGCGGTTGTCCAGGGGAAGTTGCTAAGCTTCGACCCGAAGGAAATACGCATTTATACGAATACACTGCAGGCGATTGCCGTGGGTTATGTCATTGCCGCGATGATGCTGCTTCATCTGTCGAAACGATGGCAGATTGCCATAACTGCCTTGCTGCTCATCGCCTATTGGGCATTGCTTACTTTCCTGGGTGATTTCAGCCAGGACGGTAACTTTGCAGAAAAGGTCGATCGTACGATACTGGGGAGGGTGAGGGATGGTGTTTTTTACACGGAAGACGGGATTTGGCATTTCTCGGATAGCTACCGTTACACCTGGATATTGACTAGTTTGGTGTTTGGTGTGACAACCATGTTCGGTGTATTTGCCGGACAAATCATGAAATATGGAACCGATAAACTGAAAAACAGCCAGTGGCTGCTTATGATTGGAATTGCCTTGCTTCTTGCCGGGTGGCTGTTGAGCTTCCAGACGCCCATCATCAAAAAGATATGGTCAGCAAGCATGACCTTGTGGTCGGGCGGTTGGTGTTTCCTGCTGATGGCCCTGTTTTACTACGTGATCGATTATAAAGGCAGGTCGAAAGGATTGAACTGGCTGAAGATATATGGCATGAACTCCATTCTTGCCTATACACTCGGTATGGTTATCAACTTTCGAAGCGTGGCAAAATCTCTGTTGTGGGGACTGGAAAAATATACTGGCGATTACTATGATGCAACAATCACATTGGCCAATTTCCTTATCCTCTTCCTTATTTTACATTTTATGTATAAGTTAAGGATTTTCATAAAGATATAGATATAAAGCATAAAGGCCTGTATTGCGACATACAGGCTCTTCGAATTCTCTTGACCCGTTCAGGGAGGGTTAAAATAAAAAGAATTCGGGACTATCCAAGAACAATTTATTTCTTTGCATGGTTCTAAAAATGTATCTGGACTGCATCAGGTACATCATAAAATTACCAGATTATGAACGCAATGAAAGATTTTGAAACAAAGAACCGGGAAACGGAAAAATATCCTGACCCGGACACAGATATGGATATGGACCTGGATGAAGATTTTGATGAAGATCTGTATACAGACTCGGATGAGGATCTGGAATGGGATCCTGAATTGGATATGGACCTGGACCTGGAGATCGATCCCGACCAAAGCGAAGCCAGCAGATACAACGAAGAAGAATTCCTCGACTCCAATGATCAGGTAAATGAAAATGATTCATTAAAGAGACACGGTGACTATCGTGAAGGAGATTCCGACAGTGAGTATCCCGCACATGGTGAGGAAAGGAATATTCCTCGAAAAGGTAGAGACAATGAAAACAGAGTTGTCAACTAATCCTTGTGTTTAATAAAAGTGCCGCGGTCCAGTTCGTTGAAAGCCTGTTCCAGTTCTTCCCGGGTGTTCATCACAATGGGACCGCCCCAGGCCACGGGTTCACGAAGCGGTTTGGCTGCCAGTAACACAAAGCGGGCACCCTGACTCCCTGAGCGTACAACAACTGCATCGTTTGTCTCTGCATCCGGAGTGGTGGAACGAAATAAAACGGCACACGATTTCTCTTCAAAATCATGCAGGAGATCATCCGCCGCCAATGTTCCGTCAAGCAGATAAATGAACAGCGTTTCGTCGTTCGGGGTTTCTCTGTATGTCCATGTACTGTCGGGTGCGAGATCAATATCAAGGTAGGTTACCTTTACATACTTGCCTTCAAAGACACCTTTTGTTCCTTTATAGGAACCTGCCAGTATTCTGACGGTCGCCTTTTCTTCCTGTGTAACGACAATCTTGTCCTGCGTAATATCACCGTAGGCGGGTTCGGTCATCTTGTCTTTTGCAGGCAGGTTTACCCAGAGCTGGCAACCCAGCATCCTCACCGACGCCTTCGGCATTTCCTGATGAATAATTCCCGAGCCGGCTGTCATCCACTGACACTCCAGGTCACGGATGGTCCCCTTGTTGCCCAGACTGTCGCCATGTTCGATCTTGCCTTTTATCAGATAGGTGACTGTTTCAATACCTCTGTGGGGATGCCAGGGAAAACCTTTGATGTAATCCTTTGGATCAGTGGAATCAAATCCGTCTAACATGAGAAACGGATCGAAATCGGAAATGGTCGCTGCCCCAAGTACCCTGCGTAGACGCACACCGGCACCGTCTACCGCATGTTGTCCTCTCACAATTTGAGTAGCTTTTCTTTTATTCATCATCCTTTATTTTATGGTTACTGTACAAAACCCCGATCAGGAAAGGAAAGAAAGACCAATAAAATATGGTTTTTCATTAGCTAAAGATACCGGAATTTTTTTTAAAAGGCAAAATAAAAGTATATAATTCAAGCGGCCGAGTATTAAAAAACATTCTTTTTCTCGATCTTCTATGACAATGAGTTTCTTCTGTAAGGAATCATTTTTTTTGATATAAACTTGCAAGCTATTTTTTTTATCTTTTACTTTGCAATTCAAAGTACTTTTATATGGAAAAAGAAAAATATTTAGACGACCTGAGTGAGATTCGAAAGATCATGAATCGTAGTGCCCGGTTCATCTCCCTCAGTG
>ENA-UOOR01003905-UOOR01003905.1-fermentation-metagenome-genome-assembly--contig:-NODE-3905-length-12436-cov-13.928600_pt1 | contig 12436 bp, 13 predicted proteins | sample MGYA00245780_ERZ724029 | MGnify/ENA primary metagenome ERZ724029 (study PRJEB28704, sample SAMN03018315) | fermentation metagenome | biome: anthropogenic terrestrial biome; feature: soil... | reverse complement strand
AACTGGTGCGCAAAAACCAGGCTTATCTGGGGGCATGGACTTGGCATTGGCGGAGCGATGGGGTGGCGCCAGCAGATCAAAGTAAACGGGCTCAAGGTAAGGGATTTGTCGCTGAGGAAGTAAGGCCAGGGAGGCGGGAAACGAGTCTGAAAGACATGGATGCGGTAGTCTCTATTATTTTCGTTAGGGAGGTTTTGACTTGAGAAAAAAGATTGAGATGGTACTGGAAAGAATAAGAGCTTGCGGTGCGGAGTACGGTGATATCAGGATCATTGACACCATTAAGGAATCCATAACAACCGAAGATCAAATGGTGGCAGATATTATCGACTCCAGAAGCAAAGGCGCGGGCATCAGGGTTATTCTAGACGGATCCCTTGGCTTTGCGGCTACTCAGGATTTGAGCAATCTTGCTGAGACAGTGGAAAGAGCGATCCAAATTGCTCAGGCGGGAAGAATGCTTCAAAAAGAGAAGATTGTTCTGGCGGCAAAAGAAGCAGTACAGGATGAATATAATACCCCCATTGAAATTGATCCTTTTACAATATCAAAGGAAGATAAAATAAATCTTCTGCTGAGGGCGGAAAAAGCAATGCGAGAGGCCGCCAAGCTTAGCAGGACAACTGGATCAATGGTTTTCCAACGGCAGGATAAGATATACGCTGATACCGAAGGGTCCTACATAGTTCAGAGGTTATATGAGTCAGGTGCAGGCATTGAGGCTGTGGTCAATAGCGAAACTGATTCCCAGATAAGGTCTTATCCCAACAGCTCTGGAGGGAATCATGCCACTGCGGGATATGAATTTGTGGAATCCCTGAAACTTGTCGAAAATGCACCCCGTATCGCCATTGAGGCGGAAAGACTCATTAACGCCGAGCAATGCCCTTCCGGTCATTATGATTTAATAATTGACAGTTCGCAGATGGCGCTGCAAATTCATGAAAGCATAGGACATGCTACAGAACTGGATCGCATCTTCGGCTCCGAAGCTGCTTATGCGGGCATGAGTTTTCTGCTGCCCGGTACCATCAATGATAATTTCAAATATGGATCAGAATTTGTGACCGTAGTAGCTGATGCAACAATACCAAAAGGGTTAGGCAGTTTCGGCTATGATGATGATGGCGTGAAAGCGCAAAAAACAGTGCTTATTGATAAAGGGATGCTGAAAAACTATCAGACATCAAGAGATACGGCATCCAAAATCGGGCAATTGTCTAATGGCACAAACAGAGCCGATGGATGGAGCAACATACCTATTGTCAGGATGACCAATATTAACTTGCTTCCGGGCAGTTTTGAGCTGGACGAGTTAATTAAAGGCATCGACGACGGGTTTTATCTCTGTACCAACAAGAGCTGGAGTATTGATGACAAGCGGTTGAATTTCCAATTTTCCTGTGAAATAGCCCATGAAATTAAAAATGGCAAATTGACAGGCAAGATCTATAAGAATCCCATCTACACAGGTATCACCCCGAAATTCTGGGGGAGCTGCGACGGCGTAGGCAATGAAAAACACTGGATCCTATACGGGGTGCCTAATTGCGGGAAGGGGCAGCCAGGGCAGGTAGCTCATGTCGGACATGGATCGGCACCCGCAAGGTTTAGAAACGTAAAGGTAGGTGTTGAGGATGTTAAATAAAAAGGAGTCCTACGCTATTATTGATAAAGTGCTGTCCTACTGCAACTACTACACCATGGCAACCTTGATTTCTCACGAAGAAGGATTAACACGCTTTGCCAATTCGGAGATACACCAAAATGTGTTTAAAAGTAACAATACCTTGGAAATTACGATCCATGACGGCAAAAAACAATCAAAGAACTCCACCAACATATTAGATGATGAATCCCTGAAGGAACTAGTAAGAAAAACCGAACAAAATCTAAAATTTATGCCGGAAGGTGAGTATGAAATTCCCAAGGTTACAGCCCCGGCAGAAATCGCGAATGAAGAATATGATGCAGAGCTTGAGAGTGCTTTCGGAATTCCCGGGAGGGCAAGTCTCATAAAATCGTGCATTGAGAGCTTAGATGATGATTATACGGCGTCAGGAGCTTTCTCGCTTAGTAAAATGGTTTTTGCCATGGGAAATAACAGTGGTATAAAAAGGTTTTGCAGACTTGACAATGTTAGCTTTAATACTGTTATTACACATAAAAATGGGCCTTCAGGTTATGCCGAATATGCCACCGATAAATCCGCGGATATGGATGTAACTAAGTTGTTTAACTCTGCTTACAGCAAGGCAAAGGCAGCTTTAAATCCCGAATCCCTCGAGCCAGGCAGCTATACTGTTATCTTAGAACCTTTGGCAGTGGGTGATCTGCTTAGTTACATGAGTTATGTCGGCTTTTCCGCAAAATCAGTTGATACCGGCATCAGCTTCCTCGCAGGCAAAAAGGGGCAGCAGGTTTTTGGTGAAAACATCAGTATTTATGATGATCATACTGATGAAAACACATTTAGCCTACCCTTTGATTTTGAAGGCTATGAAAGGAGAAAGCTCAATATAATCGATCAAGGTGTGGCTAAAGAGCTGGCCTATGATATCAGGACCGCATTAAAAGAAGGCGTAGATACAACGGGACATGGTCTTGGTGAGGCATCAACAGGAGGATTTCCCATAAACCTGATCATGAAAAACGGTGCTAAGAGTTTGGAAGATATCATCAAAGAGACCGACAATGCCATACTGGTAACAAGGTTTCATTACATGAATGTTGTGGATCCCAAAAAGGCACTTTTCACCGCATTGACAAGAGACGGACTGTATATGGTAAAGAACGGGCAAATCAGCCATGCCGTTAAAAACATGCGTTTTACTGAAAGCATGCTCAACGCATTCAACAAAGTAACGGCAGTCTCCAAAGATAGAAAAAAGGTTCCGGGCTTTTTTGGGGTTTCATACGTCCCAGCCCTTAAAATAGATGATTTCCACTTCACAGGTAAGACTGAGTAAAATTCATCACCGCAAAAGCCCCGAGCCGATGGCTCGGGGCTTTGATGACACAGGGGGACGGTTCTCCCGTGCTGTTTCGCTTTTTTGTCACAGCAGCAGCACAGGAGAACCGTCCCCCTGTGTCCCCGCGAACGTGTGTTCCCGACTATTTGTGACGCTGACGCCTGCTATACTGTACTCAAACACAAATCAATCGTCCGCCAATTTGAAATTGAGCAAAGGGGTGAACATATGTCGTTTCTGGGATGGCTTATTTTCAGCTTATTAGTTGGTGGAGTGCTAGTGACCTTCTGGGAATCGATCCGCAATTGGCTGACTACAACCGTTTTCGATTGGGTTGAACGCAATTTTGGCTATACGGCGCGCCAGAATTTGACCAAAGCATTTGTCAAGGTTGATCGGGTAATTACCGGCGTCCGCAGAAGGGCGCAGCTGTTTACCAAAAAGCGCTCATTTGTCTTTGAAGACCACGTGGCGCTCGATTCGCTGGATGAGGAAGCGCAAAAAGAACTCCTGAGCGGAAAAGTACTGGTTCAGGAAATTTCTCTGACCTAGTAATCAGGACGGGAGGAAGGATGAGGCCGGTTTGAAAGCACATAATGCGCAAGATCATTTGGAAGCGTTCCTAAGCCGCTTCGAGAAAAGGATCAACGACTGTAATCTGATCATCGAGAACGTTGCCAGGAATGAAAGCACTCAAGAAATTCTGGACGAGACGCTCTTCAAACACTTTTTAGTAAAACCAATGCAGGAAATGACCAAATTCGGGGGCAGTAAGTATATCGGCCAGCCGGTCGATGTCAGGATCAAGCTGGCCGTGCCCGGGTTTATTAATCAGGCCGGTAGCGAAACCGCGGCCTCCGCAGATGCCGCAGATAATCCGAAACCCAATGGGGAGCCCAAACTGTTTGACTTTGTTGAGCCGCGCTATTCGCTGGACGATGTTTATCTACCCCAGCCGGTCAGAGAACAAATCACAGAAGCGCTCCTGCTGGTGAAGAATCGCGAGAAGATCTTCAATGAATGGGGCCTGGAAAATACCGTGAAGAAGGGTGCGGGCCTGGTTTTTAATTTCTATGGCCCGCCTGGAACCGGCAAATCCATTACAGCAGAAGCGATTGCCAAAGAAATCGGCCGCGCAGTGATGCTGGTCAATTATCCTAATCTGGAATCGAAATATGTCGGCGAAACCCCCAAAAACATCCAAAAAGTCTTTGCCGACGCCAAACAGCATGATGCGGTTTTGGTTTTCGATGAAGCTGATTCATTCCTTGGTAAGCGCTTAACTTCCGTAACACAAGCAGCGGACTATGGCGTCAACGTCACGCGCAGTACGATGTTCATGGAAATCGAGAACTATAGCGGGATAGTCATTTTCACAACCAACCTAATCCGGAACTATGACGCGGCGTTTATGAGAAGAATCTTGGCCAGCGTTGAGTTTGCTTTGCCGGATCAAAATGGGCGCCAAGTAATTTGGGGCTTGCTCCTGCCAAAAGACATGCCGCTGAGTGACGCAGTGAACCCGGCGGTTCTGGCGGAAAGATATGAGGACCTGACGGGGGCAGATATTAAAGACACGATCCTCCTGGCAGCCTTGGCCTGTATCCGCTGCGGCGAGAAACACATTGACCTGACTCATTTTGATCTGGCCTTTGATCGCATTCGGAAGAGAAGATTGCCAGAACCTGAGCCCAATATCGTAATAAAGGAGGAAGAAGCGCAATGTCATTAGGACTGATCTTAGTGGCTGTGGCCGTTGGTGTGGGGTTGCTTGTCGCCTTCTGGGATAAAATCCGGGAATGGCTGACTGGCGTGGTGGCGGATTTCATTGAGTCGACGTTCGGCGCGCAAGGCCGCGCTTATTTTACAGCTGCTGTTGTAGCGGTGGACAAGGTGATCATCGGTGCCAGAGAGGCAATCCGGAAAGTCGTCAACGTGCGTTTCGGGAAGATGGATAAATTGTATAAACTGCAGGAATTCGATAGTACCGCCAATTACACCAAAGAAGAATTGGACGAAATTGACGAGAACGTTGTTCTGACGCAGACTTTCGTGCAGCAATCGTAGCCAGTTTGCGCGGCTCTGTGACGACATAGGGCGACACAGAGACGATACGGGGGACATAGAGGGGACGGCTTTTTGTGCTGATAGTGCGCTGAAAACGCGAAACAGCACAGAAGAACCGTCCCCTTGTGTCTTCATCCTTGTTCAATTTCAAAGAAAAGCTATTGCATTTCATCAATATAAAGATACAATATAAGTATACAATAGTAACTTTAGGAGTGTGGTGCCCGTGTCATTGAAAAGCAAGAATATCACCTTTTCTCTGCCGGTTGACTTAATAGAAAAGCTGAGGGAATGCGCCGATAATAATCATATACCATCTGTCAGTGCAGGAGTAAGGGAAGCAATAGAGCAGTATGTTACTAATATCGAAAAAAAGGCGCTTCACGACAAAATGATGGAAGCCGCCAAAGATGCTTTGTTTATGAAAGATCTCCATAATAGCATGAGCGCATTTTCTGTCTCCGATGCTGAGTCAGCAAAGGAGGAAAAATGAGTGGATTACCAGTGGAATATATTCTGGGCAAATTTAAATCCAGCAAGGGGATCAGAGCAGGCAGGGAGGGGGCCTGTATTAGTCATATCTACTGAAGAGGTTAATCAGGCTTTGCCAATAGTGACTGTTTTATCAATAACCTCATGGAAACCCGGCAGAAAGATCTATCCGGTTGAAGTATTGGCAAAAGCAGCTGACACAGGATTATTGCAGGATTCAATAGTAATGGCACACCAAGTACGAGCCATTTCTAAAGATAGGTTAGGCGAAATATGCGGAAGCATCAAATCAGAAGAACTAAAGAATAGCATCCAAGGGGCGGTAAAGCTCTACCTGGGTTTGTGTTGAAACATTGTGTCCTCTAGGCGTCGGCAAATAAAGCCTGCAGATCAAAGGTTAAGTCGGGGAAGTCAGGATGCGCAAACATACCCTCAGCGGTGCGGACAAAGGCCACATAATGATCGCCTTCCAGTTTATAGCATTCAATCAGGCAATCCATAGGATCCACTATCCAGTAATGCGCCACTCCGGCTTTTTGATAGCTATTTAACTTTTTGATGCGATCTGTGCGTGCTGTGGAAGGAGAAAGGATCTCCACCACCAGGCTGGGCAGGGAATCAACGGGGTCGTTCTGTGCCGGCTGTGTGCCTGGCAAAAAGAACAAATCTGGCTGCACAACAGTATAGTCATTAAGGTAGACATCCAGAGGCGCGTTAAATACTTCACCCTGCGGATCGATCTTATCGAAATAAGCGATGAGTATTTGCTGCAATCTGCGCGAGACTCGTTGATGACGATAAGTAGGGGTGGGCTCTCGAATTAACATGCCATCGATCAGCTGCAAGATATAACCCGTTTCTGCGGGAAGCTTGGCAAAATCCTCATGGGTCATTTTGCCTGAGTCCCCGTAAGGAGCGGGTTTTTCACAGACAGTGGCGGATCCGCGTGGGCCTAATGCCTTGAGTACTTCGTCTTCGACGTAGCGGTATTGTCTTGGTCCGATTTCAATATGAGAAATTCGCCGATCCCGTGTGTACCTCCAGATTGTGTCCACTGAAAGGCCAAGAATTGTCGAGAGTTCTTGGGCAGTAATCAGCTTCTTTCTGGTCATCCTGATTCCTCCTTAAGCCAATCCTATAACTAAACGCAACTTATGTCAAGATAAATAGACAGGAGATCAAATTTTGAAATTTCGTAAATGGGAAAGACCTGCAGGAAAATTCTTATTGTAGTGCAAATATTAGTCGCAGAAGCAATTGTTCACGAAAAGGTAAGAAAATAGGAGGTCAAAGAATGAAAATAAAACTTCAGTCGGTTCTTAGACTATTAGTTATTGCAGCTCTGCTTATGCTGCCAATCTCGTTGCTGGGATGCGAAAGTAAGAACACTTACATTGCCTCCGGGCGGGTAGTCTATGAAGGAAATGGCCAGGGATTTCCTAGCGCTGTATTGTCATTCGGTCCATTTGGTATTGCCATTACCGATTTGCAGGGCAATTGGGTGAAAAGCGGCCTACAAGGTACCGTTACGATCACACCGGCGGGTGGCGGCTGGATCTTTACCCCCGCGAATGTGGCGATTTCGAAAGCGACCGACGGTATTTTGATCAAGGCCAAACTACATGAACCAACTTCGCTCCCCACAAAAGTGGGAGCCGGTAGAGACTATTCTGTTGCACGCAAAGACAACGGCACAGTCTGGGCCTGGGGCGAAAATGGTTACGGCAAGCTGGGAGATGGATCAACAGCCAATCGTACTACGCCAGTGCAAGTCAGCGGTTTGGAAGGCGTGAAAGCCATTGCCGCGGGACATTACCATACAGTTGCGCTCAAAGACAATACCACGGTTTGGGCTTGGGGACATAATGTGATTGGTCAGCTTGGCGATGGAACAAAAACAGATCGTACCACGCCAGTACAAGTCAGCGGATTGAGTGATGTAACTGCCATTGCCGCAGGGTTTCGATATAGTGTGATTCTAAAGGACGAGGGCTCAGTCTGGGCTTGGGGTCTTAATTTGAATGGCCAGCTAGGTGATGGAACAAATGTCGATCGTACCACACCCGTTATAGTAAGTGGTCTAGATAATGTATTGGCTATTGCTACCGGAACTGAGCATACAGTGGTATTAAAGACCGATGGAACAGTCTGGGCCTGGGGAGGGAATGGCTCTGGTAGGCTTGGTGACGGAACAACATATAGTCGTAATACACCAGTGCAAGTCAATGGCCTGGGCAACGTAGCCGCCATCGCCGCAGGGTATAATCATACTATTGCGCTAAAGACCGATGGAACGGTCTGGGCCTGGGGTGATAATTATTTCGGCCAGCTTGGGGATGGAACTAAAACCACGTGTTATACACCGGTTCAAGTTAAGGGCCTTAGTGATGTAGCTGCCATTACTGCAGGATGCTTCTATACAGTGGCTCTAAAGACGGATGGCACAGTCTGGGCTTGGGGTGTGAATACCTTTGGTCAGCTTGGCGACGGAACAACTACCACTCGTATTGAACCGGCTAAAATTAGTAGTTTGAATAACGTATCTGCCATTGCCGCCGGAAATAACCATGTAGTTGCCCTAAAGGCCGATGGTACGGTCTGGGCCTGGGGACACAATGCGGCCGGTCAGCTAGGCGATGGAACAACAAACAATAGGTCAACGCCGGTGCAAGTGGTAGGGCTTTAAGGCGTATAACTTGCGACACGGAGGGACGGCTCTTCTGTGCTGTAGTTGTGCGGAAACCGCGAAACAGCACAAAAAAAGCCGTCCCCTTGTGTCCCCATACTTTTCTCAGTCAGTTTTCATTTTCAGTAGGGAGTCTCTCAGGTACTCCATTTCGTATTCGGACCAACCTAAAAATCTGGCGGTAATGATGCCATCTTCATTAACAATATATAAAGCAGGCAAACTTGACACATTAAAGGCCCATTCTGTAGACTTTTCATAGTCGATATAAGCAGCCACTGAGAAATTGTTTTCGCGGAGGTATTTTTCGATGGCATCGATCGATGTACCGATTGGGCTATCGATATGGATAGCATAAATATCTGTGCTTTCAAGAAGTCCAGCCGCGACATGTTTGCTTAATTCATTGAGCATGATGCTGTTGCCAGGACAATCTACTGCCCCGATCAGCAGGCAATAGCTCTTGTATTGTAAAGAGTCCGAAGAGATGACTTTCCCTTCTCCATCCACAAACGAAAAAGCGGGGGCACGCTGAGTGGTGGCAGGCGGCGGGCCAGACGAATTGACGACATCATCCTGGTAGGCAGCCTCCAGCGAGTGATTCACAAAAATACAGGCAACGAAGATGAGCGCGATCATGGAGTAAAAGGCGATGGTGGCAATCTTTCTAAGCGGTCTTTTGCTCACCGGTTTTTTGACGACAGCAACATGTTTGCTCAGGACAACTGCGGGATCCATCCTTACGGCTTTGATTGCAGGAACTAGTCCGCACAAAAAGGTGAAGAGCAGCAGGGAAAGGGTAATCTCTAAAATGAAAACAAAATCAATGTGTGTTTCCAGTCCGGTCTCTACAATGGAGAATAACAGGGAGATCCAAATACCGACCCCCACGCCGACTAATGCGGGGGACAAGATTAATAGCAAAGTATCCTTAAGGATGAGACGCATTATGTCTAGCCCGGTTGCACCTACGGCCCTGTGGAGTCCGATTTCACTCCTCCGACGAAGGACCATAATGAGTTGCATGCCTATGATCCCAAGTGCGGTCACCAGTAGCGCAGTGAAGGCAAAGATTATTGACAGATAAATTATCTCTTCGGTACTGAAATCCGCCGCACCGGATCTAATCAGATCCAAATAACTGAAAGCAAAAGCAACGGATGCAAAGGCAATGGCTATTTCCACAAACATAAAGATATTTAGTTTTGCTCTTTTGGCTAATTTTTTCGTTGGCGTGACTCTCATTTGCGCTACTCCTCTCGCAGAGCTGCTATTGGGTCAAGCTTGGCTGCCTTGGCAGCGGGAAACAGGGATGTCAGTAATCCTGCGGCGGTGGCCAGCAACAGACCGGCCATTAGAGAAATAACGTTAAAGCTGAAGCCGAAGCGGCCAGAACTTAGATTTGAGGCGGTATTAAAGATAGCAGCCGTAGCAGTACCCAATAATCCGCCTCTAAACGCGCAAGAAAACACTTCGCGGGCAATCAGCCTGCAAATATGGTAGTGTTTTGCGCCAAGAGCAGTATGTAGACCGATCTCCCGTTCGCGATCCATAATGGAAGCAGTGGCAATATAGATGATATTAAAACAAGCAATCACTAGTATCAGCAAGGCGATGCCAACTACCTTGGACATTTCTTTTAGATAAGCTTCGTTTCTCCTAAATTCATCATAGTGTAGCGGCATCAGTTTCAAATTGGAGATCTCAACTCCTTCCGTCCGGGCGTTTTTCTGCAGCAAATGATGAATCTGCTGATTCGAATAGGCCTGCTTGTCAAAAACGATTTGTGAGATCAATTCTGATCGGTCGCTGGTATTTTCAATATGTTTATAGAGTGTGCTAACCGGCACAAGCACATCTCCTTCTCCCAGGGATTTATCATAGTTTTCGCTTTCCGATACTATTCCCACAATTTCATAGGCTACGCCATTAATGTCAATATGAGCGGCGTTTCTCGCAGCAATCAGATCATAAACGTTGCTTTTTAAGACACATACCTTTTTATGCTCGGCGACATCTTCCAGGTCAAAATATCGGCCGTTGATTAGCTGCAGTCCAACAAGCTCTGCCATATTAACGTCCGTACCCAAGACAAGATTTATAGGTAGAGGCTCGCCCTTAAAAGAAATGTGGGCATCACCAAGGCTAAGTCCTTTCAGATCAGACTTAATCCCTTCAGGGAGCAGGCCTTGGATCTGCCGGGCATAAGATAGGCTCATATGGCTATTTGATAGTAATTCAGAAGAGCAAATGATTTTGCAAATGTTAGATTCCAGCAGCTTTCTTTGGAGCATAGTGGTCGTCCAAAGTCTTTGGCCAACAGTGAAAACCGCCAGAGAACAAAAGACGCCAATAGCTATACCAATAATGAGCAGTCTTTTATAGAAATTCTCCATTGTTCTCCCCCTCATCAAGTCCTGCGAAAGGGTTTTTCAGCATGGCTCCCATCTGTTGAATGGGCATGTCCTCAACAATCGTGCCGTCCTTAAGCCTGATCAGGCGGTCGGCATAGCCGGCGACTCTGGGATCATGGGTGACGACAATTACTGTCCGGCCAAATTCGTCCCGCAGTTTTCTGAGTTCTTCCATAACACTCTGTCCGGAAGCAGAGTCCAGGTTTCCGGTTGGTTCATCCGCCAGGATCACATCCGGTTGGTTTACTAATGCGCGTGCAATAGCTACTTTTTGCTGTTGCCCACCGGACAACTGATCCGGATAGCGTTCGCTCAGATTTGCCAAGCCTACGGTTTTCAATGCTTCACTTACTAAGGCTTTCCGTTCATGTTTGGGAACGCTACTGTATTTTAATGGCAGGGCCACATTAGCAGCGATATCCAGCATGGGCAAGAGATTAATCGATTGAAAAACAAAGCCAAAGACGTTGTTCCGGATCGAGGCCTTTTCCATTTGGGACAGACCTTTGATATCCTTTCCGGCTAGGCAGTATTGCCCTGCGGTGGGGGAATCAAGACAGCCAATGATATTCAGCAGAGTCGATTTACCGGAAGCTGATGGCCCCATGATCCCAATAAACTCACCCTTGGTGATCGCGCAATTAATGTCCGCCAATGCCCGAATTACATTGTCGCCACAAAAATAGTCGCGGCTAATGCCTTGCATCTTAATCAGACACTGTTTTTGTGCTGGCTGTACAAGTCCACCCAATTTAAATCCGCCTCCGCTTTCATTATGTTTCTTTCGAAAATCCAAGCTGTTAAGGAGTTGGGATCCTTGATGGCTGCTTTTTGGGCTACCAATTCCCCGATCAGCTTGAGAAGATACACCCGGTATTCACTGAGCAGCGCTGTCGCCTTACTGCGATCGAGATATTCGAGGGCCGCCAATCGGAAGGAAAGCGCGTCTCCGAACACATTCCAGTCAGCTTCCTCCCTTAGCCATTGGTCGAGCTGATGCTGTCCTTCTTCGGTCAGATGGTATATTTTTTTATCGGGCTTTTCGACCTGGCGGACCTCTTTAGATGAAACCAAGCCGTCGCGCTCCATGCGGTTTAAGGTTGTATAAACCTGACCGAAATTAAGGGTCCACTGCTCTGAAACAAGATGCTCAAAAGCATTTTTCAGGTCATACCCATGCATGGCTTTTTTTGATAAGATGGCGAGAAATAGATGCTTAACTGACATAAAATATCGCCCCTACATACTTAGTATACAAATATATACCAAGTATATAGCAAGTAGCGAAAAAAGTAAACCCATTTTTCACCATAGTCGCGCCCATAGAAAAAGGCTATGGCGGTCCAAAACTGCCACGCCCATCTGGCCCACAGAAAACGCGAGTCTCTATGCCCTTCTTGCGGTTACGTAATTTGGAAATTCTTCCGATAAATGACGTAGGGGGCATATTGGCTCTGCCTGACAGGACGGGAGGGGAAGTTAAATAGCTGATTTTGCGCACTTAAAACCCATTTATAGAAGCAGATTACGCGTTTTTATCGGAAAACGGTATTATCGGCTGCTTAGATATTGTCATTGGTATTTCGGGAAGGAAAGATATGCGCACACAAAAAAGGTCAAGCCTTTAGACAACATTGCTTTCACCCACAGGACACCCTTGTATAGAAAGCTAAGAAGCGTCGACATGTGGCTGCAGCATAATAAAGTTAAGAATCTCAAAATCGCTTTGAGACGAATTAATGGCATTCTAATATGCCCTGGTGAGACCTTCTCATACTGGAAAACCATCGGAAAGCCGACGCGCC
>ENA-UOOR01003903-UOOR01003903.1-fermentation-metagenome-genome-assembly--contig:-NODE-3903-length-12442-cov-3.090175_pt1 | contig 12442 bp, 14 predicted proteins | sample MGYA00245780_ERZ724029 | MGnify/ENA primary metagenome ERZ724029 (study PRJEB28704, sample SAMN03018315) | fermentation metagenome | biome: anthropogenic terrestrial biome; feature: soil; material... | reverse complement strand
GGGGAACTTCCGGGACAAGGCGTTGATGGACAATGACTACGCCGCTGACGGGTATGCGCGAGACATGGAATTGGAACACATTTACGCGGAGGCAGAAAAGCGGCTGAAGTGAGGAAGGGGGCGTTCCCGTGGCGAAGAATATGTACACCGTTGCAGGAGATAGCCCCTGCAATGAAGCGCTGGCTTTGCGGATACAAGCCGGAGACAAAAACGCCGCGGAGCGGCTTATCTCACAGAACGAGGGTTACCTCACCGAACTGGCGCGGGCGTACACACCGTGGTGTGAGTTGGAGGACTTGAAGCAGGAGGGAGCGCTGGCGCTGCTGGACGCGGCTGGGCGCTTTGACCCCGCCTACGGAACAAAGCTGCTGACCTATGCGACACCCGTGATGGAAGCGGCGATGATGGACTACGCCGCACAGTATTCTTCCTCTCTGTCCATTCCCATCAGCCGGTACAATCAACTGCGCAGGGTGGCATACCTCTGCGCCGAGGGATGGGACTCATCTGATGCTGAGTTGGTCAAGGTGGTGTGCGGAGAACTGAATATATCTGCCAAGGTAGCTGGGGCGTTGATAAAAGAATACCGGACGCTGTTTTGCGTCCGGCAGTTAGGTGACGATGTGTTCTCCGTCAGCTGCGGCGGCGATCCCGCCGTGGCCTATGACCGTCTCATGCGCTGGACGCTGCTGATGCAGCGGATGGAGGAGGTGCTGACGCCCAGAGAGCTGAATCTGGTGCGGAGCTACCTCGGCATCGGCCAGCCGGACAAGGTCGGCATGACCTTTCAGGAGCTGGCGATCTATCTCAACTACAACGGCCCCAGCGGAGCGGAGAAGGCGTACAAGTCCGCGCTGCGGAAACTGAAGAAGGACTTGTATGGCGGGGCCTACGGTCGGTGGCTCTCCGCGCAGAAGGCCATCCGCGCCGCCAAAGCGGAGGCGGAGCAGGACGCGGGACATTACACAACGCCGCAGAGAACATGGTGGGAGGAGCAGGCGCTGGCAGATTGGTTTATCTGTGAGACAGAAGCGCTTGTCCGTGTTTACGAGGTGCTCAGCGGATCTTGATCAAAAAATTTTTAATTCCAAATGCAATAAATCGTCCTTTCCGTGCATTACACGGATGACAGGAGATGGAAGCCTATGCTCAGTATGCTGATGACAACCGAATATGCGCCGGCAGAGGATCGGCACGAGCTGCAGCAGTTGCTGATCCACATTGCCGGCGGTGAGCGTGAAGCACTGGCGGAGCTGTATCAGCGCACGAGATCGGCGGTGTACGGCTTAGCGCTGTCGTACCTCAAAAACGCGCAGGACGCACAGGACCTGACACAGGACGTCTATGTGCAGGTGTGGGACTGCGCGGAACAGTACCGACTCACCGGATCGCCTATGGGCTGGCTGCTGACCGTATGCCGAAACCTGTGCCTGATGCGCCTGCGGCGGGAGGAACGCCATGCCGCCCTCAGCGAGGAGGAATGGGACGCCATTCCCGCGCGGGAGTGCGGACTGGACGCCGATGAGCGTTCGCTGCTGCAAGGCGCATTGACAAGCCTCGCTGACGAGGAGCTGCGCATCGTGCTGCTCCACGCGGTCACGGGCCTGAAGTATCGGGAGATCGCGGCGCTGCTGGAGCTGCCGCTTCCCACCGTCCTGTCGAAATATCACAGAGCATTGAAAAAGATGCGCAGCTTTCTGGAAGGAGATGACGCCCGATGACCAATGAAAAAATGGAGCAGAGGCTGGCTGCGGCGCTTGAAAAGACCGCACCGGATGATGTGAACGGCGTTCTCTCCCGCTGTGAAGAGCGGAAAGGAACGGTAATTTCCATGACAACAAAGAAAACGGCAAATAGAAAATGGACATCGCTCATTGCCGCCTGCCTTGCTGTAATGCTGCTTGGCGGCGGAGGCGTGTTCTACCAGCGAGCGAACGCGGTGGCGTCCGTGGTGTCGCTGGATGTGAACCCGAGCATTGAGCTGAAGGTGAACCGGAGCGAGAAGGTGCTTTCCTGTACGCCGCTCAACGAGGATGCAAAAGCCATCCTTGCGGATATGAGCAATGGGGCTGACCTCAAGGGGGCGAAGCTCGATGTGGCGGTAAATGCCATCGTGGGAAGTCTCGTGCGCAACGGTTATCTCGACAGCATTTCCTCCGCCATCATGATCTCGGTGGAGGACAAGGATACCGCCCGTGCGGAAAAGCTCCAGCGGGAACTGACCAGTACCGTGGACGGCGTGCTGCAGACGAGCGAAGCAAAGGCCGCCGTCCTGACGCAGACGCTCACGCAGGACGCGGGGCGGGAACAGCAGGCCCGGGAAAACAACATTTCCACCGGAAAAGCGGCGCTGGTGAACCACGTGCTCGCGCTCAACTCCGCACTCAAGTTTGACGCACTGGCAAAGCTCTCAGTCGAGGAACTAAAGGATCTCGCGGAAGCGGGTGCGCCTGCCATGCCCATCGGCAAAGCTGCCGCCGCCTATGCCGCGGAGCAGTATGCCGGAACAGCGGCGCTGGACTCCGTCACAGCGGAGGTCGATTCCGAACTCGACGAATCTCCCGCCCACTACGAGGTGGAGCTGCACACGGCATGGGGCGAGTTCGAGTATCTGGTAGATGCTTAAACGGGAAAGGTGATCAGCGGGCAAAAGGACCTGCCGTCCACCGTTTCCGCTCGGAATGACACGGTAAAGCCCTCCCAGCCCGTCAGCCCGCCTGCCCAGTCCTCCCAGCCTGCCCAGCCGTCCGGCAGCGCGGACATCGGTCACGCCAAGGCAAAGTCCATCGCTCTGAATCACGCAGGTGTGAGTGAAAATGAAGCGTATGACATGGATATCGAACTGGACAATGAAGATGGAATACTCGTCTACGAGGTCGAGTTCAAATCCGGCAATATGGAATATGACTACGAGATCAACGCCGCCACCGGCACGATCCTCAAGCATGAAACGGAGTTGGATGACTGAAAGAAAAGGCGCAAGCCCGCTGTAATACAGTGGCTTGCGCCTTTTTACGGGCTATTCAGGATCATGTGCAGAATAGTGGTTTGGTCGGAGATATTGCGGTAGGCGTGGGTAGTGCCACCCTGAAAGCGGACGCTTTCGCCCGCCTGAATGACAATGTCCTTCTGATCAGCTGTGATTTCAATTTCCCCGGCGAAAAGGGCTACAAACTCGGTGGCATCCCGCAGATGTGGCTCCGACTGCCAATGGCTGCCGAGAGCCAGCTCCATATAGTAGGCGGAGAACTTCCGGTTTTCATCGTCCGGAAAAAGGCAGTAAGGCGACACTTTGAATATTATCAAAAGCCTGTTTTCCCTCTTGTAATTTTGGGCACACTTCGTTATCATAAGCTGGACGGGGCGCTTCCGACCGCGCAGACGACCGAGGCATTTCAGACCGCCCTGTCCCACGGGCAGGTCACTGAAAAGGAAAAATCGCTGTGGGAATTTATTCTGTCCGCTTACGGCGACACGGAGTTTTCCACCAAGCAGTTGGAAAAGGACTTCGGGAATGCCGCCTACGCGACGATCCGCAGCTTTGTCCTGAAATTTGAAAAGCTGGGACTGCTAAATCGACGCGGTACGGGAATCGCATGAAGTATGCGGTTCGTGTATGCTGAAAGCGGGAGCGACTCCATCAGATTGCATGACCTGTGGGGCGCGCAGACTACTATTTGACTACTACCGTGAAAAGTCTCGAAAGCCTTGCACTGCAAGAGGTTCCGACTTGACGGCCTGCTAACCCCAATCACTATCCTATATTCAATTGAACTGAAGTCCCCAAGCCGTTGTATCACAGTGGCTTGGGGACTTCCTGCATTTGTGCGTGTAGAATGCGTATGTTTCAGCTACCATCCCTGACAAAAGATAAGCACCATTACCCCATCGTTCTTCTGCCGCATGATATGCGTACCCTTGGGTGTAACTTTGCGAACCATACCCGACCTGCCACGGATGCTACGGCAGATTATCCGAACAGACAATGTCGATTTGACGATTAAAGCGGGCAGCGTCCGGCGCTGCTTTCCGCCGCAGAACGTCCCGCAGGAGGATCAAGGGGCCGTAGCCCTGCTGCCGCAGATTTTGAGGGATCGTGAAGTCGATGCTGCCCCGAAGCAGCAGTTGGCGGACGCTTTCGTTCAGATCATGGCAGATGAGCCGGATGGCCCCCTTTTTCCCAGCCTGCTCAATGGCGGCGGCGCACCCGGAAACGCTGAGATTCGCCATGTAGATACCCCGCAGCCGGGGATACCGGTCAATGGCCTCCGTCACCACCCGGAAGGTAGTCTCATAATCGTTGAAGGTCTCAGCCACCACCAGATCCTCCATGGGGAAGCCCGCCTCCCGGATACGATCCCGGAACCCGGCCAAGCGCTGACGGTGACCGTCAAATTTCAGATTGCCCACCGTGGCCAATAGCTGGCTCCCGGCGGGAATGCACCTGCTCATAAGCCCTCCGGCGACCCGGCCTGCCTTGTAGATGTCCTGTCCCACAAAGCACAGACGGCGGCTGTCCGGCAGATCCGAGTTGAAGGGGACGCAGGGGATCCCCTCATCCGCCAGAGCGGAGATCCGCGCGGTGATGGAGGGATCATTGGCGGCGCAGACCGCCAGACCGGCAGCACCTGCCTCCGCCAACTCGTCCAGCAGTTTCAACGCCTCTGCGGGGATGTCGGTTTCGCATCGCCGGATCAGGATCTGGATCCCGGTGCTCTCCAATTCCGCTTGGGCCTGGGCGATACCTTCGTCTACCTCTGTTCGGAACTGCCCCTCCCAATTGGGCAGCAGCACTCCCAGCTTCATAGGGGGGTAGGCCTGCTGGAATTGGCGCTGGTGGGTATCCCGGGGGGAGACGTATCCGCTTTGGCGGATGGCCTCCAGCACCCGGAGCCGGACGTCCTCCCGGACGTGCGCCCTTCCGTTCAGCACCCGATCTACGGTACCGCGGGAGACTCCAGCCATCTGGGCTACGGTTTGTATCGTCGGTTTGGAACCCATGAGATCACCTCGTTCGTGTGTGATGTGCTTTTGCACAATTTATCATAAAACAGGAACCGCTTCTTGTCAATCCTGAAAAAGAAAACGGTGGAATTTCAGGCGTTCCGCTGAAATATATTTCATTTTCCAAAAGCCCTTGACGGCGGACGCTTGACTTGCTATATTATGTGCGTAAACACAAATGTGCAAAGCACAAGTAACGAGAAAGAGGGGCCTATGAGGTTTCAAAAATCCGCCTGTATCGAAACGCTGTACACGGAGCTGCCCTTTTTAGAGCGGTTTCGCGCCGCAAAAGCCGACGGCTTCGAGTTTGTAGAATTCTGGAGCTGGACGGACAAGGATTTAGATGCCGTAAAGTCCGCCGCGGATGCCGCCGGCGTCGGCATTTCCGGCTTCAACGGCGACGCGGAGCTGTCCCTTATCGACCCTGCCCAGAAAACGGCCTACAAGGCCTTTCTGCGGCGTTCTCTGGACGCCGCTATGGGGATCGGGGCACGGTCCGTCACCGTCCACTCAAACGGTCTGGGGGAGGGAGGAAGGGTCCTTTGCCTCTATGACGACCTCAGCGATGCCGTGAAGCTCTGCACCATGTTCGACACGCTGAAAATCGCGGCGGAATGGGCGGAAACTTGCGGCGTCCAGATCAACCTGGAGCCGCTGAACGTCACCACAGACCATCCCGGCAACTTCCTCCGCCACACCCGCACGGCCGCCGAGCTGACCCGGCTCATCGGCTCCCCAAACTTGAAGGTGCTGTACGATGTGTACCACATGCAGCTCAACGAGGGCAGCCTGTGCGACCATATCCGCGCCTATGCCGACCAGTTCGGCCACATCCATGTGGCGGACGCGCCGGGGCGTCACGAGCCGGGCACCGGGGAAATTCACTACCCGGCGGTGTTCGCCGCCTTGGAGCAGGCGGGATATCAGGGGCTGATCGGCTACGAACTGTTCCCCAAAACCGACACGAAAACCGCCGTCCGGGCCATCATGGCGGACTGAGAAAGGAGAATACTTTATGAAAACCATCAAAATCGGTATCATTGGAGCGGGCCGCATCGGCCGTGTTCATGCGGAAAATATCGCCAAATTTGTCCCCGAGATGGAGATCAAGACCATCGCTGACCCATACATGAGCGAAGAAACGATGGAGTTTTTGCGGCGTCTGCGGATCCCCAACATCGTCAAGGACGCGGATGTGATCCTGAATGACCCGGAGATCAAGGCTGTGGTGGTCTGCTCTCCCACAGATCTCCACGCGGAGTACGCCATCAAAGTGGCCGAGGCGGGCAAGGACGTGTTTGTGGAGAAACCGGTGGACTACCGCATCGACCGGGTCAAGGAGGTCATCGCCGCGGCGAAAAAAGCCGGCGTCAAGCTCCAAGTGGGCTTTAACCGCCGGTTCGACCACAACCACCGGGCCGTTTACGAGGCTGTCCGGGCAGGCAAGGTGGGCAAAGTGAACCTGGTGAAGATCAGCTCCCGGGACCCGGAGCCGCCCACCATCGACTATATGAAGGTCTCCGGCGGCATTTTCTACGATATGATGGTGCATGATTTCGACATGGCCCGGTTTCTGGCCGGTTCCGAGGTGACGGAGGTTTTCGCCTACGGCGCGGTGCTGGTGGATCCCGCCATCGGTGAGGCGGGAGATGTGGATACCGCCGTTGTGAGCCTGAAATTCGCCAACGGCGCTATGGGCGTCATTGACAACAGCCGCAAGGCAGTGTATGGATACGATCAGCGGGTGGAGGTCTTTGGCTCCGAGGGCGCGGTCATGGACGAAAATGACACGCCCAACAACGCCACCTGCTACGGAGCGGACGGCACGTCCTCCAGCCCCTGCTACAAGATCATGTGGGATCGCTACACCATGGCCTTTGCCGCCGAGCAGAGAGCCTTTGCCGAGGCGGTCATCAACGGCACGGAGACGCAGGTCACCGGGGAGGACGGTCTGGCGCCAATCCTCATCGCGGCGGCCGCCACCAAGTCCATGAAGGAAGGACGCCCGGTGAAGATCAGCGAGATCGAGGGATGAGAAGCCCACGGATCTCACATTGCGGCACCGTCCGTGAGCTTGGGGCAAAGTTTCCTTTTGACAGCGCGGCGAAGCCATGATATCCTTGGGGAAATTGGTTCAGCCGTCTGGCACTTGGCTGAAAGATGATAGGGTTGGTGTGTTTGCATGTCCAGACGGCATCCGGCCAGTTATTTTTCTCTTGGAGGCGGAGTAAGGAATGCAGTGGGCAGATGGAAAGATCCGATGCCATTGGGTGAACCCGGCTAATACCACTTATCTGCGATACCATGACGACGAATGGGGCAGACCGGTCCACGATGACCATATGCTGTTTGAAATGTTGATTTTGGAGAATTTTCAGGCAGGCCTCACCTGGGAATGTGTCTTAAATAAACGGGAAGCGTTTCGCCGTGCTTTTGACGGGTTTGATTTACGGAAAGTGGCATCTTATAGCGAAGAAAAATTGACGGCTCTGCAAGCGGACTCTGGAATCATCCGTAACCGGCTGAAAATACGAGCTGCAGTGGTCAACGCACAAGTGTTTCAAAAGATACAGCAAGAGTGGGGCAGTTTTGACCGATACTTATGGCACTGGACAGATGAAAAAATCATCCAAGAAGTAGACAAGGTCAGCTCACCATTATCTGATGCCATCTCAAAAGACTTGAAAAAGCGGGGCATGAAGTTTGTGGGGAGCATAATCATCTATGCCTATTTGCAGGCGGTGGGAGTTATCAACTCTCATGAATCAATTTGCTTTCTGAAGTCTTCGCAGCGGTAGAAAATGCATAAGAAAAAAGCCGGGAAGTTGGCTCAATGCCAATGCCTCCCGGCTAATCTTATTTTAATAGATGTTAATATAGTTAGGATCATGGTATATATTTCATTCCCCATTGGGAAATGGCGTAAAAGACCGGCAGCAGGTCACGACCTTTCTCAGTAAGGAAATATTCAACTCGCAAGGGCATCTCATTGTACTGGATTCGTTGTATCAAATCATCGGCTTCCAACTCTTTGAGAGCATTTGTCAGCGCCGTATTTGTAATTGGCTTTAGCATCTTTTTCAGTTCACCGAAGCGCATGGGACACTTGATGCACAGTTCATAAAGGATCTGGAGTTTCCATTTGCCTTAGCCAACGGTAGAATAAAAATATCATTTGGACAGAGATAGAATGCTGTTTGATCACCGATTGCGGTTTATCTCTGCGATTGCGGAAATACGAAAATGCCAAATCACGATTTACTAAATCGTGATTTGGCATTTTTGAATGAATATCAGGCAAGCATAGGAATTAAACTTTTACTTTTGCACGTATTGTGTTATACTACGAACGATCCATCTGCTTAAAGAAAACAATTTTTTGCAAATTCTAAAGATGCTTTGAATCTGTATAGAATATTTAGAAATGAGGAATTGCAGCCTATGTTGAACATTTATTTTGGAGATATGCCGTCTGCAATTTATAATACTGAGATCTATTTCAAAAACACTTATGAAGACAGTTGGATTCTCGATGACTTTGCAAAAAAAGTTATCAAAAAAGTGGATGGTTCAGACGTGATCGACGCGCAGGCAATCAAAAGTCCTGTACTTGGTATTATTCCCCCAACCGAATTGTCCGGTGGTGTAAAAACTCTGCTGCTTATTAAAAACTGCCCGGATGAAGTGTTCAATGCTTCAACATGCGGAGATAACTGCGCACGTTTTATTCTTGAACTGGCAAAAGCAAAAGATGTTACGATCAACTTGCGTCATATTATGGATTTTGATAAGGCAAGATTTACGGCTAAAGTTATGAACGATAACAGTATCGTTCATAACATGGAAGAGTTGTTGCCGATTGCAGCGAGATATGTATAAGCGGAGGCGGACATGAAAGGAAAACATAGTATCGTTGTTCGCAACCGCAGAGTCCAGTTTGCCTTGGAGCTGGAGCGCAATATCACAGTGATACGAGGTGATAGCGCAACAGGAAAAACAACCATGTTGGGGATGCTGCGAGATTACGAGGAGTTGGGGGCACAGAGCGGAGTTGCTGTTCAATGTGATAAGCCATGCCGGACTTTAACTTCCCGTGACTGGGAAAGTCAGTTGAGCCGCATGAAAGACAGCATCGTTTTTGTAGACGAAGGAAATGCTTTCGTTTCTTCTCGTGCCTTTGCACAGGCAATTTGTGGGTCAAGCAATTACTATGTTCTCATCACAAGAGAAAGCCTATATCAATTGCCGTATAGTGTAGAAGCGGTTTTAGAACTGCGAACTACAACTCGCCGTGAGAAATGTACTTACAACAAAGCGTATCCCTACTATGGAACGCTTGAGCATGCCGCAAGTGAGATGGATCGCTCAGACCGCATTCTGACCGAGGATTCAAACAGTGGGTATCAGATGCTCTCAAAAATCGCGGAGCAATATCATGTGCGCTGTGAAGCCGCAAATGGGAAATCGAATATTTATGCTTGCTTGGAAGAGCGTTCAAATGATAAGACCTTGGTGATTGCGGATGGCGCGGCGTTCGGCGCAGAGATGGAAAAAATCTATCGCTTTTTGAAATTGCATCCGAGCCAAGTAATGCTTTATTTGCCAGAGTCCTTTGAGTGGCTGATTTTGAAATCAGGAATCGTTCATAACGCAAAACTTGCGGATATCTTAGAGAGGCCGGAGGAATATATCGACTCTGCTAAATACTTCAGTTGGGAGCAGTTTTTTACTGAATTATTGATTCAACTGACAAGTGAGCGGGACTATATGCGCTATGGAAAACAGAGCTTGGCTCCTTTCTATTTACAGGCCGAGAATATCCGAAAAGTGATCAGTGCCATGGAAAGAGACTGACAGTTCTGTATGTGAGTCATATCTTCGACCAAAAGTTTAGAGTGTAGAGCTTTCGGGAAAGAATTTTTTTGTAGTAGGACAATTAATATTGATGGGCGATAAAAAGATATATATCGTTGCAAAAATCTTTGATCAACAGGGCTGCATTGCTTACCGATGCAAGACACTTAATGAGGCGCGTTGTGTACCTGGCACACTGGAGGCGCTGAGAGCGGATGGAGTTCAAATTGTTATTCTGGACTCTCCTGAGATTTATTCTGAGTACGCACCCTATACCTACATTGAGGACTTGAAAGAATTCATCGATAAGGTCGCACAAATGAACCGAGTCGCACCCGTGTTCAGAAAGCATTGAGAAGGCTGAAAGAAACTGCCATAAAAATCGTTTTATTTTTGAGAATATCATGTTATACTGCAAATAGAGAATTGGCTGTGAGGGGGCGATACAGTGGAAAGGCTAAACGCGATTCGAGAACAGGTTATCCAGCTCTGTGATCCGCAGAAGATCCTGCTGTTTGGCTCACAGGCGAAGGGAACCGCGACAGCAAAGAGTGATATTGACCTTTGCATCATTGCGTCGACCAATGATAAGCGCTCACTGCTGACAGATTTGTATTGTGATACGGAATCTGATACGCCGATTGACTTCCTTTTGTATACGCCGGAGGAGTGGGAACACAGCGTGGCAGATAGCCAGAGCTTTGCCCACAAGCTGAACAGGGAAGGGGTTGTACTTTATGGGTGACAGCCTCCGTTATAAGGACTGGTTTGAAAAAGCGGCACATGACCTGCGAGGCGCGGAAATCTTAATGGAGCATGACGGCGGTAACGATTTAGTCGCGTTTCATTGCCAACAGGCGATGGAGAAGATGCTGAAGGGCTGGCTACTCAAAACGACAGGCGAATTGTTGGATGGACATAGCCTTGTATTTCTGTGCAGAAAGGCAACTGCGGCAGGGGCACCGTTGAAAGGTAACCTCAGAGACTGTGCGTATGTAAACCAGTTTTATATTGAAACCCGCTATCCATCTGACTCTTATATGCCTGTGTCCGAAGGGGAAGCACGGGATTGCATGGATGCCGCAAGGAAATTGATGGAGTTGCTGGCATAACGCGCAGACTACTATTTGACTACTACCGCGAAAAGCCTCGGAAGCCCTGCCTTGCAAGGCTTCCGAGGCTTTTCTTCAAAATGGCGGAAATTGTAGCGGTTTCCGGCTTGACGGCCTGATAACTCCGACTCTAAAGGCCACTGGTTCGAATCCAGCCGGGCGTACCAAGCAAAAAGTCATGTATGAGGATTTGAACTCGTACATGACTTTTTGCTTTATTTATGATAGGGCTGTAAGGAAGGTTATTTATAGGATAAGGGGTACTTTAAATGGATGAAATAAAATATACGATAAGAACGACTATGGAAAAACAGGACTACCGAAAATTCTTGTACTTGGCGACCTTTTGCAGAAACAAAATGGTTATCCCTATGATAGCAAGCATTGCACTTGCCGGCAGTCTTCTAATGAACTGGAATCAGCACTCTTTTAATTGGATTTCAATAGCCATATCTTGGATGTTGCTCTTTGCACTTGCTATTGTGATAGTATGTTTTAAAGTGGAAAGGAAAAATAAGCTGCGCGTTACTTCAGACCATACCGGCACCTTTGGTTCGCTGAATGTACTAAAATTCTATGAGGATAAGGTGGTTATGGAGAATGATTCGCTCAAATCCACAGGTGAATTGAAATACTCTCAGTTTTTTTCTGTAATAGAGAGCAAGGACTATTTCATTTTCTACTTAACTGCAAATCAAGCTTCGCTTATTCGTAAAAAGGATGTCAACTCTCCGGATACCTTTAAAAAATTTCTGACGGAAGTATTTAATGATAAATACAAACACATTTGGTACAGATTATAAGCATAATCTACATGATGACAGTTCAAATCAATAACTAAAAAATGATATATCCGTAATTGACATTACTCGCATAAGCCTGCTTTTTTAAACGAAAAAGCAGGCTGTATTTTTTGTATTGATTTTTTGTGTAGATTTGACAGAAAAAAAGAAACATATTGTATATGTTAATACGCGCAAAGTTTGCTATACTTTATAGCAAGACAAACAATCAGAAAAATATGTGATATATAAAACAAAGGAGACGGAATGATGTCGAAAATTACTGCCGTGACAGCAAGGGAAATTCTGGATTCGAGGGGAAATCCGACAGTTGAGATAGACGTTGCGCTGGAGAGCGGGGCTATGGGCCGGGCGGCGGTCCCCTCCGGGGCTTCCACCGGGACGAGAGAGGCCGTGGAGCTTCGGGATCACGACGAAAAGCGGTTTCATGGCAAGGGAGTTCAGACGGTGGTGGACAATGTGAAGACCCTCATTGTGCCTGAAATCCTCGGTTTTGACGCGCTGGACCAAAGAAAGCTTGACCGCACGCTCATCGAGCTGGACGGTACGGAGAATAAATCGCGGCTTGGAGCCAATGCGATCTTAGGCGTGTCCCTTGCCGCGGCAAGGGCCTCCGCCGCTTCTTTGAACCTGCCCCTGTTCCGGTATATCGGCGGAGCGGGCGCCTGT
>ENA-UOOR01003901-UOOR01003901.1-fermentation-metagenome-genome-assembly--contig:-NODE-3901-length-12443-cov-105.479757_pt1 | contig 12443 bp, 16 predicted proteins | sample MGYA00245780_ERZ724029 | MGnify/ENA primary metagenome ERZ724029 (study PRJEB28704, sample SAMN03018315) | fermentation metagenome | biome: anthropogenic terrestrial biome; feature: soil... | reverse complement strand
AAAAGGAGGGGTTATCCCCTCCTATTCCTCTTCTTCATCGTTGGGGTATTCCCACTCGTCTACGAAGAGAGCAATTCTTTTCCATTCAGCATTTCCAGTAATTACTGGGAAGGCTTTTACAATGATAATGTTGGTATTGTGTTCGGGCTTGGCATCGGCACGCCGGAAAAGAAGATTCATGCTTTTTGTTTCCCATTCACCCGCTTCATCTTTATGCGCGACATTGAACCAGTAATCGGTTATATTTACCTTTTTCTTCTTTATAGTGACCTGCTTGTCCTTACTGAACACCCTTACTTTACCCATACATACTAATCCATATTTCACTTTAATATTCCTCCCTCATACAATCTTCAATTAATTTTCTGATTTGCCTTGCGGCCGCTTTGCTCTCGCTATATACCGCAGGGGCATATATCGGGTTAACATGCTCACGGATTATGTGGTTTAAAGTGTAGTGGGTGAAGCATAGTCTGTCCATATGGTAGGCGCGCGTACGTTTGTCTATGGCCTCCGTGGCACAAATGCTGTCAATTTCGGCCTCGGCCAGGCAACTAGTGATAATGTCCTGCATTGAAATTTGGTAATCGTTGGTAGTCATTTCCATTTTATTCCCTCCTCCTTTTATTTGGTGGGGGCTTTGGCGCCCCCCTGGCCTGTTTAACTGTGGTTAAGGATTTGTTTCGTATACTTTATTACTAACTCCCGAATCTTCGCTTCTTCGGCCATGTAATCGGCGTAATCCCTCTCAACACCATGCCATATCCTTAAATGTCTTAGCGTGTAGGTTAACCCTTCCAACCACTGTAGGTTCCACCTAGCCTCTTTCAAATCCCCCTCCGTCAGCTGTTCCTTGCTGAATATCTCCTCCAGTTTTTCCGCGTAATCATCGGCCATAACGTCTGTGCTGTGAATAATGTCCAGATGGTTAATTTGCATTTTTAGCAACCCCTTTCTATCTATAGTATATAATATGTCTTAAAGCTTGTCAACCCCTTAAACCAATGTTGTTATTTTCAGTTAATTACCATCTGCCATTTGCTAAAGTGTCATTTTCCTTGATTTCAAAGTCTACCGGTACCAGCTTTATTCCGGTAGGGGTTCTGATACTCCTTAATTTCCCGTTCCCTCCTGGAATTACAAGGCCGATATGAAAATTATCGTAATTACAGCATGACCTAATTTTTGAACCGTACCCCGTGCCTTTGTCTGCTGGTAAACCTGCTACAGTGGCTTCATATTCACTCATTCCAGGATTTCCTTCCATGTAACATTTCGGGCGTAGGTATCGGCCCCAGTAAAAATTCCCGTCATTGCTCCAGGCCCCTAATTTTGTATTGTGTACTTCCACCCGGGAGAGCTTGTCCATCCCGTCATTAAAAAAATGAACGGAATCGGTATCGCAATAAATAAAATCTTTGCCCAGGGTGTTTGCCAATTCGACTAGTTGTTTCCGGCCCCAGGCGGTAACCGCAATTGCGACAGGTAAATATTTTCTAGCATGTTTACTTTGTATCTCTTTTCTTTCCATTGTGTAAACAACTTCCCCATTACTTAGGGTGGGGATTTTACCGACTTTTTCGATAGATTCGCCGAATTTTCCATAAAAGGAATTAGAATCAATTTTTGCTCTGTTTGCCTGTATTAACAACTGCCTTCTTTTTTCTGGATTTTCTTCTTCCCTTGCTTGCTCTCTACACGTTACCTTAATGCTATTATTTTGGAGGATAAACTCTGCAACTTCCTTGTGTTGTTTCCAGGCCCAATGGCATACCCAACCCCAGCGGACAACGTCGAATTTATAACTCCCCTGGATTGTCATATAGTCAATACAACTGATAATAATTTTTACTACCCCGTCACTATCGCCCACCCATTTATCATAAGCCCCAAAAGTCATAGGCTCAATGATTGCCTTTTTAGGTATACATGGGAGGCAGTTTTCTTTCAGAGTAAATCTGCATATTACCTCTGCAACCCAGAATTTTGACATATCGGGGGGCGAATTGTGATATTTATACAGCATAGGTCCATACGGTAATTTTTTAGTGGCCAGCTGGAAGGGGTATGAAGAATTTATGTCATATACACTTACCCCCCAGCAATTTTTTCCTTGATATTGTGTGGCCACGTGGGAAATACCACCCCAGTAGGCGGGCCTAATTAGTTTATCTGTGCTATCGTGGAGCGGCGGGAAGCGCTTCTTCCATAATGGAAAACATTTAGTAAAGTTATGGAATGACTGACTTGCTTGTGTTTTTTTGAACCTTAGACCGTATAGCTTAATATGTTCGTTTAATGTTTCCTCTAATACTTTTAAATCTTTGTAAAGGTATTCCAATTCCTGGCTCGTGGGGGTATGGCCTGGCAGTCTAATTTTAGTGTAAAATTCCGCTTCCTCATGCTGTTTATGCGTTGGTGTATCGTATATAGTGTGTAGATATTCCAGCGGCATAGGGAATAGCTTTAGGCTATCCCAGAACGTTATTTTTTGCTTGCAAGTAACCTGGACAGTAATATTATACCAGTTATTCCTATCGGCTATTAGGCAGGAGAATTCCCCTTTTTCGGGCTTGCCTTCGCTTACCGTATACCCATTATTAAACAGCCAGGGCACTATATACGACCCATCAAATTTCAGGTTGTGGAAGGCAAATTCTCGATTTAGGTTATTGCCTCGTTCTAGTGCGGCAGACATAAAAGCGGCTATACTACTGTAATGGCGGAATTCCTTAGTTTCCAAGTTTAGCATTCCCGCCAGCCATACCCTCTGTTCCGGTATTTCCCCTTTTCCTCCCTCCCAGGCGTCGCAGGTTTCGAAGTCTGCGACATACATTTGCGCTAGTGTAGCAGTCTTACCCCTACTAGCCATGGCTACACTTCAAGGAGGTACTCTATATCCTCCCCGTAAAAATCCTCAAGGCTTTCCATCATTGCTTGCTGGGAGGAGTAGCGGATCCCCATTCTTGCCGCTTTTTCGCTGTATATTTTCCAAAATTGGCCTATTTGGGTGGCGGACATTCTGTCCAACTTATGCTTTACCTGATGGGGCACCCCGACCCCCAGGCTAGATTCCAGGGCTATATTTAGTTTAGTTCTCCCTACTTTAGTGTATTCCTTAGTAGTTTGTAATTCTTCTAATTCCTGTAAATGCCTAATCCTTGACTTGTATTCTTCCCTGCTGGCAAACTGTGTAGACCTCGACAGCGGCTTGCTTTTGGTTTCCCATTGTTCTCTGACCTGGTATTCTCCGGCTATGTCTTGGGGGAGTATATCCAACCCAGCCCCCCGGAATTTGGCCTCTGCTCTTGTAATCCTTTTATTAATTTTGTCGGTTAATTTTTCCAATACTTCCTTTTGTTTTGGGGTTAATCGATACATTTTTAAACCTCCTGATTAATTATCCATTTTTTAACTTCCTCGATGTCAAATTTTTTGATTTCCCGCAGGCCATGCCTATGACTGGTATGTGGGCAACCTTTTTTAATCCAATTATAGACTGTGGTATGACTGACATGCAACGCTTTTGCAAGTTCGACAGCAGATATTTTATTCATTTTATCACCTCCTAACCTGATTATAACACACCCCTGCAAGCTATGCAAGTAATTAAATATTATAAAATTGTTTGACAATTTATTTGGCTCTTGGTATAATATACCTGGAGGGCAACTGCCCGACCTGCCAGAGTGCGTGGACAGCCCCCGCCAGAAGCGGGCCAAGCACTTAACACAGGCGGCGGACACCCCTGCCGTAGGCCGGGAGTTATACCCCTCAATCGTGGCGGGCCGCCAGACCGGCATAAGTCCCGCCAATACATATACAAGGGAGGCAATAAGATGGTTAGAAAAAGGCCAATTATAGATTTTTTAGATGATAAAGTAAATTTTTTCAGAGAACAGCTTTTCCGGGAAGTATCTAACTTGTTTGAGTGGGAAGGCTTGCCGGAAGGAATCCCAGCAGATTATCTGGAAAAACAGCTTGTGCGTGGCGGCAGAGTTATGTTTTTCACCGAACCTGAAACTTTTGGCTATATGGCTTTGCCTTGTAGTGTAATGGGACATAATGTATACCAGCAACCCCTTGAAGCTATGGCAACAACTCCTAACCAGGAAGGGCACAAGGTAAACCGTAAACGGAAAATTGCTTACTGCTATACCCCGTCCCTTAACCTTGACCCTGCCAGCATGTGTGTGGTAATAAATAATATGCCGGGGGGAGAATCCTTAATAGATATTGTAGAATTTTGGGCACGTAGAATGGCCTTGCTAATCCAGGCATTTGACACTAATACAATTTGGCAAAATGCCCCTGCAATTTTTCGTGTTGGCGATAAAAATCTAAAATTAACAATCGAAAAAATGTATGATGAAATTATTACAGGTAAACCTTTCGTGATTGTTGACCAAGCGATGTTAGGTGACCAGGGCCTGGCCCAGGTGACCGATATAAGGCAAGACTTTTATTTGGACAAGCTCCTTGATACTTTTAACGAAGTGCGGGCAAAATTTAGGGAAACAGTGGGTATACAAACCCCAGGAGCTGACAAAGCGGAAAGACTTTTAACAGATGAAGTAAATAGCAATGAACAGGCAAGAGAAACAGCCCTAGCAGTAATGTTGGCACAACGGGAAAGGGCCTGCGAAGAAATTAAAAAACTATTCGGGCTGGATATTACAGTTACAGTAAGGAAGGAGGAAGAAAATGGCCAGGGTGACAATCGAATTGAGGAAACTCCTGGAGATGACGAATTTTAATCTTTTCGATTTTGATTACCCCTGTAGTGATGCCAATTTTAGGGAGTATCTAGAACAGCTTATAATAAACCGCTTTTATTTTGACGAAATAGCACAAGAAACCCCTGACAGGTTTTTGCATGAATTTAGAACAAAAATGAATACAATTATGCCGTATTATGACCAGCTATATGCAACTACACTATACGATGCTGACCCCTTGGTTACCCAGCGGCTGCACGAAACAGCAGAAGATATCAATACCGGCACCCAGGCAACCGAAAGCAAAGCAACAGGCGAAACAAAATCCAGTGATTACCCCCAAAATGCCAACCCCATGACTGACATACTAAGCGGGCACCAGCACACTACAGGGCAATCAATACAAACCCGGAGTGACAACTTGAAGCGCAACCAGCAAAAAATCATTGAAGGCTTTACAGGAATTCCCTATCCTGACCTAGTAAAAAAGCATAGGGAAACACTACTACGAATTGGGCAAATGATATTGGCTGAACTAAAGACATTATTTATCTTGGTATATTAAGGAGGCTAAAAAATGACAAAATTTAAACCCCTGGACATACCCCCGCAATGGCGTGACTATTGGACGGCCTATCCACACGGCTACACCATTTTTGAGGCCCTATGCTCCTGGCTTACAACTGTTAATGAAGGGGTAGACATAATAAACGAATGGGAAGAAAAGCAGGCAGAATTTATTGGGTCCTTTGACACTCACCTGCAAGGGACTGTTAGGAGTGTCCTGCAACAATGGAAAGACGACGGAATTCTGGAAATTATTTTGTCAGAAGGGTTAGAATCCAGACTGGACACCGTTGAAGATGAATTGCCGATTATAACAAATCAGGTCACTGATTTGGGTGAAAGTTTAAATCTTGTCAATGAAAAGTTAAACAATGTGAGATATAAAACGGTAAATGCTGAGGACTATCCCAGACTGGCAGGGGAAACTGACGACACAGGGCGAATTGAGCGGGCATATGCCGACCTAGAACCGGGCGACACGCTAATAATTCGGGGCGATTACTATATTACCAACTTAATTTTTGATAAAAGTGACATACATTTAGATTGCCGGGGCTGGCTGATACAGCTGGCGGGGGCTGAGGGAACTGCGTTAACTATTGGGAAACTAGAGCCAACTTTTAACGTGACTGGTATTGTAAGGGTTAAGCGAGAAATAAGAAACTGGAGTATTGGTAGTACTGGCTTAAAACTTTTAAATCTAAATGGCGGACACCTTACAGTAGATATTATTGACTTTACAAATAATCTGGTTATGGAAGGAAATGACAACGGTTGTGCCTACAATAAAATAACTATTCTCAGGCTAGGAAATGGAAAAAAGAATTTGCAATTGGTGGGCACAGGCACCGGGTGGGTAAATGAAAATACATTTTTTGGCGGTAGGTTTTATTGGAATTCTTCAATAGTCGACTATGCCAGACACCATATTTATATCCCTTTAAGGACTATGAACAATAATAGTTTTTACTCACCTTGTTTAGAGGCAGTAGGTGGCGGGACCTTGATTTACTGTAATGGCCGGTATACCCATTTTTATAACCCCAGACTGGAACATAATAATGGGGACTTTAAAACTATACACTTTGGCCCAGATAGTATATACAACCAGATGATATACCCTTACTTGCCTACAACTGTAAGTGCAGACGAAACTATTGAGGATGAGGGGTCCCGAAATCATATTTACGGCCGGGATATGTTGGATTTGGGTTTAAGTTTAATTCGGAGTGGGGGGCTACTTGTTAGGGGCAACCCAAACGCAAACCCGGAATTTCCGTTGCAGAATGCCTTAGTGGAGTTATATTCAACGTCATCTGGTGCCGATAATGTTCTGGCAGTACAAAATGCAAACAGGGAAACAACCTTTAATGTTGATGGGCTAGGGCGTACAACCGTAACAGAATTAATTTTAGCGAGTGGAAAAAAAATAGAGGATAATGGCGTACTAACAGGCCCCTTTAAGGCTAGTGATAGCTATATAACCAAGGGTTTTACACCATGGAGTATATCGGGCACTATACCAACTAGTGCAACACCCCCAGCAGGCACGGCAGTATTTTGCACTGCAAACAAGCGTATTTATGTTAAACTAAACAGTGGGTGGGGGTATATCCAACTAACAACATAGGAAGGTGGTGAAAAGAATGAAAATTAAGGCTTATTTTGCAGTATTAATCGGAGTAATTACCTGGATGATGGGAGGCTGGGATATGGCATTACAAGCATTAGCAATAGTAATACTGCTTGATATTATTAGCGGGGTTACTAGGGCAATTGTGGAAGGTAAACTAAATAGCGGTATTAGCTTTAATGGTGGGGCTAGAAAAATAGGAATTTTTATTGCGGTAGCTCTGGCAAACATATTGGAATCAATGCTGGGCCTTGGCCCCCTGCGGGAGATAGTAATCACTTATTATATATGGAATGAATGTATCAGTATTTGCGAAAACTTGGGCAGTTTTATGCCTTTGCCAGAAATTTTTAAACGGACATTGCAAAAGCTAGGAGGGGAACCTGATGGGATGCGTTAAGTGGTTTACTGGCCTGGGGTGGAGGGTGACCTCCCCCTATGGCCAGCGATTACACCCCATAGATAAAGTGCTAAAATTGCATAAGGGAATTGACTTTGGAGGCAAGCCAATTGGCGAACCAATATATACCCCCACAGGCGGCGAAGTTATCCGGGCTGGTTATAATGGTGGCTTTGGTAATATGGTTGAAATTTTGGACAAGTACGGTTACAAACATTTATATGCGCATATGGGCACTATAGCGGTAGACCTAAACCAGCGATTAGAGCGGGGTGACTTAATCGGATTAAACGGCAAAACGGGAAAGGTTACTGGCCCCCATGTACATTACCAAATAAGCAAGAATGGGAATATATTCGGTGACCCGGCGGAATTTATTTATTGGGAGGAATTAGACATGAATATTTATTATGAAGTAGTCAAAGGCGATGTAGCCTGGAAGATTGCCCAAAAGCACGGGCTTACCCTTAAAGAATTAGGCAGACTTAACCCCCATATACCAGACCTTAACAAGATATATCCAGGGCAAACTCTACTCATTAAAGAAAGTCCGCAAGAAATTGACCTGGCCGACCTGCTGGACAGAGTAAAAAGGCTGGAGGATATCCTCAACGATATTAAAAATATTATTTAGGTGATACTATGGCACAGATTAATTGGTTTAACCCCCAGGAAATGCTTACTCACAATTGTACTTTCAATTTCGTATTAGGTGACCGGGGCGGCGGTAAAACCTTTGGCACCCTGGAATTTGTTATTAATAGATTCCTCAAAACCGGGGAACAGTTTATCTACTTGCGGCGGACAGAGCGGGAATTAGACGATGTAAAACCTCAGCTTTTTTCAGCACTCAAAAAGGAAGGGAAGTTTCCCAAGGAAATTCTGGAGGCCAAAGGCGATACCCTATATTGTAGCGGGAAGGTTATGGGTTATTGTATTGCATTATCAACCAGCATGAAAAGAAAATCCATTCCCTACCCGCTGGTAAAATGGGTGGTATTTGAAGAATTTATGGTTGACGGTATAACTAGCAGATACTTGGGGCATGGTGACCAGGAATGCGAAATCTTCGAAAATTTATTTGAAACCGTTGACCGACTCCGGGATGAAACAAGGGTGATATTCTTAGCAAATACTTTTTCACGTGCTAACATTTATTTTCTGCGGTACGGGGTGAATTTGCCTGAGCAACCCCGAAAATATACCCGTTTTAATCGTGATGTAATTGTTTGCATATGGCAAGATGAAGGTTACCGCGACGCAAAAAAGCAGACTGCCATATACCGACTAACCGAGGGTACAGCGTTCAATAGACACGCTTATAATTCCGAGTTTCACCAAGACAAATATGACTTTATCGGGAAAAGGCCAGACACGTCGGAATTACATTTTGGGCTTGCTTACCAGGGTAAAACTTACCGGATATGGGCGGACTGGGATAATGGACAATATTACGTTACCAGCGGGGGGCAAGCACCTAAAAATAAAATGGTTTCTATGACCCTAGCAGACAACAGACCAAATAATGTTAATATCCGCAGGGTTAGAAATATGCCATTTATGAATTTATTTAGAAAGGCGGTGGATGAAAACCAGGTATATTATGACACCCTAAAAAGTTACCAGGCATTACATGAGGTAGTATTCTTGCTACGAACTATTAAATAGGAAGGTGATATTTTGGCACTATCAGCAATACTAAGGGCCCTGAAGGAGAACCCAGACGACCTAACCCCCCTTGCCCAAGCAATCGAGCTAGCGGAGGAATTGGAGGGAACTATATCAGCGCAGACGGAACAAATTGGCAAACTGCAAGAGAACTACCGAAAAGCAATTGCCATGATACCAGTGTTAGACCCCGAGCCCGAGCCAGAACCTGACCCGGCGGCGAAGACAACCATTGGTGATGCTGTTGAAGCATTAAAAAATTACATGAAGGAGGAAATTTAAATGAGCGAAGACCAAACCCCTAGCACCGTAACCATTTTAAATGCAATCCGGGCAACTGCAACTAGTGCTTATCAGGAAACTGTCCCGCTGGCTACGGCCTCTAATATCCAGGAAGTGGGAGAATCAGTCTTACAAAACCCCGGCCCAATCCTCAATGAATTTTTGACTGCGTTAATGAACAAAGTCGCTTTACAGCTTTTCAATGACAGGGAATTTGTTAACCCCCTGATTGACCTGCGTAAAGGGAAACTTGAATTCGGGCAAACTATTGAGGATATTTTCATTGAGATGGCTAAGGCAAAAGAATATCTGACTGGCACCAGAACCGGCGATGAAAGTTACCCTGATCCCTTCGAGATCCATAAACCCATCGCAAAAACTGCTTATTACAGAACATTGTATGCTAAACAATACCCCGTCACTGTCCACCAAAATGACCTAAAAAGGGCTTTTTACAATGAGGACGGCGTATCTCGGTTAATTGCCAGTATTATGACCAGTCTAAATAATGGACAATCTTTTGACGATTATCGCATGACCATTGCCCTGCTAGCCAGGCAAATTGAGCAATGCAAAATAGATGTTGAGTGGGCAGGCGATATACATCTATTAACTGATTATTACAGTGTTAATAATATCGCCGCAGATGGCCAATTTACCACAATTGACGAGGCCCTAAGTAGCAAAGATTTCCTGAAATTTATGGCTAATCGAATCCAAAAATACGCCCGGAGGCTTACCAAACCTAGGACTGACTTTAATCCTGCTGGCGTGACAACCTGGAACCCCAAAAATGAACAGCGATTGCTATTGTTGGAAGATGTGCAGGCCGACCTGGACACCAACTTGCTGGCCTGGGCTTTTAACTCTGACAAGCTGGACATTGTTGGAGCTGTAGACCTTATTGACTGCTGGTATTCCATCGGGGCAACTGCAACCCCAGAACTAGTTACCCCCGAGGATATATCCGTTAAAGGTGAATTAGGCGATGAAGCACCGTGCGTGGCGTTGTTGTATCATCCAAACATGGTTAAAATTTACAATAAAACGCTTATTAGCACTAACAGCGAAAATGCCCGAGGGCTGTACTACAATATTTTTGTGACATGCGAAGATTATTACGCATGTAGCCCCTTTGAAAATTTCGTGGCATTTTTCCTAGACTAAGGGGAGGGGTTTTCCCTCCCCCCTTAATCCAACTAGGAGGCGATAAAATGGATGGCCTGTTAGAATTACAGCTGTATAAAAACCCTTGCTATTACCCAAAATATAGCGAAACAATTACCCCCATTGGCGCCCCCTTCACAGTAACCCCCCGGAATCTGGGCCTTGAATCGGGCTATATTGATGTGGGAATAGATTTTAACACACTAACCCAGGCTAATTATTTGGGGATTACGAACCAGAATTTTACTTTTTACGCTTACATTGACCGCCTAGAACACGTTGCAGGCGAACACCATTTTAGAATTATTTATCATGTCGACCCGTTAAGGACGTACAAAGATAAAATTACTCTGGGTTGCCAGTATGTCGCCCGCAATAGCACCCCAACATTACTCTATGACGAACTTTTGGGGGGGGATAGCCCATACCCCGAAATTACCATAACTCAGACCGATTTTGGGCACCCAAACAGTAGGGTCCTGGTAGTACAAGCCCACCCGCAAGACGCGGTGGGGGAAGACTATGCAACAAGCAATACCCCCGTTCATCCTACCCTTTATGACTTTTATCTCAAAAAATATGATGTTAGAAATCCGTTAGGAACTAGTCCAATTAACCAATTTTTTGCATTGTGCCGAGAATTCGACCCTTATTTAATTGTGACTGCTTACAGTATTCCATGGATAGACACTACAGAGCTAACCTCAAGTGTACTCCCTATTAATAATGAAGGTTACTATGCAGAAGGATGGGGAAAATTACCGTCTAGCGGGCGCCAAAGTGACCGTTTTGGTTATACGAAATTGATAAGTACCCCCGAAGGTTTAACCAAAGTAGATAGTAGTTTTACTATTGTTATTCCCACAGCAGGGGTACTACAGGTACCCATTGAACTACTGCAATTTGATTACGTATATTTGCGGAGGGATATTGATGTTTTTACAGGCTTGGTAAACTACCAACTGGTGGACGAAAACGACCGGGCCTATGGTTACTCCATACGTGGCGGAAGTGTTAACACCATCCCCATCATAGGGAACCCCGAAGAAACATATATATCCCAGAACCAAAACGCTCTATCAACCGCGCTTATAGGTGACGTAGCAACTATCGCCGGCGGCGCCGCTCTGACTGCAACTGGTGCAGGTAGTCTGGCAGGCGGTGGCATGATGCTAATGGGGGCTAAAAACTTGATAAGTAGACAAGCCCAGATTAAAGATGCCGGAACAAGTTATAGCAATCCTCCTGCCTTTTTGGGTAGTGCTTTAGCCCATAGGTACACAGACTATTTTTATATTGTAACAAAAAAATCGCGGGTTGAGAATGAGCAAATTGTGCATACAGAAAAGGGTTACCCCCAAGAACGTATAATGCTGACCAACTTCCCCAGCAAGGGCGGATACCTAGAAACAAGAAATTGTAATATTGAAACTGATGGCTCTGTACCTGTTTGGGCAGTAACAAAAATTAATCAGATTTTTGATAGTGGTTTAAAAGTAATATGACTGTACAAGATTACTTTTTAAGCTTAAGCAGTAATTTACATGTTACTAGCCCTTACGGCATGAGAATCCATCCCATAACAGGTGAGGAGAAATTTCATCCAGCTATAGACATAGCCGGGGAGCCAGAAGGATTTCCCACATTGTGCCCTAGACGGGCAATTGTGGCAAATTGTGGTTATACAAGTGGCTATGGAAATTTCGTACTGCTGGGCCTTATAGCTGAAAAGTACGAAATATTCATTGCACACCTGAAAGATATTAAAGTGGCAATGGATGACATAATTAACCCAGGTAAAAACATTGGCGGCATGGGAAAAACTGGCCGAGTAACGGGAACGCATTGGCATATTGAAGTTAGACATGGCGGAGAAAAACACAACCCGGCATTATGGCCGCTGGACGGCTTTAAACCTGCACCACAACAAAAGTATAATTATACCTTATTTTCTAAGCCCCCAGTAATTAGACGGCAACAATATAAGGGCAGGCGATAGCTTGCCCTC
>ENA-UOOR01003896-UOOR01003896.1-fermentation-metagenome-genome-assembly--contig:-NODE-3896-length-12452-cov-3.235944_pt1 | contig 12452 bp, 11 predicted proteins | sample MGYA00245780_ERZ724029 | MGnify/ENA primary metagenome ERZ724029 (study PRJEB28704, sample SAMN03018315) | fermentation metagenome | biome: anthropogenic terrestrial biome; feature: soil; material... | reverse complement strand
AAAACAGAGCTTTGTAGCTTAACTGCGTGTCTGGCGCTGCGGGCGTGGGTCAGTTTTACTACCTTGGGGTGCTGTTTACCACCAACGGTAACTTTGTCATGGGCATCACCTTCTGGCTTTGCGTACCCATGGTCAGCAAGACCTTGCAGCGCTTCGGCTACAGTACCGGCACCTCGGGAGTATTGAGTACGGCCGGACGGATGGCCGGGCAGGGACTCTGCAAAATGATATTTAAATAAAGGAGGAACTCAATGTCGGTCAAATATGTGATACCGCCCCGGTTAAAGGGGCGGTTTGCATGGATGGGCTTTCACCCGGAGGAGCTGGGCTTTATCTTTATTTTTCTTTTCGTGGGAATCATGCGGAAGATGTACTTTTCCGGCAACTTTTTTCTGCTGCTGGCAGCTGTGCTATTCGTCCTTCTTTGGCGGCCGGTCCGGGGAAAGAATGTGCTGGGATATTTCCGGCTCCTATACCGTTTTTACGCAAAGCCCCAAGTATTTACCCTGAGGGAGTGTGACGCAATTGAAAATCAGTGAATTAATCAACTTCCGGGTGCTGCCGGACAGTGTGGCCACGCCTTACGGCGTGGCCCAGTTTCTGCGTATCCTGCCGCCCAATCTCTCCATTATGACACAGGCGGAGCGGCTGGCTCAGATTGAAAAGCTGGAATCCCTGCTGGATGCCGCCACCATCCCCTTCCAGATTTTCATTACCGACAAAACAGAGGATTTAAGCGCCAACAAAGCTTTTTACCGGGATATGGCGCAGGGAAGCGATTACGGCTACCTCATCGATCACATTCTTAAAAGCATGGAGACTGTGGAGAGCGATTCCAGCGCCGTACAGCGCAGCTACTATCTGGTGGCCATCACCAAAGAGCGGGAGGACTTTACCACCTTTTACAATCTGGTGGCGGACCTGTTCTCGGTCTATCAGGTGAAGGATCAGGAGCTTACCATGCTGCTGCGCAACTTCCTGCTCCGGGAGTTTTTTGCCGACCTTCATAGCTTTGAGGAGGAAGTCCGCAAGATGGCCGAAAAGTCAGCTGGGCGGTGGCGGCGGGGAAAGGTAGACCTTCAGGAGCTTTACGGCCTGGCCCTCACTAAGCGGCTGACTCCCCAACGTCTGACTTATACCCCCCAGCATGTGGTGCAAAACGACTTTCTGCGCAAGACTATCCTCATCAAGAACTTTCCCAGCTCCATTGACATTCCCTGCTTTTTATCCGGGCTTTCTCAAATTAAAAACACCACCATGTCCATCCGCCTTTCCCAGATGAACGAACAGCAGGCGGGGCGGCTGGTGGATAATCAGATGAACAACATCAGCGCCAAGGGTCATGGCAGCAAAACCTCCCAGCAGATACAGGCCGAGGTGGAGGGAGAAAGCGTAACTGCCTTTTACAAATCACTGGCTGAAAACAACTCCAAGCTCTATAACATCAACATCTACATAGAACTATATGCAAGCAGCCAAAAGGAACTGCGCACCAAGTGGGAATCGGTAAAAAGTAAACTGTCGGCCTTTCGCATCACCACCGAAAGCCTGACCTATGAGCAAAAGGAGGGCTTTCTGGGAGTATATCCCTTGAGCTGGGAGGTGCTTGGCGGCAGCGCCAACAACATGCCATCTCCCACCATTGCCGGGATGTTTCCCCTCAGCCATTCCTCCCGCAACGACCCGGAGGGAATGCCTTTGGGGAAAACCGCAGACGGTGGGCACATGTATCTGGACCTTTGGCTGCGGACACTGGACATCACCAATGGAAACTTTTCCATCACCGGGGACAGTGGACAGGGGAAAAGCTGGTTGATGAAAAAAATTATTACCTTTATGATGCTGCGGGGTATAACGTGCTTTACCCTCGACCCGGACGGGGAGTATTGCGACCTGTTCCGTCACATGGGTGGTACCGTAATAGACTGTGCGGCGGGAAACTTCAAAATCAATCCCTTTGAGGTGCGCCGCATGGCCAACAAGGAGGTAGACCGGGCAACCGGGATGGAGGAAAGCGAGTTGGGAGCTTTTACACAGGATGCGGTATTCTTCCAACATTTAAGCTGGCTGAGGGACTTCTTTGGGGTTCTCTTTCCCGCCATGTCCTCCAACGAGCGTAACGCTTTAATGATTCTCACACAGGATATGTACCGCTCCTTTGGCATCACCGAGCACACCGACTTTCAGCAGCTGCCTTCGACCCAGTATCCCACCTTTTCTTCCCTCTACGAGTTTGTGGAAAATGTGCAGCAGCATCCGGGGAACCACAGCTACCCCATGATCGGGGATGAGATGCTCCGCTCTCTGCTGCTCTATCTGCGGGATACCTACGATGGAAGCCTTGGCTTTTTGCTCAATGGCCACACCAACATTGTCCGGTCCCGGATGATCAACTTTGATATTTCCCAACTGCGTACCGGCTCGGAGGAGCGGACACAGGCCGTTCTGTTCAACATCATGACCTACTGCTGGAACCGGATTTCCCTGCGGCAGGAACAGGTGCTCTTTAATGTGGACGAGCTGCACCTGCTCATGAGCCGGAAGAACTTTACCATTGCCGGGTACTTGCGGGACTTCCAGAAGCGGGCCAGAAAATACAACGCCGTCATTGGCTCGGCCACCCAAAGCCTGGGGGATTTTCTTGACCCGGAAATGATGCACATTACAGCACCTCTGTTTAACACATCCTCCTTTAAATTCACCTTTTTCCCGGGTGAACTGGACAAGGGGCAAATTAAACGGCTGTTGGATCTCACCGATGGGGAAATCGGCTGCATCAGCACTCCTAAACAGGGGCGGTGTCTCCTGAAGGCAGGAAGCCAGAAATACCTTTTGCACGTGGGTGAGCTGCCCTATGAAAAAGAGTTGTTCGGCAGCGGTGGAGGAAAATGAGCCGTCTACCCCTCTGGATGCTGAAGGCGCTGGGTTCCAAAGATACCCGCCGGATTCTCTGGATTGTATTAGCCGCCATTCTCGGTGTTTTGCTGCTGGTGGGGGTTATCATCGGAGCGATTCTGGTGGGGATGCTGTACATCATCAATCCGCAGCTGGTGGGGGATGTTTCCAACAATGTTCACTATCAGGCCATACAGGAGGTACGGCACGAATATGAGATTGAAAATGACTTTGATCTGAGCTACCTCATCATGATTGACTTGCTTCATGACCATGAATTGATGCGCCAAAAGGGTGAAATTGTGCCCTTTCTGGAAGCCTATTTTGTCATAGAGCATGAGGAAACCATAGAGGTTGACAATGGGCCGGAAGAAACGCCGGCAGATGATGAAACAGATTTAGAGGAAGGGGGTTCTTCTACCGAAACCATTACCTACTACCTGTTTGCAGAGGGTGCCGAACTGATGACGATACTGTTTGCCCCGCCCTTTTCCTTTGGGGATGAACAGCTGGATGTCATGCGTCACATGATTTATTCTTCTTCGCCGGAGCCGAGAGAGCTTGTCTTTCACGGTGCCTACCCTATGCCCCTAAACGGCAGAATTACCAGCGGATACGGCTCCCGAACCCATCCGGTCACCGGAGCACCCGACTTCCACACCGGCATTGACATTCAGGGAAACTGGCACGACAGGATCATGAGCATAGCGGACGGTGTGGTGGAGCAGGTATCCCGGGATGAATGGTACGGCTACTACATCCTCATTCGCCACGAAGAAGAAAACAGGACCTTCTACTCCTTTTACGCCCACCTGTCCCGGCAGATGGTGAGGGTGGGACAGACTGTCCGGCAAGGACAGGTAATCGGGCTGGAGGGCGGCGATCCCAACCAAGACCCTTACCCCGGCCTTTCCACCGGGCATCATTTGCATTTTGGCATCTATGCCAACCAGAATCGCAACTCCCACCTTGACCCGACAGAATTTTTATACCGCAAGGAGGAATCCCATGGACTCCAACCATAGCAACAAAACCCTTGCCTCGTTCTACACCGGCCATGCCCGGCGCAGCCGCCTATTGATGGCACACCTATTACAGGTACTGCTGGATACCCGAAATTTGGAGATACCCTATACACCGGCGCTGGAAAGGCTACTGATCAGCGCTGCCTTTCACCATGACTTGGGTAAGCTGGCCGTTCCCCAGTATTTGCTGCAAAAGCCCGGAAAGCTGACAGCAGAAGAATTTGAAATTGTAAAAAGCCATACTTGGCTGGGGGAAAAACTGGCCGGAATTTATCTGCACGGTTCCCCCGAAGAACAGGAGGTGTTGAAAATTGTCTGCCGCCACCATCACGAGCGATGGGACGGCAAGGGGTATCCCGATGGGCTGTCCGGGCAGGAGATTCCATACCCTGCCCGGCTCATGGCGGTGGTGGATGTGTACGATGCCCTGACCCATGAAAGGCCCTACAAACCGGCCTATGATCCTGCCGATGCCAGGCGCATTTTGGAGGCTGGAACCGGCACTCAATTTGACCCGGTAGTGGTGCAGACCTTTTTAAGACTTGTAAATCATGATATCAGCAGAAACCTTATACCTAAAGTAAAAACCGGGTAGTATGATATCATAATTTTACATAATGATATCATCAAAATGCTGATAAGTAAGCCAAAAATTAGAAAAGCGATATTTTTAGTAACGGCTTGTTTTGTCTGGTTGATATCATAGGTGATATCATAGAAAATCAAATAGCTATGCTATTTGAGGTAGCGGAGTATATCATTTGTGATATACTCCTTTATCCTGTAGCAGTACGTCAAAAATATCGCAATTTCTGGAAAGAAGGTGTACCGATGGCAGAAAAACTGCTACGTTACAGTGACGAGTTGGCAGAGGATGTTAAGTCCATTGCATCCGAGCTGAGACAAAGTGAAAATCAGGTGATCGAAACAGCAATCAAATTCTACCGGGACTACCATTATATGAACCGGAAAGCCTGCTTCATCAATGAACAGATTCTACAGGTGATTCAGGCCAGCTTCCGCATGGCCGAAAACACCATTAACCAAAAGACCAACAAACTCATCAGCGAACTGTCCATTCAATCGGCTATCCAGAACATGATCATTGCCGGGAGCTTGGAAGTCTCTCAAAAAGACCTCCACACCTATCGGCTCAGGGCACTGGATTTCCTCCGAGAGAGCCAGCGTATTTTCCGCATGGATGAACTGAGCGATGAGTAGCCCCAAGATTATCTGCAAGAGCGGATACATCACCAGCGCCCAGCATGTCCTGAACAGTCTGGAATATGCCGGGAACAAGATCGAAGCCCAGATGATCTTATTCTGGGATGGCAGTACCATGGAGGCGGATGAAGATACCCGGATTGCCCTGACACAGGCTCAAAGGAAATCCGTATCCGGAATCCGGCTTACCTACAAGGACGGTGGCAGCAAAGTTATCACCTATGAAGCCTATGAAAAACTGACACAGGAAAGGCGCAGCGTCATCACCGTGGAGGAATTGGAGCTGGTGGAGGATGAGGAGCTGCTGGTCAATGAGGACGGCAAAGCTTATCACCGAACCCAAGACCTCAATTTCTTTTCTTACTTAGGTTACATCGAAGGGCGGCCCGGGGTGGAGAAGTCGGACGGTCATGGCCTATTTGGCCTGACCGGGGATGTTTCCATTGCCGACGCCCAAACGATGGCCATGGAATACAAGGACTCCCGGAAATGGTCCCACATCATCTCATTGGAGACGGAAGGGGCCAAACGCACCGGCTTTGACCGGCGGGATATGTGGGCAGCGCTAATTCGCTCCAAAGCGCCGGTGATCGCCAAGGCATACAACATCTCACTAGAAAATTTGGTAATTAACTGCGCCTTTCATGGCAATACCGATAATCCCCACGTCCACCTGCTGTTTTACAGCAAAGACCACCGGGAAGGGTTTGTAAAAGGTGGGAAGGAGGGGATGCAGGTAGCATCGGAAACTCTGAAATCCACCCTACTTAATACCATCTTTCGGGATGATGTAGAACCTTTGAAGCAGGAAAAGACCCGGCTGCGGGATGCCATGGCCCTTCAGATCCGGCAGCATCTGGAAAGCATCCAGACCAAAGACTACTCCCATACCCCGGTTGCTCGGCAGCTGCTGGCTCTGTCCCATCAGCTGGAAGTCCTGCCCGGTAAAAAGGTGTACGGCTACCTGCCGCCGGAGGTAAAAGGGCAAGTCAATAGGATTCTGCGGGAGATTATTTTGCAGGATGCGAATATGCAGGGCCTATATGCTGCCTATCTGGACGCCCAAAAGAATTTTGTCTCCCAGTACGTTGCCAAGCCGGAGAAGATACAGGCCAGCATCCGGGAGTTTGACCAGTGCTTTTTTGAGCCGGGCAAAACAGATCTCAAGCTCTGCCACAACGCCATTGTCAAGGCAGCACTGGAGCTGGGGCAGGCTGCAAGGGGTAAGGTTATTCCCCCGCCGAGGCCGCGAGCAACGAAGGAGAAAATATGGGATTCTACCATGCTGGCTGCTCCACCGTCAATCACCAGTGATTATTTTTCTTTTTCGTCGGATGAGAACGGCATCCCGGTACCCTCCGATGAGGACATCCCACCACCGGCAGATTGGGACGCACCGGTATGGGAAGATCCGGAAGCGGTTTCCCCTCTGGAACCGTCGCAGAAGAGCCAAAAGCGGCGAGCAACGAAGGAGAAAATATGGAATTCTACTCGATTGGAAGCAGTGCTGTCAACCGCTGATACCCGCAGAATCGTCAACAATCTTTTTACCGGTATTGCAATGTCTCTGCTCCACCAGACTCAGAATACATGGCAAAATACGAAGGGGGAAGATAAAAAGCAAGCACAACGGGCCAAGCGCAAGCTGCGACATAAACGCCGTGGCATAGCACAGGAGCAGGAATATCCTATTGGATATTAATTGACGAAGTTTCCTATTTTATGTAGAATGGAGTGAAAGCTTTGTATGAATTTTTATATTCAGAGGTGTGGTGGATGGAAACAATTGTTGCAGCCATTATTGCAGGGCTTACGGCTCTTCTCGGATCCTACTTTGCGTATCTTGGCAAAACACAGAAGATTCTGGATCATACGGAACGCCTGAAAGAAAAGCTTCTGGATGTAAAGAACGGTTTGTCCGGTGAACACGATAGTCTGACCGATGGTCACGATCTCTTATCCAGTGAGCATGACCGTCTATCCGGCGAACATGAGAAGCTGTTTAGCGTACATAAGGATTTGGGCGTCAAGTTGGATTCTTTAAGCCGAGACCAGCTGAAATCGTCACACCATATTCAAAGCCTGCAGGCCGTTGCGAAAAATACAGAGCAGAAAGCACAGGATATTCTTTTGATTGCAGTAGCTGAAAAAGAAAATCAGGCCAGACGTTACGAATCTCTATCGGACCGGCAAAAGGATATCAGCACTCTTGCCTCTGACAGTGTAGACGCTATTCGTGCCCTGCATGGGGAAATGCTGCGGCTGAGTCAGGAAAATAAGGAGTTGAAAGATCAAATAGAAGCGCTTCGCATTAGCAATGAGCAGTTGACGGAGGAGCACCGTTCCCTTGTGCAGGAGTACGGGGAACTATGGGATCAGAATCATGACCTGTCAGAAGCTTGCAAAGCCCTTATGAAAAAGAATCAACAGCTGGAATATCAGGTGGAACAGGCTTCCGATCCTCCTAGGGGAAGCAGGCCCCCCTCTCCCGGCCCTGCCTTCGGCTTTGATCGTTAATATTATTTTTTTGCGGTGCAGCTCCGGCTTGCGCCGCTTATTATTTTTAGAAGGAGACTTTACTATGAACAGTATGCAAACCCAAGTGAACGATCTGACCCCGTTTGACTTTGAAAAGCAGAGCTTGGAACAGCCGGAAAGCTGGATGAGCTGGTATGTCCCCGGGGCTGTCATCTGCCAGACCAGCCTTGGCAACCACTTCTTTACCTTGGAGACACAAGACAAGGAGCGCTTCCAGTATGGGGAAGCGGTAGAATTTGAGTTTTTGAAAGAGTGGGACCAAATGCCGGATAAATACCACGAGATGGTGGGCCGGTTGCAGGAGGTGTCGAGCGCATTGGCCCCCATGGAGCTGGTGGCCGTCAGTGTGGAGGAGGATTATTTCACCCTGTACTACACCGAGCTGGACACCTACTTTATTTTGCCGGAGCAGCACCTGCAATTCATCTCCCCTCATACCATTTCCGGGCTGGCCAGCCTCAGGCCCACCGGTTTTGCCGATGCCAGATACCTTCAGCTCAACAAAGATGGCCGCATTGTTCTGTAATAAAGAATATATCAATCGAAAGAAGCGCTGTGGACGCTTCTTTTTTTATTTCATCGTATAGGAGGAAAGATCATGAGCATCACCTTTGAAGAACTTCGGGATCAGGTGGAAGGACTTGTCCAGACCTACCAGACCAATCCGGATCTCATTGCAGAGTTGCTGCAATTTAAGGCGCAGTTTTACCGGTACAGCCTGAGAAATACCATGGCCATCAAGAGCCAGAACCCCTACGCCACCTTTGTAGACAGCTTTTTAGGTTGGCGCAAAAAAGGCTACAATGTCCTGCGAGGAGAAAAGGGCATTTACATTTGGACGCCGGTGATTCAGAAAAGTTTCTTCCGTTCCAAGGAGGAACCCCATGTCAGCATCAGCAAGGCAACGCTGGAGGAAAAACAGAAGATCGCCCGAGAAGAAATTCCGGTCAAGGAAAAGCTGATCTTCCGGCTGGGCAGTGTCTTTGATATTTCCCAGACCACCTGTCCACCGGAGGATTACCCCCAGATCTACTCCATGGGCTACCCGGACGTGGAGCATAAAAACCTGTATGAACTGCTGCGGCAATTTGCCGAGAAGTCGGGCTTTGAAGTCAACGTAAACAACGTCCATTCCATAGGCTTAGGCGGCTTCTATCAACCGGCTACCGATGCAATTGTCCTGTCGGATAAGCTGAACGATACCCGCCAGCTTTCGGTGCTCTGTCATGAACTGGCCCATGGCCTAATGCACAAAACCAGCACCCAGCCGAAAGAGGTGGTGGAGTTTGAGGCTGAAGGGCTGGCCATTATGCTGCTTACCCGGATGGGCCTGCCGGTGAGCGATCAAAACAAGCGGTATGCCAGCAATTACTACCGCAAAATTGATCGGGAGCATTACGACATGGATAAAAGCTTTGCCCGGATGCAACGAGCCTATAACTTTGTGGTGGAAGGCTTTGAACGGGAGCTGACCGCCCTCTCCCCGGAGGAAACCATCAGCCACAAGCGGGCCATGGAAAGCCAGCGGAGGATCACCGAAAATTTTATCAAGGATTTGCGATAGGAGGGATGCAACAGACACAAACACAGACACCTAAATGGAAAAACAAAAAAGGGGGATAACCTATGTTCCGGGATTTTGGCAAACGTACCCGCCTGATTCTCTTTTTCTTCTTTTTTATCGTGCTCTATCTCCTGCTGACAGCCCTTTTTGGGCTGTCAGATCTAATTGCGGAGCCTTCGCTAATGACACTATTCTCCTGCTTGCCCTTCCTGTTCCCGGTGAAGGGTATTGTAGCGGCGGGGCTTTCCTTTCTGCTGGTCTATGCCGGGAATTCATTGGATATTACCGCCCGAAGTGTAGGAGATGGGCAGTACGGCAAGGCCCGGTGGGCCACTGACAGCGAAAAGAAAAAAACCTATGAGCTGGTGCCCATGGGCAAGGAGATAAAGCCGGGTTTAGTGGTAGGAATCGAAAACGGTTGCTGGCTGGTGGATACCAGTGACAGCACCGCCCTCATGGTGGCTCCCCCCGGAGCCGGGAAAACCAAGAACGTATACATCCCCACTGTGGAATACAATAGCCGGGTCAATCAGAATTCAGCTGGCAAAGGGGCCAGCCTGATCTTAACCGACAGCAAGGGGGAGCTTCTTCGCAGCTGTGGCTATACCCTCACAGATGCGGGATACCGCATTTTGTTTCTGGATTTCCGCAACCCACTGCGCAGCTACTGGTTTAACCTGATTCACTCGGTGAACGTGGCCATTGATGCCTACAAAGCTGCTGAAACAGAGCAGGAAAAATTGCTCCATTATGCAGCGGCGGAACGCCATGCCAAGATAGCTGCCGGTTCCATCGTGGACAATCTGGACACAGCCATGCGGGACGAAACCTCCCAGTATTTTACCGAAACCTCCAAGGGCCTGATTACCGGCTTGATTCTTCTGGTATCGGAATATGGGGCCGAAAACGAGCGGCATATTATATCCGTGTTTAAGCTGATTATCGAACTGAACGGCCTGAACGAGGACAGCACCGAGGGACTACAGAAAAATAAACTGGAGGAACTGCTCAAGCATGTGGACAACGACCGGATTGTCAACTTTGTGGGAGCATCCATGAAAGCGGATGTGCGTACCTCTATGAATATTTTTTCCTCGGCGCTGGGGAAGCTGGTATCCTTCATCGATGCCGAGCTGGAGCAGCTGGTCTGTGGTCACTCTCTGGAGTTTGACGCTGTGGAGTTTATCGAAAAGCCCACGGCTATCTTTCTGATCTGCCCCGATGAAAACACCACCCGGCACTTTTTTGCCAGCCTGTTCATCCGCAACCTTCTCAATGAACTAATCGAATATGCGGAAGATCATGGCGGTATCTTGCCCCGCCCGGCCTTTAACTTTTGGGATGAGTGGGGAAATATGCCTGCGGTTAAAGACGTGGATTCCCTTTTCACCGCTGGCCGGAGCCGTGGAATCCGTTCTCTTGTTGCCCTGCAAAGCTTCAGTCAAATGGAACACCGGTATGGCCGGGTAAAGGCTCAAATCATCAAGGATAGTTGCCAGATCATCCTGTTTACCTTTGTCTCCCCCGCTGCCACTGCTACAGCGGAGGAGCTGAGTAAATCGCTGGGCAGTCAGACGGTGCAGAGCGGGAGCATCAGTCGAAACGACCGGGGCGGCAGCTCCACCACTGTGAACATGGTGCGCAAGCCGCTGCTCTCTGCCGATGAAATCATCCACATGCCCCGTGGTAATTTTGTAGTGATGAAGGCGGGGGTTCACCCCATCCGCACCAAGCTGCCCATCTACTTTTCGTATCTGCCGGAATTTAAGCCCTATGAGTCCTCACGGGGGATGAATCCGGTCACCGCTATAGAGTACCTGACCGGCGATAAAATCCGCCACCAGACCGAGTATGCGGCTTACGCCGTGACCACAGGAATGTTTGATTAACCGGCGCTGAAGGGTTGGCAAAATTTTTGTCAACCCTCTTAATACAAAAAATGAGAGAGGAGGCAGACGGATGAAGGGCTTTGTGAGAATTCCCAACCGCATTTTTGACTGCGAATTGAAAGCCAGTGAACTGCTGGTCTTTTGTTATCTCACAAGCAAAAAGAATCATCTGTCTGCCCTTACCATCCGTCATGAAACGGTCGCCAATGCTCTGGGCGTCTCCCGCAATACGGTCTTGGCCGCTTTCAAGGGCCTTGCTGAAAAGGGACTGGTGGAACAACAGGTGCGCTATTACCGTGGCCGTCAGGTGTCCAGCCGGTACCATGTGGCCCATTTGCCCGGTGGATGGTTTAAACTCCCACGGGGTATTTTCCGACTCCAGCTGAATAAGAGCGACTTTGCGGTGTATCTTTTCATCCTGCGCTGTGTTAACGCCAAGGAGCATGGTTGGCCGTCCACCAGTCAAATATCGCAGGGATGCGGTATCTCCAAACCCAGAGTGCGGCAGGCCGTTAAGACGCTGGCCACTATGCTGTTGATCAGCAAGGCACAGTATGTGAAACAGTGTGGAGCATATGGCCACAATCATTTTGATGTGATCGCCGTGGCCGTGCGGGAGGCGCTCCTGAAGGTCTACCGGAAACACAAAAGGCAGTCCATAGCCGATGTGCTGTGGACTACCTTCTATTTCCTGTGCCTGTGGTTGGCCATACCAATCCAGACACCGGCAGATTTACTCCCCGGCCTCCTCAGAGCCAAGCCGGGCAAGCATATTTTTTTACGGATTTGAGGTGGGTAAATAATTGGGCACCAGTGTATTAGACCCACTTAGGCTACGGTAGCAGTAAAAGAAAGAATAGATAGCTTATACTCTACGTATATCTAAGCCTAAGAGAGAATAGGGCTTTTTCTGTTGCGGTCATGGACGGTTTGGTTCATGGACGCTTTTCTTTTTTTATTGCATGGCCAAGGGTGTGCATCCGGTAAATTAATTGCTTCCAGCAAGCAGAGCAAAGCCAAAAGGCCCCTGCGGGTGCGGGGGTGAATGGAGGGTGTTGGAAAGTTGGAAACTTGTTTTCAATCTTTTCAATGCCCTCCAGAGGGGGACAGCCCCCTTTTTGTGACAAAGATTGCCTCTTGCGTTTTTTATCAATCTCCTGTATGCTAATTATAGAATATATGTTCTCATTTGGAGGCGGAGATTTTGGATTGGTGGATTCTACACGTTGACATGAATAATTTTTACGCCAGCGTGGAGTGTATGTACCGCCCGGAGCTGCGGGAGCTTCCGGTTGCGGTGGGTGGTGATCCCCAGCA
>ENA-UOOR01003892-UOOR01003892.1-fermentation-metagenome-genome-assembly--contig:-NODE-3892-length-12468-cov-3.082252_pt1 | contig 12468 bp, 10 predicted proteins | sample MGYA00245780_ERZ724029 | MGnify/ENA primary metagenome ERZ724029 (study PRJEB28704, sample SAMN03018315) | fermentation metagenome | biome: anthropogenic terrestrial biome; feature: soil; material... | reverse complement strand
AGCAAGCAAATTTTGATGAGCTTCGTGGCAAATGGGCAGCGATTATCGAAGTGCGTGATGATATTCTAAAAGCATTAGAAGAAGCGCGTAATGCTAAAACAATCGGTAAGTCTCTTGAAGCGAAAATAACAGTTTATGCTAACCCAGAAGTGTTAACATTATTGCATGATGCAAACATTGATTTTGCCCAACTTTCTATCGTTTCTGCTTTTGAGGTAGCAGCAATTGAATCAGCTCCTGCTGAAGCGTTAGCGTTAGAACATGTTTCCATTGTTGTTGAAAAAGCAACAGGCGAAAAGTGTGAGCGTTGCTGGTCAATTTCTGCAACAGTTGGAACAAATGAAGCACATCCAACAGTGTGTGCTCGTTGTGCCGAAGTTGTTGAAAAATATTATGTATAAAAATTAATGAACAATGAGCAGCTCGATGATTTTAGATCGGCTGCTCATTTTTTGAATGCGTGGAAAATGTTGAACATACCGATCCAAATTAAGAACATAGTGGAAAGTAGACCATAAATGGGAGGTAAGCGAGGATGTCTAGATGAATAGGTTTTAGGATACAAATATGCAAAAGTAATCTTTATTTAAACAATATTTCGATTGTGTTTCGGTAATCCGTTGGAGATATTCCTACATATTTTTTAAATGTAAGGCTGTAATAATTAGGTGTATTAAAGCCAGAGCTTGCTGCGATTTTTTCAATGGTGTAGTCAAATTTCCGCAAGTATGGGAGTGTTTTAATTATGCGTGTATACGCTACATAATCGACAAAATTACGACCCGTTTCTTTTTTAAATAATCGGCTAAAGTGAGTAGGACTAAAATTAATAGATTTTGCTACATCGCTAATAACTAGCTGTTCATCGTAATGCTCCTCAATGTAGTGAATAGCCTTTTGTAGCTGTTCATGCTTCGTTAAATCCTCATAAAATCGTATATGAATATTATCGACTGGTGGCTTTCTACGTGCTTTTCTAGCTTGACTATAGGATTCTTTGACTTGCATAGATTGCAAAAAAACACCACCAATGCCCATAAAAAGATGGATACTATAATCGTTTTTCAATTGCTCGATCACTGTCAGTAAAGTAGTGACACCCTCTTCCCAATGTTTAAAGGATGTATACGTTATAGGAATCCGCATGAGCAGTAATAAATAACGCTCGAAATTTAAAAAGGACAACGGTGCTTTATCGGCAAAGTGTTGACGAAAAACATTTGTAATTACACTACTAGCATCATAAGGAATCGGTCGGTTGTGCTGAATATCTACGTAGCCTTGAATTAAGAAAACGATATTGGGAATACAGTCAGTTGATAAAAAGGAAGAGGCTTGTACAATTTCCTGTTCATTGTTGATTTCTCCCCGTATTAAGCGTCTCAAAAACGCTTCGCGAAACGGCGATGTATGATCTTGAGGAAATTGTTGCGAAAGTTCAAGCATCGTGACTGTACTTGCTTGCTGTTCTTTATAGGAAGTATAAAGCTTTTTTACAATTCGTAAAAACTTTTGTTTGTGCAACGGTTTTATTAGAAGCGCTTGTAAATTTAATTCAATGGCAATACCAGCCGAGTAAGCTAGGTGTACTGCAACAATCGGGACAATTATACTGTTAGGATAATGTTTCTTTAAACGATTGACCTTAATCCAATCAAATAATCCCCTAATTTCATAGACGAATATAACTACTTCATGTGCACTTGGTTGTGTACATTCAGTAAATGTGTTAGGGAGGAATTCTTCTAACCACCCTAGCATTTGCTGTTTTTCAATTGAATTCTCAACGTACCATACGACGCCTAAAATACTAAACAGCCCCTTTCTAAAGTCAAAAAATATAATGAAGGTTACTAGAAATATTTTAACTTAAAATAGCAATATTTTGTACTAATACAGCAAAATATTGTACCTATATTATTGGAAAAATAGAATAGAATAGTTGTAGCGAATAATAATTTGAAATTTCAGATAATTATTCATCTATACAAAAGGGGGTTAGTAATATGGCAGGAAGTCATGATTACGAGTATGTAGAAGCTGGAACTGTAGATGTGAAAGATTTGCCACCGTTAGATCCGACAACACATAAAATTATGAAGGATGAGTTTACTACAGGATTTAGCTTAACGGTATTTTATTTTATTTTAATTTTTACTATTCCAGTGATGAATTGGTTTGCTCCTGAATTTGCGTTTAAGAAATTGTGGGGCGGTATGACCGTTACTTGGTTTGTTACGACAATCGTCATGATGTTGATGGCTTTTGTCATTGCCTTTGTGCATACGACATTGTATGAAAAGCGCTTGAAAAAATATGAGATGTCAACGAAGTAGTGCAACTTAAGGGGGTAGGTTGAATGTTAGAGACAATTTTAGAACCAAAAATGTTATTAACAATTGCCCTAATGGGAACGATTGTATACATTACGTATTTAACGAAAAAAAATACAACAGCATCTGATTTCTTCGTTGGGGGACGGAGCTTTGGATGGTTTACGAACGGTTCAGCTATAGGGGGAGACTATTTAAGTGCAGCTACATTTTTAGGGATTGCTGGTTTAACCTTTCAATTAGGCTATGATGGAGCCTATTATGCATTTTGCTTCTCGATTGGTTTGACGCTATTAGCTATTTTTGTTGCTGGGCCATTAAGAAGATTTGGTGCATTTACCGTAGCAGACTTTTTAGCCTATCGCTTTCATAGTAGACGAGCTCGTTTAGCCGCAGTCATTGTAGTTTTAGCAATTTCAGGTTTCTATGCGGCGCCACAGCTACTAGGCGCAGCACAAATATTAAGTATGTTCTTTGGGACTTCTTATGAATTTGGTATTATTTTCACATGTGTCGTGATGATTTTCTATGTAGGAATCGGTGGTATGAAGGGCACGACCATCAACCAAGCATTAGAGCTGTGGATTCGTCTAGGTGCATTTATTGTGATGCTTATTGCAGCGATGTATGGTGGCTTGCATTACGATAAAATTTTAGCAGCCATCAATTCCTTTAATGGACCTATTACTGGGACATCACCGTATGCCTTGGATGGAAGCGATATAAATTTTGATGGTGCCGCATGGACGGGGACAGGCTTCTATTTCCCGACGTTTTGGCAAACGATTAGTATGACCATTGGTTTAGCATTAGGTACGATAGGGCTACCGCATATTTTATTGCGTTTTTATACGAATCCGAGTGCTAAGGCTGCACGTAAATCTGCTTTAATGGCGATTGGTATTGCGAGTGCATTCTTCTTGTTAGCCGTATTTTTAGGGGTTGTTGGTCGTGCTATTTTCATTTCAGGTACTGCGAGTGAGGAAGTAATGAGAGATTTAGTGCTTGGTGGCAATAATATGGTTATTCCAACAACGGCGCTTGCATTAGGGGGCGATTGGCTGCTCGGTCTTGTGATTGCAGGGGCATTCGCTGCTATTTTCTCTAACTTATCAGGATTATTTATTACAAGCTCTGGTGCATTAGCGCATGATTTATATGCTAGCTTTATGAAAAAAGATATTACACAAAAACAGCGTGTAGTTGCTGGAAAAGTGGCGATTGTTATTTTAGGTATTTTATATGGCGGACTTGGGTTACTCGTAAAGGATGCTTCCATCGGTCATTTAGTTGCTTTAGCATTTACGGTTGCCGCAAGTACATTTACACCAATCTTTATATTAGGTATTTGGTGGAGAGGGATGACCGAAAAAGGAGCAATTGCAGGGTTAGTGATTGGTCTCCTCGTGTCGATGTGGATGATTTTCTTACCAGGAACACTTCCAAGTTTCCTACAATTCAAAATCCCTGGCATCGTAACAGTACCAGTCGGTTTCCTATCTGTTATTGTTGTGTCATTATTAGATCGTAAAGTACCTGCTGATGTAAACGATTTCATGAAGCGAGTGCACTCGAAGGAATCGGAAACTGCATAGATGATTAACATTGCACGTTAGTTCTTTTAGTGAAGAAAACATAGACGGTAGACCCCTTCAAATTTCTTTGAGTGGGTCTACCGTTTTTTAAACTTCTATAAAAATTGTACGAAAAACGTAAAAGCTTACTATATTAAGACGGCTAGACTAAACAGTGAGACCGCTGTTGAAAAGCGTCACCATCTTGATGTATTTTTTCAAACCAGAATATCATATTAGCAGTCGATACTAGTTGATTGGAGTGGAAGGCGCGACACTCCAGCAGGAACAGCACGAGCGGAAAATCCATTTTTGCGGCGACAGCCGCAAAAATTAGTTGAAGCCGTGCCTGCGGAAAGGGAGCGTCTGGAACGGAAATCAACGGTTTTCTATTTTTGCATGGAAAGCTTCCTCGAATAGAGGGACAACTTGTTGTTTATTAGGAAATGGCTTTAGTAGGATAGCGGCAGGCTACGATTTTTACTTTTGGACTACAGCATGTGTTTCTGTCATATTTTCATGTTATATTAGTTATTGCTATATAAGCTCTTATGGTAGAATAGGTAGGATGTTGAGTGAACGGAGGAATAGCTGTGTATAAATATTATGGATTGGCCGCTTTTGTCATTATTCTCGATCAATGGACAAAATGGCTAATTGTGAAAAATATGGAGTTTGGTGAACGTATTGCCGTATGGGATCCTTGGTTTGGTATTTTATCGCATCGTAATAGAGGTGCAGCCTGGGGGATGCTTGAAGGGCAAATGTGGTTATTTTCTATCGTGACAATAGGTGTTATTATTGTCATCATTTTCTTTTATCATAAAGAGGCAAAGGGCAAGCCTCTTTTTCAAGTGGGCTTAATGCTGTTATTGGGCGGTGCCATTGGTAATTTTATTGACCGTATATTTAGAGGAGAAGTAGTGGATTTTGCCGACGTATTAATCCCTATTATTAATTACGATTTCCCGATTTTTAATATTGCGGATGCAGCATTAACAATTGCCGTTGTCGTATTAATGATTGGTTTAATCGCCGAAGATAAAAAAGAAAAGAAACAGGTGAAACAATGACACAAGTATCATATACAATTGAAGAACAGCAACAAGGAGAGCGCATTGATAAAGCGGTTTCGAGTATACAGAATGAATGGTCTCGTACACAAATTAGCAATTGGATTACAGAAGGAATTGTTAAAGTAAATGGTGAAGCAGTAAAAGCAAAATACAAGGTGAAAGCAGGCGATGTTGTTGAAATCGTCGTGCCAGAGGCAGAACCTTTAGACGTTATTGCTGAAAACTTAGACCTTGAAATCGTGTATGAAGACGCAGATGTACTCGTTGTCAACAAACCAAAAGGAATGGTGGTCCATCCTGCGCCAGGGCATATGACGGGTACACTGGTAAATGGTTTAATGTATCATTGCACAGATTTATCGGGCATAAATGGGATCATGCGTCCAGGTATTGTACACCGAATCGATAAAGACACATCAGGTTTGCTTATGGTAGCGAAAAATGATAAAGCACATGAATCATTAGTTGAGCAGCTTGTGAATAAAACCGTCACACGTAAATACACAGCGCTTGTGCATGGACATATTGCTCACGATAAAGGGACAATCGATGCACCAATTGGACGTGATCAAAAGGACCGTCAAAAACAAGCTGTTGTGGATAAAGGGAAACATGCGGTGACGCACTTCCAAGTAATTGAACGCTTCGGTGATTACACATTAGTAGAGTGTCGTCTTGAAACGGGACGTACACACCAAATTCGTGTCCATATGCAGTATATTGGATTCCCACTTGTTGGCGACCCAAAATATGGACCAAGAAAGACCCTTGATTTTGGTGGACAAGTATTGCACGCAGGTGTTTTAGGATTCACGCATCCGACTACTGGCGAATATATGGAGTTTGAAGCACCACTTCCTGTTGATTATGTACAATTATTAGACGAATTAAGAAATAAGGATTGACGGATAATTAAAGAAGGTCTATACTAACGAAAGTGAATGAACGACTTTAACTTAATATTCACCTTTAATGGCAGTCCAGAGAGGCTGAGAAGGTACATGTGAACGTGTTGCTAAAATTTGTGCTGCAAATTTTTCCAACATGCTATTTAAACACGTACTCAACCCTCTCAGGCTATTCGCCTCGAGAGGTTTTTTTATGCCGTTTCAATGATGCTTTTGCAAGTGTGTAAGCATCTGTAACAACCCGATGAAAATAGAGGAAAGAGAGGAGGACAAAAAATGTCAAAAAATGAGCTATTAGATGGGCCATCGATGACAAGAGCATTAACACGTATTGCACATGAGATTATTGAACGCAATAAAGGAATTGACGAATGTATATTAGTTGGGATTAAAACGCGCGGTGCCTTCCTTGCAAGACGCTTAGCAGAACGTATAGAAAAAATCGAGGGTAAAGCGATTCGTACAGGGGAGTTGGACATCACCCTTTATCGAGATGACTTATCAACAAAGCATGAAAATGAACAGGCACATGTTGAGCAAGTAGATATTGATTATGTGGTAGCCAATCAAAAAATTATTTTAGTCGATGATGTACTCTATACAGGTCGTACAGTTCGAGCGGCACTAGATGCAGTAATGGATTTAGGAAGACCTGCGCAAATTCAACTAGCAGTGCTAATTGATCGCGGACACCGTGAGCTACCAATTCGAGCGGATTATGTTGGGAAAAATGTTCCGACATCAGGAACGGAACGTATCGTCGTTAATTTACTAGAAGTTGATGGCGAAGATTGCGTCATTATTTATAAAGAAGACTAATTATAAAGTGAGGAAGCGTCATGTCAAAGGCAGTATTAGATATAAATGATAAACCGACCCCAGTCCAATTAGTGACATTAAGTTTCCAACACATGTTTGCTATGTTTGGGTCAACAATTTTAGTACCACAACTGGTTGGGCTTAGCCCAGCAATCGCCCTTCTAACAAGTGGGATTGCCACATTGTTCTTCTTATTAATTACGAAGTTTCAAGTACCAGCCTATTTAGGTTCATCCTTTGCCTTTATCGCACCGATATTAATCGCTGCAGGCGGTTTAGATGACAATGGTTTAAGTGTAAATCCAGGTAATGCTATGATCGGAGCGATGGCAGTCGGAATTACCTACGGCATTGTGTCACTTATAATTTGGAAGAGCGGTTATAAATGGATTATGAAAATCCTTCCGCCTATCGTTGTAGGGCCAGTTATTATGGTTATCGGTCTTGGCTTATCAGGAACAGCAGTTAACATGGCAATGAATGTTGACGGAGAATATAACTTGCTACATTTCTCAGCGGCACTTGTCACATTATTTACAGCGATTATCTTTACCATCTTCTTTAAGGGGATTTTAAGTACAATGCCAATATTAATCGGCTTAATAGTTGGCTATGTCTACTCGATTTTTATCGGGATCGTCAACTTCGAACCAATTAAAGAGGCGAAAATGTTTGCACTACCACATTTTATTATCCCAGGTGTAAATTATGACTTTACGATTACATCGACAATTTTACTCGCGATGGTACCGATTGTGATTGTAACCATTTCAGAACATATCGGTCACCAACTTGTATTAGGAAAAGTAGTCAATCGAGACTATATTAAAGAACCAGGCTTACACCGTTCTTTACTAGGTGATGGCTTTGGGACCTTGATTAGTGCATTTATAGGTGGTCCACCAAAGACAACATACGGTGAAAACATTGGTGTCCTTGCCATTACACGAGTTTACAGCGTATATGTAATAGCAGGTGCGGCAGTCGTAGCAATTGTGCTGTCATTCTTCGGGAAAGCAATGGCGGTGATTGCAACGATTCCAACAGCAGTTCTTGGTGGTGTTTCCATTCTACTGTTTGGTATCATCGCATCAAGCGGTTTACGTATGCTAGTAGACAACCATGTGGACTTTGGTAACAGCCGCAATTTAGTGATTGCCTCTGTTATCCTTGTAATTGGTATCGGCGGTGCGAAATTTATCGTCACAGAATCATTAAGTTTAGAAGGCATGGCGCTAGCAGCGATTATCGGTGTTGTGCTAAATGCAATTCTACCAGGTAAAAAAGAAGCTGATATACCAGTACCATACAATCAAAATAATCAATCATAGTAGTACCTTTTAATGAATTGTCCAGAGAGGCAAAAAAAGGGAAGTTGTGGACAAGCAATAAGTAAGTAATAGGCTTACTATAGTTTGTCACGCCTCCTTATGCCTCGCTGACGACATCAGCGGGGCTTTTACATTATTTAGCCAAATAAATAATGAAGGACGTCATACATAGACGTTCATGACACACAACCTAATGGAGGTACATGATGAAGAACTTATTATCAATGGAACATTTAACAACTGAAGAGATTAACAGCATTTTACATCGTGCGCAGGCGTTTGAAAATGGCGAAACATCATCGTTATCTCGTGCTTATAACGTAGCAAACTTATTTTTTGAACCGAGTACACGTACGAAAACAAGTTTTGAGATGGCAGAGCGCAAAGTAGGCTGTACGGTTATCCCGTTTGACGCAAGCTTTTCAAGTGTAACAAAGGGCGAAACAATGTACGATACAGTTAAGACGTTAGAAATGATTGGCATGGATGCGGTTGTTATCCGCGCCAAAGAAGATGAATATTATAACGAGCTACTAGAAGGCATCAATGTTGCCGTTATAAATGCAGGAGATGGCGCTGGTCAGCATCCATCCCAATCATTACTTGATCTGTATACGATAAAAAAAGAGTTTGGTTCTTTCGAAGGGTTAAATATTACAATCGCCGGAGATATTTCTCATAGCCGTGTAGCAAAATCCAATGCATCCGCATTACAGCGGTTAGGGGCAAATGTACATTTTCTTTGTCCAGTAGAATGGGCAGGGGATTTTAAAGCACATCATTCTTGGGACGATTTAATCGAAATAAGTGATGTCATTATGTTACTTCGTGTACAACATGAGCGTCATAAAGTAAATAAAAGCTTCTCAAAAGAAAGCTATCATGAAGAGTATGGCTTGACAGTAGAACGAGAGAAGAAAATGAAGGACACAGCAATTATTATGCATCCAGCGCCAGTTAACCGCGATGTAGAAATTGCATCAGAGCTAGTAGAATGTGAACGGTCTCGCATCTTTGACCAAGTACGCAATGGTGTATACACACGTATGGCAATAATTGAAACGATTTTACAAGGGAGAGAATAACATGACGAAAGTACTTCAAAATGTACAAATGTTAAATGAACAAGGTGAATTGCAAACAGTAAATATCGCCATAGTAGATGGCAAAATTACTGCCATTGGACAAGAGGTCAATGTAGCTGGTGCAGAAATAATCGAAGGAAATGGTTTAGTTGTTGCACCAGGGTTTGTGGATGTGCATACACATCTACGCGAACCAGGGTTTGAACATAAAGAAACAATTGCAACAGGTTCACTATCTGCCGCAAAAGGCGGTTTTACAACAATTTGTGCTATGCCAAATACAAAACCAGTGCCTGACACGGTTGAAAACATGCAATTAATAAATGGGCTTATTCAAGAAAGTGCAGTAATTCGTGTACTACCATACGGCTCATTAACACAAGATATTTCAGGGGAAGTTCGTACGAATATTGAAGAATTAAAAGCACATGGCGCAGTAGCGTTTTCCGATGATGGTGTAGGTATTCAGCTTGCATCCACGATGTATGAACAAATGCAGGATGCGGCAAAGCATGACATGGTCGTTGTCGCACACTGTGAAGATAATTCATTAATTTATGATGGTGTTATGCATGAAGGCAAGCGTAACAAAGAGCTAGGTTTACCAGGTATTCCGTCCATTTGTGAATCTGTCCAAATTGCTCGCGATGTTTTGCTTGCAGAAGCGGCAGGAGCACGCTACCATGTGTGTCACGTTTCAACAAAAGAATCAGTGCGTGCAGTACGCGATGCAAAAGCAGCAGGCATCCGCGTCACAGCAGAAGTTTGTCCACACCATTTATTACTAGAAGAGATGGATATCCCATCCGATGATGCAAACTGGAAAATGAACCCGCCATTACGAGGTGCAGATGATAAGGATTCTCTACACGCAGCACTACTTGACGGCACGATTGACTGCATCGCCACAGACCATGCACCACATACAATAGAAGAAAAATGCTGTGGCATGGTTGGTGCACCATTCGGCATCGTAGGCTTTGAAACAGCCTTCCCGCTGTTGTACACACAATTTGTTGAAACAGGGAAATGGACTTTAAAGCAATTGGTAGATTGGATGACTGTAAAAGCGGCACAAATTTTTGACTTCCCATATGGAAAGTTAGAAGTAGGGGCTTCGGCAGACATGGTTTTAATTGATTTACAGAAAGAACAAACGATTGATGCAGAAGGATTTGTATCAAAAGGTCGCAATACACCATTCAACGGTTGGGTTGCAAAAGGTTGGCCAGTCGTAACAATTTTTGAAGGTAATATCGTATACCAGGAGGCAGAGTAATGAAAAAACGTTTACTTATTTTAGAAGATGGCACAGTATTTACAGGCACAGCGTTCGGTAGTGAGCGAGCTTCACAAGGTGAAGTCGTATTCACTACGGGGATGACAGGATATCAAGAAACGATTTCAGATCCTTCATTCTATGGACAAATCGTAACGTTAACATACCCACTTATCGGTAACTACGGTATTAATCGTGATGATTTCGAATCAATCACACCGGCAATTCGTGGATTTGTTGTCCGCGAACTAGCAAAAACACCGTCGAATTTCAGATGTGATTTAACAGTTGATGAATATTTAACATCAAAAGATATCCCAGGAATTGAAGGCATTGATACACGTAAGCTAACACGCATTATTCGTAGCAAAGGTTCTGTTAAGGCCATCTTGACTGCGGCTGACGAAGAAGTAAATGTAGAAGAAATTGTGGCAAAACTACAAGCGACACCAGCAATTACACATCACGTGCGCGAAGTATCACCAAAGGCTGCCTATCCATCACCAGGTCGTGGCAAACGAGTAGTGTTAATTGACTACGGTATGAAACACGGTATTTTACGTGAATTAAACAAGCGTGATTGTGATGTCCTTGTTGTACCATACAACACACCAGCAGCAGAAATTTTAGCATGGCATCCAGACGGTATTATGCTGTCAAATGGCCCTGGTAACCCAGAGGACGTGGCAGAAGGTATCGAAACAGTACGTAATTTAATCGGAAAAGTGCCAATGTTCGGTATTTGCTTAGGTCACCAAATCTTCTCATTAGCAAGTGGTGCGAAGGCATTTAAATTACCGTTCGGTCACCGTGGTGGTAACCACCCAGTTAAAGATTTACGTACAGGACGTACAGATTTAACATCTCAAAACCATGGTTATGCAATCGATATAGAATCATTAAAAGATACAGATTTAGAATTAACACATGTCGCTTTAAATGATGGTACTTGTGAAGGTGTCCGTCATAAGAAATATCCAATCTTCACAGTACAATATCACCCAGAAGCATCACCAGGACCAGAAGATTCAAACCACTTATTTGATGAATTCATTGAAATGATGGAAGCAGAAGCAGGGAAGGGGAAACAACATGCCTAAACGTACAGATATAGAAACTATTTTAGTAATCGGGTCAGGTCCAATCGTCATCGGACAAGCAGCAGAATTTGACTATGCCGGAACACAAGCTTGTCTTTCATTAAAAGAAGAAGGCTACCGCGTTATTTTAATAAACTCAAACCCTGCAACAATCATGACAGATACAGAAATTGCAGACAAAGTATACATTGAGCCAATCACACTTGAATTTGTCTCACGTATTTTACGCAAAGAGCGCCCAGATGCCATCTTACCTACACTAGGTGGTCAAACAGGGTTAAATATGGCGATTGAGTTAGATAACTCTGGTATTTTAAATGAGCTAAATATCCAAATGCTTGGTACGAAGCCCGATGCTATTCATAAAGCAGAAGACCGTGATTTATTCCGTAACCTGATGTATGAACTAGGTGCTCCAGTACCAGAATCAGATATTATTCATAACTTAGATGAAGCGAAAAACTTTGTTGCAAAAATCGGTTATCCAGTAATTGTACGCCCTGCATTCACACTTGGCGGTACAGGCGGTGGTATTTGTTATAACGATCAAGACTTAGAAGAAATCGTTACATCAGGTTTAAAATATTCGCCAGTTACACAATGCTTACTTGAAAAATCAATCGCTGGCTTTAAAGAGATTGAATACGAAGTAATGCGCGATGCGGCTGACAATGCCATCGTAGTTTGTAACATGGAAAATGTCGACCCTGTAGGGATTCATACAGGTGACTCTATCGTCGTAGCACCAACGCAAACACTTTCTGACCGTGAAAACCAAATGCTACGTAATATCTCATTAGATATTATCCGAGCACTAAAAATCGAAGGTGGCTGTAACGTACAGTTAGCACTTGATCCATATAGCTTCAATTACTATGTCATCGAAGTAAACCCGCGCTCCTCCCGCACCGTGCCGTTCATCTCCAAGGCCACCGGCATCGACCTTGCGGGCATGGCGGCGCG
>ENA-UOOR01003890-UOOR01003890.1-fermentation-metagenome-genome-assembly--contig:-NODE-3890-length-12478-cov-2.717138_pt1 | contig 12478 bp, 14 predicted proteins | sample MGYA00245780_ERZ724029 | MGnify/ENA primary metagenome ERZ724029 (study PRJEB28704, sample SAMN03018315) | fermentation metagenome | biome: anthropogenic terrestrial biome; feature: soil; material... | reverse complement strand
TTTCGCTGACGGGTTTTTCCTGCTGCTTTTTCTGCCCTTCGGGCGTTTCGTCTTTCTCGCTGCCGGTCATCTTTTGGCGTATCTTGAACCCGCCGGTAAGCAGCAGGACCGCTAAAAGGATGATCTGCACCTTAGGCATACCAGGGATAAAGCACATTATGACAAGGGCTATGCCGGCTATTATTATGACGTCCGGCTGGGCGGTAAACTGCCTTGTGACGTCCTGCCCGAGAGTAGAGTCGGAAGCGGCGCGCGTAACTATCATGCCGGTAGCTGTGGATATGAGCAATGCCGGTATCTGCGAAACAAGCCCGTCGCCGACGGTCGCTATGGAATAAATCTTTAAAACATCGCTAAAGGAATTGCCGCCCTGTACCATGCCGATTATAAGGCCGCCGAGGAAGTTTATGAAGGTTATGACTATGGACATGACGGCGTCGCCTTTGACAAACTTGCTCGCGCCGTCCATGGCGCCGTAGAACTCAGCCTCGCGCTGCACGTCCTGGCGGCGCTGGCGCGCCTGCTGCTCGTTTATGAGGCCCGAGTTCATGTCGGCGTCTATGGCCATCTGCTTGCCAGGCATGGCGTCAAGGCGGAACCTTGCGGCCACTTCGGAAATACGCTCCGAACCTTTTGTTATGACTATGAAGTTTACAAGTACTATAATGAGGAAGATTACGAAGCCGACGACTATGTTGCCCTGCAGCACGAAGCTGCCGAAAGTCTCTATTACCTGGCCTGCCTGGCCGGACTTTGTAAGTATAAGGCGTGTGGAGGATATGTTAAGCGCAAGCCTGAAAAGCGTCGTTATAAGCAGCACAGAAGGAAAAACCGAAAACTGCAGGGCGTTTTTTATGTACATTGTTATAAGAAGTATGATAATTGAAAGCGTTATGTTCAGTATGAACATCATATCAAGAACCGCCGGAGGAAGCGGAATGATTATAAGTGCAATTATAACAAGGACGAATATGGAAGCAAAACTCGTCAGCAGTTTTTTCAAATCATCTGGCCTCCTTTTTCAGCCTGTACACCCATGCGAGTATTTCGGCCAAAGGGTTGTAAAATTTGGGTGGTATCTCCATGTCAACTTTTACAGCGGCATAAAGCGCATGCGCAAGGGGCCTGTCCTCGCGCATGGGAATACCGCAGTTCCCGGCTATTTCTATTATTTTGAGCGCAACGTAGTCTTTGCCTTTGGCGACTACTACGGGCGCCCCGTCCTTTTCGGGGTTATACCTGAGGGCTATGGCGTAGTGGGTAGGGTTCCTTACTACCACGTCCGCGGTAGGGACGCTCTGCATCATGCGCCTGTGCGCCATCTGCCGCTGTACCTGCCTTATGCGCCCCTTGATTTCGGGGTTGCCCTCGAGTTCCTTGTACTCTTCCTTTAACTCCTGCTTTGTCATGCGGATGTTGCGCTCGTAGTCCCACCACTGGTAAAGGTAGTCGGCCGCCGCCAAGGCGATGAACACTATTGATATCTGTATGACGAGGTCCATTATGTCGTTAAGCATGACTAACGTTGAGCTTTTTATGTCGGAATCAATCATATTGACGCACTGGACGAAGATCTTTTTTATCTGAATGTATATTATGTAACCGATAATAACAATTTTTATTATAGACTTTAAAAGCTCCACTACGGAGCGCAGGGAAAAAAGACGTTTTATACCCTGGAGCGGGTTTATGTTGGAAAGTTTAAACTTTATCTTTTCACGGGAAAACTTAAACTTTGTCTGCGCGCCTGTCGCAAGGAAAGCTGCAAGCACGGCGGTTGCCGCCGCCGGAAGCGAGCCGAGCATCGCGACGGTGAGGGCTTTGAGGCAGTACTCGTATGTTTCTGTGCTGCCAAAGCTGCTGTCGGTGCCTATGCGGCCGAAGCAGTATGAAAAAAAGTCTGACAAAGAGCTGTAGACATAAGGCAGGGTAAGCTTTATCACGATGAAAACCGCTAAAACCGACAGGGCGCTTACAACGTCGGCGCTTTGAAAAATATTGCCCTTTTTCCGTTCGTCTTTCCGCTTTTTAGGGGTGGCTTTTTCGGTTTTGCTTTCGGATGAGGAAGATGACGCCATTTTTACCTCCGCTTGCCGCTGCCAAACATTTGCAGGCGCTTTTTGCAGTTATGTAAGGAGTGATATGATGCTGCTTATGTTTGAAAAAGCAGCGCCTATGAGGTCTTCAATGAACGCTGCAAGCGGCGGGACTAAGATAAATATTACTATGAAGCCGAGGATAATTTTTATCTGTATCTCCATTGCGAAGATATCTACCTGCGGTACCGCGCGCATGATAAGCCCTACGCCGACTTCGCCTATTATCTGCACGGCCACCATGGGCATTGCAAGCTTGGCGGAGTATATAAGCATAAGCGAGAAAAGCTCCGTCATGTTTTTAAAGATATCCGGGTTTATATATAAACTCCCGTAGGGGAGGGACTGGCATAGAGAAATGAATATTTTTATCAGCGTTATGTGGGCGTTTGAAACGAAAAATATAAGTATGAACATGGCGTTTATAAGCAAAGCCGAAAGCGGCATGGAGACGTTGCTTGTCGGGTCGTATATTTTAGCCATCGCCATGCCTGTCTGCATGTCAATCATTTCACCGCCCATGACTATAACCGACATAAAAAGCTGAAGTACGAAGCCTATAATAAATCCTATGAAAAGCTCCCGCACGGAAAGTAGGACAAAAGATAAAAACGAGGTTATGTGCAGCTCGCTTGCGGGGACAACCTGGTACGTAAAAAGCGAAAGTATAAGTGAAAGGCCGATTTTAAAAATATTGGGTATATTCCTTCTCCCCAGTATAGGGTTGAACATGACGCAGCCCGACATGCGCATAAAAATCATAAGCAGTAAGTCAAGCTTATATCCGTTAACCTCCATCATTCCACCTTGTTCAGCTTATTTTTACTATCATGCTGAAAATATATTTTGTAAAATCGGAAAGTGACTCGAGCATCCACGGCCCCGCTATGATAAACACCGCAGCTATGGCTACAAGCTTAGGCAGGAAAGTCACCGTCTGCTCGTGTATCTGCGTGGCGGCCTGCAGTATGGCTATAATAAGGCCGACGAGAAGGCTTATAAGTAAAACCGGGGCGGAAACTTTCAGCGCCACATATACGGCGGACTGTATAGTCTGGATTATTTGGGAACTTGTCATATAGGCTTCCTTTCAAAGGGGGACATTGCGGCCGCAGGGCTAAAGGTTGAAGCCGGTAACGAGCGCTTTGAATAAAAGGTCCCACCCGTCTACAATAATGAAAAGTAAAATTTTGAACGGCAGTGAAATCATTGTCGGCGGAAGCATTATCATGCCCATGGACATAAGCGTGCTTGAAACTATAATGTCTATCACCATAAACGGTATGTAGAGAAGAAAACCGATGATAAAGGCCCTTTTCAGCTCGCTTGTCATAAAAGCGGGGATAACAACCGTTATGGGCAGGTCTTTGACGTTTGTCTTTGAGTCTGTTTTTGAAAGGCTCCTGAACAGGGATATGTCTGTTTTCTTAGTGTTTTTGAGCATGAATTCTTTTAGCGGCACGCTAGCCTTTTGGATGAACTCTTCCTGCGTTATCTGCTCCTGCTTGTAGGGCTGGTAAGCGTCTTTGTTTATATCGGAGATAACAGGCGACATGGTAAAAAGCGTAAGGAATAAAGCTATGCCTATAAGGACCTGGTTCGGCGGGGTTTGCTGCAGGCCGAGCGCGCTTCTTAAAAAAGACAGGACTATAATTATCCTTGTGAAGCACGACGTCATTATAAGTATGGAAGGGATGAGCGCCATGATGGTGAGCATCTCGATTATTTCGAGGGTGCTTGTCCCGTTAACGCTGAAGTTTACCGCCGCTTTTGTTCCTGCCGGCCAAAAAAGCAGCGTAAGCGTTGACACGAGCATGCAGGCGGACACCTTGCCAACGAGGCGGTGCTTTTTCTGTTTTTTACCCGTTTCGGGATTTATGGTTTTTGTCATTTCCCGTCAAGTCCCATCTGCCTTTTATTGCCGACTTCAAAAGGTCCGAAAAATCGGCTTTTTTAGCCGTGCCCGCGGTTTTCAGCTTTGACGGATCGATCTTTTCAAGCAGTTCGATCCTGTTAGGCGAAAAGCCCACAAGGTAATATTCGCCGCAGATTTCGGCTATGGCAAGCCCTTTATCCTGGGTAAAAGCGGCGCGCTCCAAAATCCTGATATTGGCCGTGCTGGCTGTTGAGCCGGCGCGTTTTGCGACAAAACGGCTTACTTTGTAGCAGATGTACAGTATGAGCACCACTGCTATAAGAGCAAAAACAAGCGACCAAATGTCTGAGCCGGGATTCATGTATAATTTCATAATTTTATGTATTTCAGCTTTCAGCCTAAAATGCTCTTTACGGTTTTCATAATGCGGTCAGCCTTAAAGGGCTTGACGATGAAGTCTTTTGCCCCGTGCTTAAGGGCGTCTACGACCATGGCCTCCTGCCCCATTGCCGAGCACATGATGATGCTTGCGCCGGCATCGTCTTTTTTTATCTCTTTAAGTGCCTGCAGGCCGTCCATGACAGGCATGGTTATGTCCATTATTACGAGGTCCGGTTTTTCGGCTTTATAGCTGTCAACCGCTAACTTGCCGTTGCTTGCCTCCACGATATTTGTATACCCGTTTTTTGAAAGGGTGTCTTTAATCATCATACGCATGAATGCCGCATCGTCGACCAACATGATTTTTTTATCCATTTTAATTCCTCCTGTACGCCTAAATTACTTGACGTTTATCTTTAAAGAATCGTCATACAAGCTTCATAATGTCATTCGAATTAGAAACTTCGGTAATCCTGACGCCGTAATAATCGTCGACCACAACCACGTTGCCTTTTGCAATGGCCTTGCCGTTGACGTAGACGTCTACCTGAGAACCTGCCTGCTTATCTAATTCTACTATGGTACCCGCGGAAAAATCAAGGATTTCTTTTATCCTTTTTTTTGTGCGCCCGATTTCTACCGTTACCTGAAGCGGAACGGACATTATCATGTTGAGGTTGTTTGACTCGCCCTTTGAGAGCTGCGCCTGCTCGCCGTCGAAGCTTTGGTACACCGCGGGCGAAACGTTTTCATGTGAAAGCGCGGACTGCTGCTGGGGAGCCGGCGCCGGACGCGGCGCAGAGGGCTGCGGCGCTGGGCTTGCGATGGCCGGTTCCGGAGACGGCTGAGGCGCTGGCTCCGTTTCGGCCGCGGGTTCGGTGGCTGCCTCTTCATGCACTGGCTCGGAGGGCGCTTCCTGCGGCTGCTCGTCTGGGGGGACCTCGCTGTCGTCGAAACCGAAGTTTGAGATAAGCTCTTTTGCCAATGGTATGGGCATTACGTTTATGAACTGGCTGTTTACCATATCGCCTATCATAAGGTTAAAATATATGGCGACTATGTTTTCCTGACTGTCAAGGTACTTTTCCTTGAATTTGTCCTCGTCGCCTATTTCAAAGGAAGCAGGGGGCGAGATGTTTATGCTGCGGTTCAGGAACTGTGAAAGGGCTGTGGACGAAGCGCCCATCATCTGATTCATTACTTCGCATATGGCGCCGATGTTCATTTCGTCCATGACGAACTCGCGGTCTGAAAAATCAGTCTGCAGCAGCAGGCCGACTATTACTTTGACGTCGGCTTCGCGGAGTATGAGTATGTTTTTGCCGGACAGCCCTTCGATGTAGTTTATTTCAACGCCTATTGCCGGCTCAAATGTCTTGATTTCAAACTCTTTTGGCTTCATAATTTTTACTTCAGGCGTCGTTATGTTGACCTGCTGCCCTAAAAGTTCGGAAACCGCAGTGGCCGACGAGCCAAGGCTTATGTTTAGAATTTCACCTATGGCATCGATTTCCATACCGGATAGGATTTCGTTGTCTCCCAAAAAAATCACCTTATTTCAAAAGTTTAATGAAGCACTTTGCCTATTTTGACAGCATAATTCTTTTTCTTTATTCCGATTTTGCCTGAGAACCAGTTCAGCTTTTCAACGCTTAAAATTATGGAGTCGCCGCCTACGGGTGAGTTGAGCGGTATGACGTCGCCGTAACTTAAGTCGAGCAGGTCTTTAAGCGTTATCTCGGCGTTGCCGAGCTTGGCCGAAACGGTCAGCGGCGTGTCCTTAAGTACTTCTAAAATATGCTGCCTGTTTTTTTCGGTTTCTTCCGGGTCTGTTTTTTTGTCCGCGCGTATGTATTTTGAGTCGAATACCTTGAAAATCTTTTCGAGCGAAGCCGCGGGGAGGCATATGTTCATGTTGCCCTTAAGCTCGTTAAGCGTTATTTCGACTACTATTATCGCTACGGACTCGTCCTGCTGCACAAACTGTATGAGCTGCGAGTTGGTTTCTATGGAGTCCATGTTATGCGTTAAGTCTATGTAGTTGTTCCACGCTTCGTTCAGTATGTTTGCTATCTGCTTAAAGAAATAATCAAGAATGGAAATCTCTATTTCGGTATAGTCACGATCTATGTTGTAACCGGAACCGTCGCCGCCGAGGAGCCTGTCAAGTATTGAAAATGAAATCGGCCGCGACACTTCGACAAGCATTTTTTTGTCTTCGATTTTATTAGACAAACTGTTCATGCTCATAACGCTCACAAGGACCGAGTCAGTCAGCGCATTACCGAACTCCTTGTACTCTTCCTCTTCAACCTGCAGGATTTCCGCCTGGCACGGCATGCGCAGCATGCTGGATAAATGCAGTGAAAAGAGCCTTGCGAAGTTTTCAAAAATATTTTGCAGCAAATGCAGCTGCTCGCGAGTGAATTTCTTAGGCGACATAAAGTCGTAGTCTTTCACCTTTTTAGCGGAGGAATTTTCTTCTATTTCAGTAATATCCGTATTTCCACTCTGTAAGTTTCCGAGCAACTCGTCAATTTGCTGCTGGGATAAAACTTCCGCCATTTAACCAACCACCATTCTTTGCGCGCTTTTACGTATTTTATATTAAAATATTTACATATATATAATATATTATAAATATATTAATTTCCAGTTGATTTTGCCGTGGATGCGGTGCTTGAAGAAGATTTTTTGGAATTTTCTATGTCATTGTAGACTTTGTCAAGTACATCCTCCGACTTGCCTGTCTTTGAAATATAAATTTCCACGCGCCTGTTTTGTGACAGCGTCGCCTCGGTACCGTCCTGTTTTACTTTTGGGTGGAACTGGCCAAGGCCGGTACTCTGCATTTTATCTCCGGTTATTATGCCTTTAGACTGTACATAAAGCAGCACGTTATTTGCGCGCTCAGTTGAAAGGGTCCTGTCGAAAGCTATTTTATCAGGCGTGTCCATTTTAGAAACCTGAGCCGTGTGGCCGTAAAAACGTATCTCTCCTATTTGGTCGGGGATGGCGGACATGGCATCATTTAAAAAGTCAAGTATATTTTTACCATCATTACGCAGTGCAGAACTGTTGCCATCAAAAAATATACTGTTTTGGAACGAGATAAATGTATATCCATCCCCTTTGCTGACATCTACTTTGCTTTGCAGGTTGTTTTTGTCGACGTATTGTTTTATATAGGCGTAAAGCTGGTCAAAGTCTGTTACTTTCGTCACAGGCTTTTTCTCGTTGCCTATTCCTTCGTCTTTACCGGCGGCCTTTGGCGCCGCGGAGCTTGCGTTGGATGACGGGGCTATGACTACCTGCTCCTCGGTTGAGGTAGTTGTGCTCGGGAAGTTCTTCGAAAGGGCCGTGACAAGTTTCTGCCACTTTGAGGCGTTCATTGTGGACATTGAAAACAACAGCACAAAAAACGTTAAAAGCAGCGTGACCATGTCTGAGTAAGTATCGAGCCAGCTGGGGCTTTCGTCAGGATAATCCTTTTTTGGTTTTCGCATTGTAACACCTCTGTCCCGATTTTATTTAAAGCTGCGGGATGGCATATCATTTTTTCTTTTTACTGCGGCCAACCCGTTCGCCTTCCGCACCTGCCGTACCGCCATGGACGTCGTAGTCACGTTTCTTCTCGTTTAAAAATGCCTTGAGGCGGCGTTCTATATGGTCAGGGTTGTCGCCGGCCTGTATGGCGACGACTCCCTCGACGACTATTTGTTTGCACAGCATTTCTTCATTGTGCCGCATATGGAGTTTGTGTCCTATAGGGGTTAAAATCAAGTTTGCCGCCAGTGAACCGTAAAAGGTGGTTACAAGTGCGACCGACATACCTGCCCCGAGTGCCGATGACCCAGCGGACGAGTCCATGTTAAGGTTTGCCAGCATGTTTATAAGGCCTATCAACGTGCCTATCATTCCGAAGGCAGGGGCGAAAGAGGCCGATTTTTCCCAAAACTGCCAGCCCTGCGAGTGGCGTTCTTCCAGGCAGTCAAGCTCATTGTCGAGCGTGTCCCTTACCTTGTCGGGGTCTATGGCATCCACTACGAGCAGCACGCTTTCTCTTAAAAACCTGTCTGACTGCTGGTTTGCCTTTTCTTCAAGTGAAAGCAGACCCTTTTTACGGGCTTCCTTAGCAAAGTCGACTATGGTCTCTATGTAATGCTGCGGGTCATACCTGTTTTTTTGTATAGTGATTTTCAGCTGGCTCGGAATACGCTTGAAGTAGGATATGGGGAAAGCAATAAGGGTTGAAGCAATGGTGCCGCCGAAAGTGATGGCCATACTTGCAACGTCTATGAACCTTATGAGCGCAATCGAGCCTTCATCGCCCATAATACCAAAAATAATTAAACCTATGCCGGCTATAAGCCCTACAATGCCGGTGAAATCCATATGCGACACTTCCTGTCTTAAAATAATTTACGCGTTGGGCACAATGTTTATCATGCCTTTATAAATGCCGCGCTTGTAATTTATTATCATCTGGGTTATGGCATCCAAGTCTTCCGCGACAAGGTAGTACTTTCCTGTAGTAAGCGTTATCTTTGTTTCGGGTATGTTTTCTATTATTTCTATAAGGTCGTCGTTAAGCATGAACTGCTTTCCGTTCAGCTGTGTAAGCTTTATCATAAACTGCCACCCTTTTATAGCCGCCGTCCGCCCCGCTTTAAGGCGGGACGGCTTCGGGCGGTGTAATTTATCTCTTCATGTTTACGAGGGTTTCGAGCATTTCGTCAGCGACTGTCATTATCTTTGAGTTAGCTTGGAAGCCCCTTTCGTAGGTTATCATGTTCGCAAACTCCGTGGCGAGGTCCACGTTGGAGGACTCAAGGCCGCCTGTCTTAAGCGAGCCGGTACCGCTTGAACCGGGCGCGGCATACGACGCCGCCCCTGAGTTTGACGACACCTTGTAGAAAGAACTTCCGTCCTGCGTAAGGCCGGCCGCGTTTTGGAAGCGCGCGAGCGCTACTTTACCAATGGTAACGGCTACGCCATCGTTTGTAGCTGTAACCGTGCCGTCCGATGAAACAGCAATGTCCTTTAAATCATTTTTTGCTGTATCGCTCACGTCGTAATGTATATACTGAGGTTTATCGCTTGAATAATCAGTTGGTGAAAGTGTAGTTGTTGCACCCAATGTGCCACTTGTAGTTGATGTGTTGTTTTGTCCGCAGACGCGGTTGCCTGTGCCGTCTGTTAAGTAGCCCTCGCTGTCAAAGCTGAACGTGCCTAAGCGCGTGTATTTGTAGGACGTAGGCTGTGTTGGTGTTGTGCTGTCGGGTGAACCGTCGGCTATAACGAAATACCCTTCACCGTCTATGGCGCAGTCCATATTGCTGCCTGTGGAAGAAAAGTCGCCCGCCGTTGTGTTTATGTTTATGGAAGAAGCGTTTGCGCCGTAGCCTATCTGCGAAGGGTTGACGCCGGCCGCACCGGTGTCAGATGTTGATGTATATCCTGATGCCGACGCTGACTCTATTGTCTGGTAAAGCGCGTCGCGGAAAATGGTGTTTGAGCTTTTAAAGCCGCTTGTGTCTACGTTTGATATGTTGTTGCCGACCACGTCCATGGCCGTCTGGTGTGCTTTAAGCCCGGAAATACCGGACGAAAGTGCCCTCATCATAATTTCTAGTTTCTCCTTTTTGTTGGAACCGCTCTAAGCTTGTCCATCGTTCAAAGCTTAAGCCGACCTCCCGTAAAAGGTCCGGTCAGATAATAACGGCTCCGTCTATATTTGTAAAAATATTTTCTTTCATCTCACCGCTGTCCATGGCGGTTATCACTGTTTTGCTCGGCACGTTAACTATAAAGGCAGTCGAGCCGCTCAGTATAAGCGCTCCCTTTACGCCTTTGCCGCCGGCCTTGTCAACGGCGCTGTTCATCTGTGCCACGAGCTGTGGGGAGACGTCTATGTTTCTTGCGCCTATGCGCTTAAGAGCGTGTTTTGAGAACTTAAGCCCGTTTTCGCTGTCTTCTATGCTGTTTTGGAGTATCTCCGAAAACGCGGCTGTGTTTTCGCCGGTTTTTTGCGTCTGTGTGCCGGTTCTTGATGTTTGGCCGGTCTGTCCGACGTAACCTGGGTCTATAAGCGCCGAATAGTTCCGCCTGAACTGTATGTCGTTCATAAATGTCATCTCAAATTGTTATGGATTTAGTCATGTGCCGGAAGACGTTCCCGAACTTGCAGTACCGGAAGTGCCTATTACCTTCGTGACGTCGGAAATGTCATACGAACCTTCTGTGCCGTCGCAGTTAACGGTGAGCGATATGCTTCCGTCTGAAAAAGACGCGCTCTCCACAACGCCCGTGGACTTTGATGTATTCCCGTCGCTGTCTTTGCTCTGCACTTCGACTGTTTTGCCTATAAGCGACGAGGCGTACCTGTAGTCGGAGTACTCGGCCATCTCTGTAAGCAGCGAAAGAGTGTTGCTGCTGCTGCTCCCTTCGGTCACAGCCGTTATTTCTGAAATATCGCAGTCCTTAAGTTCACCGTTGCTGTAAATGGAAAGTGTGGTTGTGTCGCCTGAAAACTTTGATCCGATGACTTCACCGTTGAAAGAGACAGTGCTGCCGCTGCTGTTAGTGCCTGTAAACGAAACGGTTTTGCCTATAAGCGACGAGGCGTACTGCCTGTTGGAGTACTGGGTAAGCGTGTTCATGGCGGCTAAAGATGAAAATTGTGCAAGTTCCGAGATAAATTCGGTGCTGTCGGTGGGGTTGGTTATGTCTTGGTTTTCGAACTGCGCGGCTAAAAGCTTAAGGTAATCCGTCATGTCAAGAGTGGACTTATTTGTGGACGTGCTGCTTGTAGATGAGGATGAACTGGATGCGTATAGCATGGGCGTGCTTATTGTGTTCACTTTTTCACCTTCCCATATTTCAGCCCGCGGCGGAAGCGGCGCTGTTTATCATAGTAAGAAAATCGGCCGTACTCAGGCTTGTTTCGTTTTCGGTGGATAAAAGCCCGTTAAGGCGTTTGTCCTGCCCGTCCTGGCGCTGCTGCTGGCCGCCGTCGTTTTGGCTGCCGCTGTAGTTGCCGTTGCGGCTTTCGTCATGCCAAGCCGCTGCGTCCTGCCTTGTGTCAGTGACTACATTTACGTTTTGCTGCCCGCCCGATGCCTGGAGTATCGACTTTATATCTCCTGAATTAGAAGCCAAAAGGCTCTGTGTCTTTGGGTTTGAGGCGGTTATGACCGCGGTCAATATGCCGTTTCCGCTTGTGAGCTTTACGGTGACTTTGCCTAATGACTGCGGGTAGAGGTCTATCTGGAATTCCTGTTTGCCTTTGGTTAAGTTGGCTGATATGCTGTCGGCTACCTGCCTGCTTGCCGACGTGTGCGCCTTTGCCGAAGTATCTGAAACTTTTACGACGACGTTGCCGTCAGTGTAAAGGTCGGCGGCCTGGCGTACAGAAGCGCTGAGATCCTGCGGCTCGGTTTTTACAGTTTCTTCGCTGGCGCCTGACTGCTGCTTACCGGCCAAAGCCTGGTTTTCACCTGAGCTTTGCCCGCTGCCGCTGCTTTCGGAGCTGTTTGTGCCGTATGCGGCGCCTGCACCTTTTACGGTTTCGGTATTTTGGACTTGGGCGCTGCCTGCGGAAGCGGCTGAGCCTTGAGCGGCTGTTCTGCCGTTACGGTTTGCGGCGGATGTATCCGGCTGGCTTTTTGTGGAAAGTTCCGTCAGCTTTGGCGTGACGGCTGATGATGCTGCGGCTGCCGGTCCTTCGGCTTTAGCCGGTACGGCAAAGGCGGCCGGGCCTGCTTCATCGGCTGTGGATGTTTCCGCTGTTTTGACGGCTTCCAAAACAGGACTGCCGTTTTTTACCTGTACCGTATCCGCGGTGTTCTGCACAGCGGCCGATGCCGCCTGTACCTGAGGCGCCGAGCCGCTTGTTATGGGCTGCGTTTGAACGGAAACCTCGTTTTGGGGAAGCGTTTCCTGCGGCTGCGCGGCCTGTGCTGTCTGTGCCTGCAGGCTTTCGGCTGCCTCGGACACGGCGCTGTCTGCAGCTGAACTGTCGCCGCTGTCTTTCTGGTTAGTCTTCTTTGAGGCGGAACCTGCCGCAGTTTTGCCGTTTACGGAAGTATCCTGCCCGTCCTGCGTGTTTACCGCAGTGTCAAGC
>ENA-UOOR01003889-UOOR01003889.1-fermentation-metagenome-genome-assembly--contig:-NODE-3889-length-12480-cov-7.410060_pt1 | contig 12480 bp, 21 predicted proteins | sample MGYA00245780_ERZ724029 | MGnify/ENA primary metagenome ERZ724029 (study PRJEB28704, sample SAMN03018315) | fermentation metagenome | biome: anthropogenic terrestrial biome; feature: soil; material... | reverse complement strand
AACTTATCACCCTTTCTTATTGCATATTTATCCCGTTGTTCACATTTGATTTATTATGCATATAAAGTTCTTTGCATTTTTGACAAGTCACCGCATCAATATTCCTGCGCAATATATAGTCTTTCCTCCCGTAATAATTGCAATTAGCAACAAATTTCTCCCCACACAATGCATTACATGTATAATCTGCTAAGATATGTTTTCCCCCATTAAGGTCATTAAAACAATTTATATTCCCATAATTCTTTGCCATATTTACTCCACTTTCTAAACTTCGTAAGTGCACATTAATTCCGTTGCACACTTGAAACGTTAATACCATTCGCCTTTTCTTATTACCCATACTGGGAACCATCCTGCCTTGTTTCTTCCGTCAAGTCTTTTGGGACGGGATTCTCGCATTAAAACACAATAGCCGCCTCTCGGCTCACCATCACCATTTTCCCAGTCGGTTCTCACCTGGTATTTGCACCATCCTTCTTCGACTACCATCCCATCCTTACAATCGGGATGGAGGCAATCTTCTTTGATGATATAGTCAGGCACATTTTCTTTTTCCGGGCATTCATCTTTAGCTACGATATAGGCGTCGCCGTCACAATCAAAATCCCATGAATCCCACTTAAATCTTCTTGCCATTCTTAACCCTCCAATCATTCGTATTTGATTTATATTGCGTACTAGCAAGACTGGTCGCACGGCGCAGAACCGCACGTTTCACAGAATACAGGTGACCAATTACACCCACTTTGAGCCTCGCCATTACATGTTGGTTCACCACAATCTGGACATACGCCGTCAACCTCGCTATCAGGATAATACCATCCGTCACAGCAACTCATTTTTTCACCTTCTCTCTACTGCATTAAAGATTTATTTAAGGCAATCTAATTAGACTCATCTTGAACCAAAAGAACCGACTTCAAGATTACACATGGTTCAAGCTCCCCGAAAACCGAATATGTGGTTTCTTCGACCTTCCCCAACTCGCTTATGTTTCCGCATGGATTTATTACATTATGTATAAAAACTTCTGTATCATCAGAAATATTTTCCAGTGCCTTTTTTAAGTCACCGACTTTCAGATATCTTCCCATCTTGTAAGCTCCTTTACTCCTTCACCCTTTTGTTTTATATTGCGACTTATAATGGGTTAATTCTTACGACAATTACTTTAACCCAATCATAAGCAGCAACCTTTTCTTCCGCTAATTTCGTTGCTGTTTCATCGTCAAGATCCGTTCCATAAAAAGCATCATATTCTTTGTCTATTAAGGTGTCATAATCTTCAGATTTAAAATAAATCCTTTCATCAGAAGAGTAGTATTCGTCAACCTTAGCACTTCCCCAAGATGCCATCCATGAACCAAAATCATCCGAATACACGCATTCAGTATCAACCATCGGTACAATTTCAAGGTCAAGATTTTCAACTGCGAGCCTTAATAATTCGCCTATATTTTTTTGCTGTGTTTGAATAGATTTTTTCATAATTATCCTCACTTTCTAAACTTCGTAAGTGCACATTAATTCCGTTGCGTACTTGATTTTCTTTACGACTTTTGAGGCATAAAATAGTAATGCCCACCTCTGTCATATCGCTCAAGTAATATATCCCATAACCATGATTGCTTTAGAACGTTGATTATATCCTCGTTTCCACTCCAACCCACTGTATGATATTCCCACACACGCATTTTCTCCCCTCTAATTTCAACTTCGGCAATACCAAAACAATTGTCATAGCGATAGTAGTTTTCTTTTAGGGCTTCATAAAACGCATCTATAGCTTTAGTTATTCTATCGCCATTAAGCACTTTTTTTAATTCTTCCAGCGATTCTTCCATTGGGTAGCCATCTTCCCACTTAATAATTCTCATTATACTCAATCCCCTCGTATAGTATCTCCCACTAACCTATCCCACAAAACGGTGGTGTTTTTTTAAACTTTGTTCTTATATCTTAAATAAAATTCCCAATCATATCCAAATACAAAATCCCTTATTTACTCCCATTTCTAAACAAAACATTTGCAATCTATTTAACATATAATCACTCTTTCTAAATAAAACACTTGTTTTATTTGTTTATTTCAATATCTAATAACACACAATTTCTATGAGAAACTTCATATTCACCATTCTTTAAATCATTAATACATTCCCGTGCTTTCTCAGGACTATTAACATCATCAGTTAATCCAAAAATTAGACTTACTGCTCCACGAACTAATCTTTCAAGATCAATAATTGTATATAAATACGTTTTACGAGCATTAAATGGTTTTGTACAAATTATGTATCTGTCTGACTTAGCTTGAATGGTATACCTTTGCTTTTCTGATTGAAATTTAATTTTATCTCCTATTTTGAGATTATTACAGTATTCAATTATATCTTTGTATTCTTCTTTTAAGTTTGAAAAATTTGCGTATGCCATATATCCTCCTACTTCAAATTCTTAAAATTTTCCTTGAATAACTTTTTATATTGATCTCTACTCTTAATTGATTTGCCATAAACATTATACTTCCAAACATAACATCCAAGTTGACATCTGAATTTGCAAGTCTTAATTCTAGAACAATATAAACAGCTGATTATGAACCAATATATCCGGCTTTTGTTTATCACTATATTCATTTATTCTGCATGACACCTTTACCACAAAACAATTCCTCCTTGTAATTTTTTATTTATCAAATACAATGTGAAATTGATTTGTTTTTACCAAGATATTATTATTTTCATAATAGATTCAAAAAGTATTTTGTCAGTACAATTATTTTTTTGCAACTTAATTTTAAACCCCAAGTTTTGGAAATGTTTAATTATTGTCATTCCCAAATTCGAATCAGTTAATAAATATTCGTAAATAAATTGATGTTTACTCGCAGCATTACAAATATTTCTTTCTATATCTCTGATAGCACATTCATATGCCATTCTTCTAATATCTTCTGATCTCTTCATAATATCCTCCCATAAAATATTTAAATTATTGAATGAAATTCATTTTTTATTCATTTTCTGGTATTAAATTTTGTTTATTCTCAAACCAATCTTTAATCATTTTTTCATCCCAACCCTCAATTTTTTCTAAAGATTCTATTTTAGTTGTAATATCTTCGCATACTTTTTTATATTTTTCTTTTAAATAATTTTCGTTATATTCAGTAGTAAAAATTGGTCTACAGATTTTAATAAAATTACTATAAAAATAATTGGTACTTCGATAATTTAAATTTGTATCTTCGGTATTAGACTTAATGATCCTAAAATTGTACCGATCTTTTACATAAGAAGGAATATCCTTAAAATAATATTGAACATTAATATAATTAGCAGGTTTGAATTCAATATCATCATTTAAATCATATTCTTCTAACTCGTTTAAACCAGAATCACTACAAACCTTCATATATGCTTCTGCCTTATCTTTGTCAAGAAAACATCTTTGAATAGAATAATCTGAATAACTACCCGATGTCACAATGTAAACTTTATTTGACATACATATACTCCTTTCAAATTTAGTTATAAAATAGATAATTTATGTATTCACATCTACTTACTCATACAATCAAAGGAAGGGATAGAGAGCTATATGCTCCCTACCCCAGCTCTACTACTTCTTCCCCTTCTCCCAATTCCGTGTCCCCATCGTCAAACCTAAGAAAGCCATATCTTTTTAATATATTTATAGTTTCTTTACGTGCAATTTTTGCAATATTGCGACAATTAAAGCAAGACTTAGGTTCTTGCAAGTTTTTGCTGTCATAAAACGCTTTTTCTTCGTCTGTAAACACAAATTTTCTTCCGCAATTGCGACACTTAATTTCTTTTCCTGATTTATTTGTCATAGTTATTTTCTCCTTTTACTTTTTTTTAAGCCTGTTGATTCCTATTTGTTTTTCTTGCTCTTCTACATTCTGGGCAACGCTTTGGTTCAACAAAATCATGCTCTTTGTAAAATTCTTGCTCCCCTGCTGTAAATGCAAACTCTGTAAAACAGTCTTTGCAAACTAAAATTTTATCTGTTTCCTCTGTGATAATTGTGTCATTTAAAAATTCGTTCATTAAAAAATCTCCTTTTAAATTTTGATATTTTTCTCTTTTTTCTAAAACCCTATTTGAATATGCCCTACTAATTGTGCCTGTTTTTTTAACAAAGTTACTGAACCCTGTAGCTCCCATGTTATAACTATTTAAGAGCCAAACATCCAACTCGTCTTCTGGGCATTCACCTAAATTTTTTCTAAGCATTGCTAAATATTTAATTCCAGCGTGAATATTATGATACACGTTTCCAGGATCAAAATCTGGCTCATCAATCAACTCTCCAAAATAATCGTGATATCTATTATTGAGTTGCATAATACCGACATCTTTACTCCCATTAGTATTTATACAAATTAGACTATTGTCAAAAGTACCTTCACTTTCTAAGTCCATTACTGCGATTACTAACGGAATTGACAAATCATATTGCTTGCATAACTCAAAGATAAAGCATTGAATTTCCTGCGACAAAGGTACATCGTAATACTTAATCACATTTTTCACACTATTTTGTTGCGTTATTGTCACGCTTTCCACACTATTTCCTGATAACCCATCTTGTTTAATCTGCAAATATTCTTGACGTTCAATTTCCTGTATTTTTTCTTTAGTTAAAGAGGGAGCGTATGCTGCCACAGGAAAGCAACAGCATACGCATACAACTATGATAATTGATAAAACATGGATTTTATGCGTTCTACTTAGTTGCATTAATCGCCTTATTTAAATCCTCAAGAATTGTTTTTGCAGTTTCAATATTTGCGATATCATCAGGAGTTTTTACTTCATACTTGCCAAGCAATTCAAGTATTTTAGTATTGTCGAGTTTTTTATCCTTAAGTCCTTTTTTCATTGTTGATTTAATTTCTTTAATCATTTCTGGCAATTCACGAACCTTTTCTAGAGTTTTCTTAACTTTTTCTTCCCTCTGAACCTTTTGATCAGCAGCTAGTTTATCCATATCGACATTAGCATTGTCCTTGCGAACTTCTTTTTCAATAGCTTCCTTGAAAGATTCTCTGAAAAGATCCATTGCTTCTTCTTCGGTGTCAAAAACTATCTTTTCACTAATACTTCCTACCCTAGAACCACCTTCAGCCATTTCATTGCCACGAAGATTAATAGCCCTCTTTTTAATATCTTCACCATCAATCTTAACGACAACTCTTTCGCCATTGATGATAAAATCAACCAAGGGATAAATTATTGCTGCACACCTGTCCGGTAGCGTAGGTACATAAACATCGTAAGGATCTCCAACCTTCGGTCTAATAGTCTTAAGCTGATTATGTGTCACGAACAAATATGTAAAACCTAAATTTAAAGGACGCATAATCTGTTTTAAGAATTCTTCATCAGCACTTGACCATCCCTTACCATGAGGAATATCACCAATACTTTCTGCCTTTGGAGCATCCTTGCTCTTTTTAAGATTGTACTGCCTAACTGTATACTGCTGGCAATATGGATAAAGTCTATCAACTGTATCTGGTACTAAAGTTTTAACATTATCTCCGACTTCTTCACGGTGACTTTCAAGTAGGTCAATGAAATTAACAAAGTCTTCCCACTTTTCTACTTTTCTAAAATTTAACCTTTTTGCTTTATATCCAGGTTCGCAAGCGAGTAAAATACAATTGTCATATAAAGTTGCAAATGTCGTCTTCAATTTGTTACCCTACAGGCTTTTTATCCCGTAGTTCTTATAGTTTCCTATAAGTTCAGCATATCTTTTCACCTACGTCTTTACGTTTAGGTGTCCCTGCCTCTTGGAAAGATTATATTCTATATCACCTTACTGTTTAAATCACTATTTCTTATTTGTATACAATGTTCGAATTTTTCTTTTTTTCGATCTAAATATAACGCATTTGAATTATTATAGAACATGTCATACAATACTAATGAATTTTTTGTACTGTAACATATCTCAAATATATTAAATTTATTAGTTACAGTCACGCACCTTAGTCCGCATTTAACTAAATAGTCTCTGAATTGCTCTAATAACACTCGACTACCACTGCATATTCTTGTTCTTATTTGAGCAGTTTGTGTTTTCCCAGGATATTGTAAGCCAACACAACCATCTCCGTCAAAATATCCCCGTATATAATCAATAATAAATTCATTTGGGATATTGTCTGGCATTTTAATTGTAAAACTTTTATTAGCAGTGATATTATAAGTTTTTAAAGCATCGATTATTTCCATTCTATGAATTGATAAGACGACAGATCGATATTCCTTTCCTTTACATTTATTTGTTTCATATTTTAAAGATCCAGAATACCCTAATTCATTCTTTACCTTTTCTAAAATGTCATAATCAGTGCTCTTTAAGGCTATCTTAAACGTCCCATTGCACACATTTCCATCTGCTGCAATAAGTCCCAAGATGTAAGCCATATTATTAGACCATTCATTAAAGTAATTCATGTTGTATGTATAAATTGTTCCACAATTACGATTTCTAACAATTAATTTTGAAAGTTCACTTCTGTTTTTACGTTCAACATTGTTTACTTTTAATATTCTATTTAAAACATATAGTGATTTTAAATTATATTTTTTAGCAATATCAATTGGTAATAGTTTATTTTCTATGTAATCATTACAAATAGCAACGTCACTAGCTGTTGACAACTTCACTCTCCCAACTGATTTAAACAAATACGTGATATAGGTTCACTTCCTATGCGTTGCCCCTGGCTAAACTTTTAAATTTAACCTTCAGGTCTGATTAGCTTATCCAATTGGACTTAGCTTTCCAGATTTTTTCAGGGAACTATTACTCATACATTTCTATACGAGAGGGCAAAACTTACATTCGACCCCATTTAGGCGGTGCTTGTAGTAAACCGGTATATTCGGTGAACAAAACTTTGGGGATATTTTCTTCAACCCCCAATAAAGATAAATCGAATGACATACATTACCTCCATCGTCTTATTTTATACAGCAGGGATATTTCACCCTGCCATATAATATTATATTTGTTCTTTTACTCGTCTAAATCAAAAGGCAGTTCGTCCGATCCTTCAGCCTGTTCTTTTTCAAGTTGCTCAAGTATCTTTTTGGCTGCATCTCCTGTGCCATTAAATGTAGCTTCGGTATTATTTTGCACAAGGTCTTCTTCAGTATATTTCTTCTTTTCAAGAGTTTCGCCATAGGCTCCTGTGATTTCCAACGCTTTATGATAGCTTACTGCAACCTTTTCCTTTTTGCCCCAACCATCATTCTCAACAACTTCTTCGGTTACAGCTTTACACAATATCTTCCCATTAACCTTAATGAAATCGCCAAATTTAAGTGCTTTCATATTCCTTACGAAATCTGTATCGGTAGTAGCAGTATTGATCTCAAATAAAGCTGGCTGTACAATCGGAGCCTTCTTCTTTCCTCTGTTCTCCAACACATAGGCATATACATCAAGTTTATTTTCAGAAGCTACTTCTACAACTTCACGAATGATAATTTCCTGAATAAAATAACACTCTTCCTCAAACTTATCGCTAGTAAAATCAATCGGAGTAGTTGCCTTAAATATTCTCTTAATTTCAATTTTATTTTGTAATTGAGCCGTAGTACTGCCATCTGGAGTATATTCAGAGAATTTTGTTTCACCTACTACCACGACCGACATGCCATCTTTGAAATCATCACTAATTTTCTTAGTCAAATCGTATGTAGGAAGTATCAACTCATAGCCATCTGGAGTTTTATCAAATCTCTTTGCCCATGCTACGGGTTTTGTGTCCTTTAACGTTTTGTTATACAAATATGCTTTGTCTTGAATCTGACCAAATAGCTCTACTGGCACCACATTATCAGTATTTGTTTTCAACAAAAAACGTATTGACCGATAGGGGACTTGGGCTTTTGTCTTACCCTCAGTAAATCCATTTCCTTTCCTTGGATTGTCCTTACCAACTATAATACCACGAAGTTGGCTTGACCCTTCACATGCTGTTAGTTTGCCTTTATAATCAGCCATTCTTATAAATCCTCCTAATTATAATATTTTATTTGTCGTAAATACTACACAGTTTTTGAGACGTAAAGAGTAGGTGCATCTCTTGCTTTCAATTTATCACCTCTATTATAGTTTAACATATAATTTTTAAATTGTCAAATAGTTTTTAGGCACTATTAAAAAATTTTTGAATGTACATCTTGTTCTTTATCTAAAGCAATTGAATATGTTCCATTATCATTGACTTCAATTGTAAATTTATACTTTTCCTTAACGAGTGCTTCAACTACTTTTAACAGATTTTCCAAATGATAAAAATGTATCTCGGTTTCCGGCATCTTTATTTCCTCCTTATTAATTTTAAAAAGCATAAAAACTGTATTTTATTAATTTCTTGTCAGTCATACCAGCCTGATTCAAAATATCCAATATCTTTTTCAGTAAAATTAGTACCAAATTTTTTGTTCAATTCCCTTGCAGTAATCTTTTTAATATCACCAATTTTTTCCTCAGGAAATTCAGATATAAAAGTCATTGGTTCAATTCCAACTTCATCATGTTCTTGACCACCAATGCTGATTGTATCATTGTTATATAGATCATAGGTATCAAGTTCATTTTCTACATATTCAATTTTATCTTCATCTGTCATTTCCTCAAGTTCAGCATCAGTTAAACGGAACCAGCTCTCACCCTTATTTTCTTTTACATATTCATTAAATAAATTTATGTATGTTTCATCAGCTATCTTAATATCATCTTTACTTACCCCAAAAACAACAAAACTCGATGAACTTGAATTTGTAACAAAATCTGTACGTATCTTCATACATTGTCCTCCTTAATAATTGCCTGACGATATTTTTATTTTTTCAGTATCAATTTTCCCACATTGACAATATAAAAACATACTCAAAATGTCTTCATCTTCATTACTGCCAGTTGTACTAATAATATTCCAATTATCAATTTTTAAACTGGAGTCTAACTGAGAAAGAGATTCTGAAATATAATTAACTGCCAAATTAACTTTTTCGTCTAAATTCTTTATTTCTTCAAACTCATTTGAATATTTCGAATATTCCACGTCTTGATTAACAAAATGTTCTAGTGGCTTTTTATTAGACAAAAGCACTTGCTTTATATCTTCAATAGTACAATCATTTCTTTTTGCAATAATATAACTGCTGCTAGAACTATTGGTTACAAAATCCAAACGTATTTTCACATTAATACTCACTTTCTACAAATATATTTTTTCCATCATTTAAATTATTAAGAAATTCACAGAACTCAGTTTCATTATTATCTACATTTCTGAAAGTAATGTTAAACCCTTCTGTAATTTTTGATTTGTAATTATTGTATATTTCCTTGGTATAACCATCTTCTTTAAATATTTTACTTAATGTTTTATTACTTCCCCAACCATATCTGTCAATAAACCATTCGTTTAATTCTTTTATTGTTGATATTGTTTCATTTCCACTAGAAAAAACATTCTTTAACATACTGTTGATCATGCTCAAAAAAGGATACTTAGCTAACGTTTCCGAATCAATATCCGGCATATTCTTATACATAATTACAAAACTACTACTTGAGCTATTAGTCACAAAATCATTTCTTATTTTCATATTTAACTCCTTATTAATTAATATTTGTCTCTTAAATCTTCAACATTTTCCGAACCATGATAATCTTTTTCTACTGATATGATTTCAAAAGGTTCGTTTTCATCTAAACATTTTTTTAACTCACGAATAGTAAATGTACAATCATTATCTTCTGAATATCTCTTTGCAAAGTATTTTACTATGGAAATATAACTATCTCCTAACATCATATCTCCCCAATTGGAACTTATGTGTGATTTAAGATAAGCCAAAGTTTCATTATTAATTTCCATAATATCCTGACCATCACACAATTCTTTGCCAATAAACAGATATTTCCCATTAGATAAGTCTACTTCATTAATATCAACATGTTTACCTACAATAATAAAACTACTTGAACTACTGTTTGTGACAAAATCTGTTCTAATTTTCATACAAATTCTTCTCCTTTCTTTCACATAATACTATTTGTCTTTTAATTGGACATCCACCTAAACAACTTAATCTGTCCTTACAACCGATGCATGACTTTTTAAAATAATTTCTAAAATCTTCAAACTTTTCACTATTCCAAGCATTTTGAATTGTATCGTTGTTAATGTCATAAGCCCATTTTAATTCCTGATTATCAAATGAACACGGAAGCATTTGCATGTCAGATGTTATATAAGCAGACCATCTTCCTGCTTCGCAAGTATCAAAACTGTCTTTATTAAGATTGGAAGTAAAATTAACTAATGCAGGAACGTTGCAGGAGTCAAATCCAATCTTAAAATCAAATGTATTAGAATCTACAATATTATAGAATTCTTTTACCTTATCGTCATTAGCGTTTAATACATTATTTTCTTTGCCAAGTCCTACGGGCTTATGCAGCAAGAATATTACCGCATTAATACATTTGGGGAAACTATTGTTTTTCAATCTATCAATTGCTTCATCAATACTATTATTACCAAGAACATAGTGAATGTTTGTTTTAATTCCTGCTTTTATTAACATATCTATAGCCTTATAGGTATACTCTTGTCTATACCATGAAATAGCAACTGCTCCACAAAATTGTTTACAAATATCTATTATTTTGTCTGTGAACCCCAATCCTGAAGATGTAAAGTTCGGCACTATATTATTATCTCTACAGTACTTGACTATATCTTCAAAATTTTCATGCTGATCTACATCACCTCTACCACCAAGAGCCAACTGATAAGTTTTACCTTTACATTCATCAACAATCTTTTTGAAGTTTTCAAAAGTCATGTTAGGTTGATGAGTTTTTAATCCATTTTGATAACATTGAACGCCTGATTTAATACATAATCCAGATGTGCCATGTTTACAATGCCCCATAACCCCCACGTCTATTAATTCTGGATATGAAGTCATAAACGGATCTATTCCTGTATCTTTTCCATTTTTATCAATTACTCCAGTCCTTATATAAAATCCAGTTTTAGAATCGAACATTGAAACAAACTTATTTTTCTTATCAATTTTTTTGATCATATTATTTTCCTCTTATTATAATATTTTATTTGTTCAAAAACGCATAAAAGCGTAATTTTATACTTTTTACTATTAGTTGTGAATTACTATCCTATCAATTTTCTTAAATTTATATCATGCCAGTAAGTCATATTAAACTCATATACATTAAATATCCCTCGTTTGAAATTACTCCAATTTCTAACCTTCCTTATTTTAGACTTACTAGCTTTAGCACTTTCTCTCATACTATTTTTATTAAAAGAAACATTTTCAATTAAGTCATACAATCTTTCTCCGCACTGTCCACATGACCTTATTGCATTATTTACAAACCATTCTTTTCCATCATAAACCACAATATCCATAAGGTGTATTTCTTTTCTTGTTTTAATACCTTTAGCTAAATAACTTATCTTCAACTTCAAATCATAATATAATTTTTTCACGAAATTCTCCTTTCATTTGATTCAACTTATTTTCATACTGTGTAATTTAAAAAAAACGAATCAAAACATACTTTTATTTAAAAACCACCACGCTTTTTTGTTCTTTCATAATCCTCAAATCGAATCTTTCTTATTAAGCTTCTATCTTTAGTTCTAACAACTATTCCTTCAGCTCTACCCGATTCAGAATCAATTGTGGCTTTACTGTTTTCAAAAAACTTTAAAAATTCATAAGTTTTTGTTAATGTTACTGGTAAATCAGACCCATCAATAATACTCAAATATGGAACTCTCTTAATGCTATACATATTTGCAAAACTTTCAATAACTTTTTCAGAAACAAAATGTTGGCCTCCGTTATCTCTCCATAAAGCAATTTTATCTCTGTCCATTCCGATTACTTTTTCTATTGTTTCAGGATCAATTATGCAAATATCAAATGTTCTAAATGACCATTCTTTTGTACTTGTATATTGTTTGCTTGCTGCAGTTACATTCCCTCCATATACTTCTGAAAAAACAATTCGTATACTATTATTATTTTCCAAATTATTAGCCAATTTTTCAGCAAAAGGCTTTAAAGTTTCTACAATTCCAAGTGCAGGGTTTATTATTCTATCACTTTTTGCATATAGAATATCTTCCCTAGAGCCAATCATATAATCTCCATTATAAATAATAATACGTCCGTTAGTTCCATCAACTTTTTCAGTAATTATTACTTCATTTCCTTCAAAACTTTTACCTTCACAAAGAGACTCCTGAAGCATTCCCTTATCTCCTAATTCATGATAAGTAAGAATGCTTGGATATTTCGTCATAGAATTTAACTTTTGTAAATCAAATATATTTAAATTATTCATACAAACTCCTTTCTTAAAAAGTGA
>ENA-UOOR01003888-UOOR01003888.1-fermentation-metagenome-genome-assembly--contig:-NODE-3888-length-12486-cov-3.636634_pt1 | contig 12486 bp, 19 predicted proteins | sample MGYA00245780_ERZ724029 | MGnify/ENA primary metagenome ERZ724029 (study PRJEB28704, sample SAMN03018315) | fermentation metagenome | biome: anthropogenic terrestrial biome; feature: soil; material... | reverse complement strand
CATGACCTTTTTGTTTAAGTTCTATTTGTGTTGCACTTCAATTTTAAATCAGGGAAGAGAAAAAACTTATTAATCGAACAAAAAAACACGTTATTAAAACAAAAGAGAGAAGTAGAAAAAACTTTAAATTATTTATCTTACAAAATTGACAATTTTGATACGCATATGCTCAATTACGAAAATGAGAAATTAGCTTATAAGCAAAAAATTAAAATTTAATCATAAAAAATTATTTCCAATGTACAAAAAAGCAGCTTTGACAATCTATCAAAGCTGCTATTAATTTTTATTTATTTGTGTAAATTTCTTTTGCATAATTCATGGCTGACCATGCTTTTGGCCAACCAGCATAAAAGGCTAATTGAGTAATCAATTCCACCATTTTTCTTAGCGATTTTTATATGATCCTTTAGTTGCAGCACACCTTGGGTCATAAGGCTAGCTACCGTAATTAGGCTACGATCATGTGCAGACATTTTGTTTTCACGTGACCAAACCTCTCCAAATAAAACATCATCATTTAATTGCGCAAACTTAGGTGCAAAGTCACCTAATCTATCGCGTCCTGCTGTTTGTTTCTTCATTATTTATTTGCTCCTTTCGCAACTTCTTCGTATTGTTTATCCATTACCGGCTCTAACCAAATAGCTTTTCCCGCAGTAATTGCAATGTGCGAAAACCAACTATTCTTAGTAGCACCATGCCAATGTTTAACGTCATTATGCGTAACAACGACATCACCGGGTTTTAATAAGCGAGCTGGCTTACCAGCTTCTTGGTACCAGCCTTCACCACCAGTAACCAATAAGATTTGAAAACCGTTATGGTGCTTATGCCAATTGTTCCGACATCCTGGTTCAAAGGTAACGTTGCTAACAGAAACATTAACTTTAGGATCATTGACTAAGGGCTCTAAATAACTTTTACCAATAAAGTCTTTAGCATAAGCAACGTTTTCTTTACCTAAGGGAAATATAATCCCTTTTTTAACATTTTCGTTTTTCATATTTTTTCCTTTCTTATACTTCTTGTTTAGTTGGATAAATTGTAATATCAGCTATATCAACCGATTCAGGTTGCTCTATAGCGAAATTAACTGCTCTGGCAACTGCATCTGGAGTAATAGCATAATTCTTATACAATTTATCTAACCCATCTTTGGTTGTTTGATCAGTAATGGTGCTTAATAAATCAGTCGCAATTGCAGCTGGATACAAGGTAGTGGTTCTAATATTTGTCTGTTCTTTAGCACTTTCCATACGAATAACATTCATAATATTTCTAACAGCATATTTAGTTGCACCATATACTCCAGAATTTTCAAAACTTTTAATTCCAGCTACAGAAGAAGTGGTAATAATTTGCCCTGATTTTTGCTTAGTAAAGATTGGCATTACAGCGGCAATACCATTCAGAACGCCTTTGATATTAACATCAATCATCTGGTTCCATTCTTTAGTATGAAGGGCACTCATCGCTGAGTTAGGCATAATTCCTGCATTGTTAAAAATTACATCTAACTTACCAAATTTAGATTGAGCTAATTTAACTAAATTCTGTAAATCTTGTGCATTAGTTACATCGTTCTTTGATAGATAGCTTGACCACCATTTTGATTGATACTATCCATAACTTTTTGTAGTTCGCTTTCATTTCTGGCAACTAAAACAACTTTAGCTCCGTTTTTTGCTAATAATTGTGCACTCGCAGCACCAATACCAGAAGAAGCTCCAGTAATAATAATTACTTTGCCTTTAACACTCATAGTTTATTTTCCTTTCTTCTCGAACCTATCTAAATATTCAGCGAAACTACCATAATCACAATTGTTTAGTTTGCCATCATACCAATCAATCTTGTGGGATAAAATTTTCAGATGAAATTGCATTTCTTTTATTTTAGACAAGCTGTTTGCCTTAACCTTCTGCAACCATGCCTTTCGTTGCGGGATAGTGCTGTCACCCTGACTGCGCAATTTTACATATTCCTTAATTTCGTTCATGCTCATACCGCATCCCTTTAGGTGCAGTAAAAAGCCTACCCAACGAATATCATGGTTAGTGTAGTAACGCTGACCATTATCATAGCGGTGGGAGTAATTAATTTCTCATTCTCGTAATAGCGCAAGGTGTAAGGCGAAAGCCCAACTAAATGAGCAAATTCACTAATTTTATATTTTTTCTCCACTTGATAGTTCCGCTCCTCTCTTGATTCGAATTAAGCATATTCCTTAGAGTTAACTCTAAGTCAAGAATTATTTTAAAAAAATAGCCCTGATATTTTATCAAAGCTATCCATATATTTAATATTCTATTTTAAAGCAATCAATTAAACTTTATTATGCTGTATCTTTTCTCGGCGCATTAATGCTAATTCTTTAAAAACCGCTTCACGGGTAGGAGTATCCTGAATACTTATCAACTGTGCCTCTTTCTTAATGTTTGCGTTATTTTGCGCCTTAATCAATTGATCGTTGTTTCTTGGATAATCGATTACCTGTTCATGATTAGCTGCTAAGCACTGCAAAAATGTACGATCCATTTCCTTCTCTAAAGGGATGCATATCATTAATAAAATCCAGCAATTTTGCATAGTCCAAGTTACTTAGTTCATCCTTTTTATTATCGGATTCCCGTAATTTATTTATATATATTTCTGCTTGACCAAAAGAGCGAAAATCCATGAAGTCATGGTCACCCTCTCTTAAAGGATAAGTCCTCTTCTTACTGGCCCAAGAATATAAGGTACCAAACAAAATTTCATTGATTTTATATAAATCGTTGATTGATATAATTTTCTTTTTACTTTTTAAAAATTCCACTTCATGAAGTGCAGCTGTTGTATTTTTTTTTATTGTTAGAATCTTTTCATCTGTAATATTCAGCTTATTTTTTAATGTTTCATTTGGCAAAAGTGTATCATCAAATGTTTTATAATAACTCATCTTCCCTCATTCCAAATGCGATCAATTCTTTCCATATCTTTAGGATTGGGATTAAGGGCATTTTTCAAAAGAAACTTAACATCTTTAGAAGTTGGGTTCCAGCCTTCAAGGTGGTTGTCTTCGACTGCAGACCTTATCTGCTGGTACATTTCTTTATCGGGGATGTAAACTCCCTGGATGGTTTGCTTACCATCCTTAATATTTAAAGTATATGGATTAGGTTGCAATTTGTTCAATAAATCACCGGGCTTTTCATTTAAAGCAAGCGCAAAAGCATCCAAAGTCCTGATTGACCAACTTTCAATCGACTTCTTAACAGCATTGTCAAGTGTGCTAACCGCAACACCACTTTTTTTAGAAACTTCGTTAATTGAAATTCTTTGGTTATCTAAATATCCTAAAATTGGATTTGCCATAATTTCAACCTCACTTTTTGTGCTTTATTTATACTATATTTGGTAAAGTGCATCCCATAATTAGTATAAAAATAGGCCAAATCATAAAATATGACCTGGCTTAAAATTAATAATTTTTATTTGCCTTACCTGGTTGTTCCCCTTCTAACCAAGCTTGGCTCCAGCATTATCTCACCCTGTGGGGAACCTGATTGCTCAATTTTTTGTAAAAGCATATCTGCTAGAAATTCACCCATCTTTAAAATTGGTTGTTTTACCGTTGTTAACTGTGGATTAGATACCTGGTTTAAAAAGACACCATCATAGCCAATTACACCAAAATCAGCCGGTAACTTGGCACCTTCTTTTAATAATTGGCGGACAACTCCGACCGCAATCCGGTCGCTAGCACAAATAAAACACGTATCTTTTTTAAAGCTATTAAAGTGCTCTTTAATTACTTTTTGGGCCTCATGGCTATGATTACTAACCCGATAGATTTGCGGAATCATTTGATTCTGTTGCAAGGTATTGATATAGCCAGCCTCGCGCGAATATTCAAAGGGTTCTTTAACATCGTTTCCTATAAAAATAAGGTGTTTATACAAGCGGCTCAAAGCATATTTGGTAGCTTTTTTTTCACCCAACTGATTATCATTATCAACAAAGTCATAACCACGATGATTTTCCCCAAACAAAACAAAGGGTTTATCCAGCTTATCAAAATACTCGTAATCTTTGGAACGGGCACCGGTAATCAAATAACCATCCGCATTGCCCTGCTCAATCTTGCTAGGGTCAGTAACTAATTGAAAGGCGTATTGTTTCTTAGCTAAGCCACGCGCAAAACCAAACAAAAGGGTCATATAATACGGTTCCGTCGTATCGATATTTTCTAGCGTGACAAACTTAACCACGTTGGTACGGTTATTAACTAAGGCTTGGGCAATATAATTAGGATGATAATCAAGCGTCGTCATAGCCTGCTCGACCAATTTACGCAGTTCTTGTGTCACCTGCTCCGGATGATTAATTACCCGCGAAACCGTCATCTTGGACACATTAGCCTCTTTCGCAACATCAGATAAAGTTACCATCATCTCACCTTATTCTAAATACATTTGCCGAAACTTATCTAAATCATTCTGATTGAAGCCCAATTCTTTTTTAAAAAATTGTGGGAAGCCACCCCAACCTTCACGAACAGTTTCGGTAATTCCGCGAATGGCCGTTGCTTCACCTTTGGTTACGTTCATTTTCGCTACCATTTTAGAAATTTCATCATTACTCGGTATTTGCCGCGAAACTGCAAAATCATACAATTTATTGGTTAACATATAATCCCGTGCAATTGTGTCATCATCAACCCCTAAGGCCATCAAAATTAAAGCAGAAATCATTCCTGTTCGGTCTTTACCGGCACTGCAATGATAAACCAACGCTTCATCATCCGGTAACAATAATAATTCTGCAAAAACCTTAGCAAACATTTTTTGACTATGAGAATTTAATAAGGTTCTTTGATAGATTTGACCAATAAAATTATCTTTGAGATCAGGAATATGGTGAATAAAGCGATAAAGTTTATGCTCACTTTTATCTTCACTTGCATCATCAGAATAAACCGGTACATCAACGTATTTTACTTTTGGCCAAAGCACGTCTGGTGCAGAGCTCTTTTCATAAGATGAACGCAAATCACAATCTACTGTAACTTTTAATTTCATTAATTTGATCCGATCCTTACTTGATAATGAGCTTAAAGAATCAGAACGGTATATTTTATTCCACTTTACGCTTTGACCTTGGTCATTTTTATAACCACCAACATCCCGAAAGTTCAGTGGACCGTCTAAAGCAACAATTCGATCATGTGCCATAAGTTTCTTACCTTCTTTTATGTAAACGCATTTATACTAACTAAATTATACCATCTCATAATAAATTCCATTGATAATTTTATTCGCCATGAGCAAATACTTGGGTTGCTTTGACTGCACGTTTCCACCCAGCATATAAGTGTTTACGTTCCTGTTCACCCATCTTTGATTCAAAGGTTTGACCAACAACAGAAACATTCTTTAATTCATCAATATTTTTCCAATAACCGACGGCAAGACCAGCCAAGAAAGCGGCCCCCATACCGGTTGTTTCGGCTACTTTAGCCCGCTCAATCCTGGTTCCCAAAATATCAGCTTGAAACTGCATCAAATAATTATTATTAGAAGCACCACCGTCAACTCGTAAAGTAGGGATTTTAATCCCAGAATCAACCTGCATAGTATCAACAACGTCTTTTGTTTGGTAGGCAAGAGATTGTAAAGTTGCTTTGATAAAATCATAGTTATTTGTTCCACGTGTTACACCAAAGATGGCCCCACGTGCTTCTGAATCCCAGTATGGTGCACCCAGGCCAGTAAATGCCGGCACAACGTACACCTCATTTTCTGATTTTGATTTAAGTGCGGCAGCTTCAGATTCGGGTGCCGTTTTAATCATTTTCATTGAATCACGCAGCCACTGAATCGCACTACCCGAAACAAAGACAGAACCTTCCAATGCATAATTAACCTTGCCATTGAGACCATAAGCAATCGTAGTTAACAGATTATTGTTAGAATTAGTTGGTTTATTCCCAGTATTCATAACGATAAAGGAGCCGGTTCCATACGTGTTCTTGACCATTCCCGGTTTTAAGGCAAGCTGGCCAAATAAAGCCGCTTGCTGGTCACCTGCCATCCCCGAAATAGGAACCTTACCACCGAAAAATGTATACGGTTTGGTATAATCATAAATTTCAGAGTTAGATTTGACCTCGGGCAGCATTGCCTTGGGAATATTAAGTAAATGCAGTATATCATCATCCCATTTTAAGTCATGAATATTGTAGAGCATTGTTCTTGAGGCATTGGTGTAATCAGTAACGTGAACTGCGCCATCGGTTAACTTCCATAATAACCAGCTATCAACGGTGCCAAAAAGTAGCTCACCCTTTTCTGCCTTTTCTTGAGCCCCATCAACATGGTCAAGTATCCAGCGAATTTTAGTTGCGGAAAAGTACGGGTCAATAATTAAACCGGTCTTCTCACGAATAGTTTCACTGTAACCATCTTTTTTTAGCTTTTCTGCTAAGGCCGTAGTTTGTCTAGACTGCCAAACGATTGCATTACAAATGGGGTGATCAGTCTTTTTATCCCAAATAACGGTCGTCTCCCGTTGATTGGTAATACCAATGCCGGCGATTTGATCAGGCTGAATTCCAGAATTAATGAAAGTAGTTGCAACGGTCGTCTGAACTGCATGCCAGATTTCATCTGCGTCATGTTCTACCCAACCAGGTTGAGGAAAGTACTGCGGAATTTCTTTTTGTGAAGATGCTACCTGCTTGCCCCAATGATCGATAATCATTGCCCGGGTTGAAGTAGTACCCTCATCAATTGCCATGATATATTTTTTTAACACGATTTCTTCCTTCCTTTTTTAAGAAAAAGTTTCATCATCAAAAACTATTATTCTAAGTTAATTTATGACATTTACCTTAGCTATCAGTTATACTTTAATAATAGAAGAGGAAATAAAAAAAGGAAATATGATTATGAAAAAACAAACCATTGCTGTAACAATTGCTGGTAACGATAGCGACGGTAGCGCAGGAATGCCAGCTGATCTGCATTCCTTTTACGCACGCGGTGTGTATGGGATGGGACTTTTAACTGCCGCTGTTGCAGGAAATACTACCGGTATTTATGCACAGGAAGTTATGCCTTTAGATTTTATTCAGAAGCAGTTCGATGTTTTAAACGACGATTTTAAAATAAAGGCCGTTAAAACCGGGATGTTGGCCAATAAAAAAGTCATTGATTGCGTTGCCAAAAACCTAAGAAAATATGATATGGGTAAAATTGTCCTCGATCCGGTTATTATCACCAAACACGGCGACACTTTACTCGATGATGACGCATACCAAACTTTCTTGGATCAATTATTGCCATTAGCTGATATTATTACGCCTAACTTTTATGAGCAGCAGAAACTTACCGGACTTAAGTTAGAATCAATGGAAGAAATTAAGAAAGGTGCCGAGATGCTGCAAAATATGGGCGCCAAGAATGTTCTTATGAAGAGCCGGCACGATAATGTTAACCAAAAGGTCGTCACCGACATTCTTCTAACTGAAGATGGCAAATTCTATGAATTTAGCAAACCGTTCTTTAGAACCGACCGAGTAAATGGCACTGGTGATACCTTATCTGCCGTAATTGCTGCAGAGCTAGCAAAAGGAAAAACAATCATTGAGAGCGTCAAAATAGCTAAAGATTTCACTTACGAAGCTATTTCACATCCAATTGAAGTTGGATCTAAATTCGGACCAATTAATCATTTGGCTGCGCAAGAAGATATAAAATAAAGATAACAAAAAACCTAGGATTCACATTATTTATGAATCCTAGGTTTATTTTTTTACATTGAAGAATTAATTATCTAATTCTTTTACCTGTTTAAACAATCTGCACAAACTAGCAGCCAAATTATCAGCATTCATCTTCCTAAGAAAAAGGACAATTTGGTTCATTCTCTTAATCGAATAATTCCTATACATACGATAATTTAGCAATTCAATTAGAAATGCTCTTTTTACGTTTAAATATAAAAATGTTGCTGGAACAGTAATTCCCTGAATACGATCTACCAATTTTTCAGCACATTTCGCATCCCTAACAATCAATTTTACTAAGGCATTTAATATAGCCGAAATCGCCGTATAAAAGTTGTCACTATTGCAACCTTGTATTTCTTCTATCCTATTTATAATTCTCTTTGCAATATTAAAGGTCTGCCCAACGGGCAGAAAGTTAATGGAGTGGTTAAAAAGATTAATACTAAAATTGTCCCAGTTTTCAATATCAGAAAGAATATTTCGTAATTTGATTTGATAATTAATCGGAAAAATACATTCCCGTGTTAGCTCAAAATAGAAATTACTAGCACTAGCAGCTAAAAATAACGTATTTAGCTGTTGCGTTTTTTCATATTTTTTTAACTGAATAATCGTTATCTTTTTAAGTTTTACACTATCAGCATCTGCATAAGCTGCATTGATTCTTTGGGCTACCTCTTCATTAAATGAATGGTAGTTTGCACCAAAAAATTCATTTAAATTTATCTCTAATTTCTTTAAGAGTTTGAGCACATTATCGAAATATATCTCACCCTTGCCACGTTCCCAACGCGATAGCGTTGAAGGTGAAACAATTCCTTTTGCCGCTTTATCCAGTGAAACCCCACATTTCTCGCGAATTTGTCTGAACGTACTTCCGTACATAAAAAGCCTCTATATATCTTTCAATTTTTATCATAAATATTTTCCTCTCAAATTTTTGCATGTGTGATTAAAGTAATTCTACAGTATTTTCTTGCATATCAGCAAGAAATAAGAAAATTATTAAAAAAGATGGCATAATCTTAATTAATAAATATGTTAGGAATTAAGCAAAATTATGACAAAAATCGTACTAAAAGCGACCAATATTAGAAGATATTTTAAAAATCAAAAAAGTAAAACCGAATTCCATGCTGTTGACGGCATCAGCTTCAGTGTTCACGCAGGAGAAATTGCCTCTTTCGTCGGTCCTAACGGTGCTGGTAAAACCACTCTTTTAAAATCTATCTCTAACTATCTGCTTCCAAATTCTGGACAAGTTGAAGTTACAGGGATCAACCTGCTTAAACATCCAAGACAAGCGCGCCGGCAACTTGGAGTTGTCTTTGGCGGAGATCGGGGCTTCTATGCCAATGCCAGTGCTCGTGACAACCTCGAATTCTTTGCCCGTTTATTAGCTGTTAAAGAGAAAAACGTTAAAGCAAATGTCCAAGAAGCCCTCGAAACGGTCAATTTAGCTGATGTAGCTGCCAAAAATACTGGAAGTTTTTCTAAAGGAATGCTGCAGCGGCTACATATTGCACGTGGACTTATTAATAAACCTAAAATTTTAATGCTTGATGAACCAACCGCAGGTCTTGACGTTGAATCGGTTATTACAATTAGAAAATTGGTTAAACGGCTGGCTAAAGAGGGACGTGGCATTATTTTAACCAGTCATAATATGAATGATATTGAAACTTTAGCCGATAAAATTTATCTAATCGGCAGTGGGAGAATCCATTATGAAGGCAGTTTAGCTGGTGTTAAAACTTTCGCTCACGTTGATGAAAATGCATCACTGACTGACGCATATTTAGCGGTTGCCGACCAATTAAAAAGAAGGCAGGTGTAATTCATGCCTTTTCTTAAAATGGTTAAATTTCAACTAAAACTTTATATTAAAAATTCTTACTTCGTTAATCTTGTAATCATTGAAACCAGTAGCATGCTGCTTTACGAATATTTAGCCGGTTATGTTGGTCATAATTATAGTGGCCAAGAATGGTTAATTGCTGGTATTATGGGGACCTGGTCTTCCTGTACAACTAGCGCTGGGGCACTTGGCTACCAAAGACGGCAAGGAACATTATCGCATTTACTTAATACCGCGATTCCACATGAAAAAGCACTACTTGCCGTACTTTCACCTGCAGCTATCTATGGTTTGATCGCTTTCCCATTAGCAGGAATTGAAACGATAATTTTAAAAATGCCTTTAAACAATTTAAGCTGGCAATTATTATTAGGTATCTTTCTACTTTGGATTGCCTGTATAGTTCTAAGTTATTTCATCAGCTTATTTTTCATATTAAGCCGCAACGCAATTGCATACGAACGATTAATCTTTCTACCAATTTTATTATTATCCGGCTTACTCAGTGTTCCGACCTTCATCTATCCGTTTATTAAACCATTTCAATTACTCAGCCCTTTGAGCCTGCCTATTAAAATTATTTACGGGCAATTCCCACAATTTACGTGGATTCTTTCTTACATAGTAGTGTTAATTGCATTTATCCTACTTTCAAAATGGATGACTAATGTAGTTATCCATAGAGCTTTCAAAGAAGGGAGACTGAATATCTTTTGATTAGCACATACCGCGTTACATTACGCTCAATCAGCAATTTCAATAGTTTACGCCTAATCTTTGTGGATTACTTCATCCTACCAATAGTATCCCTAACGATGTTCCTTTTAATCGTTTATAATTCCAACCAGAATTACACCCGTACCCTATTGGGAACAGTCATTACTTCTGGGATTGCCAGTGGAATCGGTGTCACCTGTGCCTCATTTATCTATGACCAAGATATTGGCATTAGTGATGATATTGCCTCTATCAGACCGGCCTTTAGTAAATACTGGCTGCCCAAATTTATCATTGCCGCAATCACTCTAACCGTTGAAATTCTTACGCTAGGCGGAATTGGTTTAATTACCCTAAATGAAGCAAAGCTTTTTCCAAAATTATTGCTATCCCTACCACTAACAATTTTAATCAGTTCCACCTTAGGTTACGTTAGTGCTACTGCTGGTTTTAGACATGAAAATCCTTATTGGTTAGCAAATATTATCACCGGTTCATTGGTACTTTTATCAGGAGTCATCATCTCCATTACACAATATCCCTTTTGGCTCCGTATCTTTGCGGAATTACTTCCTATAAGCAACCTTTTAGATTGGATTCTTAACACAACAATTTATAATTATGATTTGCTAATAGTCAGTGGGAAAATTTTCATCTGGTTTTTACTGTGTTTACTCATAAAAGTAGGAGCTAACCATAAATTAAGAAAATGAGTTTTACTTTTGCTCGTTTCCATCTGATTAAGGTATACTTTAAAAGTAGAAGCTAACGAGGTTGATGTATTATGGCAGACAAATTAATTAAAATTGCATACTTGTATGAAGATCTGATGAACACTTACGGTGATTCAGGTGACGTTAAAATCCTACGCTTTCTTTTAAAAAGAGAGGGTTACGATACGCAGGTCGATAATATTTCTTTAGGTGATAAATTTGACGCCTTTGATTATGATTTTGTCTTTTTCGGCGGTGGCCAGGACTTTGAACAAACCGTTGTTGCTAAAGATTTACCGCGACACAAAGAAACTTTAGAAAAATATATCAATAGTGGCAAGCCGATGCTCACTATTTGCGGTGGTTACCAGTTAATGGGCAGTTATTATAAGACCAATTCTGGTGTAACTATTAAAGGATTAGATATTTTACCGCTGCACACCATTTTTAAATCAGATAAAAGAATGATTGGCAACACCCGTTACATGACCGAATGGGGCGAAGTCAAAGCCTTTGAAAACCATTCTGGACAAACTTATTTTGATGATAAAAATAAATTGCATCCCCTTGGTGATATGATTAGTGGCTACGGCAACAATCCGCAAGACCATGAAGAAGGCCTCCGCTATCGTAATTTCATCGGTTCATATTCCCACGGACCTCTATTAAAGAATACGAATGTTGCTAATGCTGTCGTTGCAATGATTTTAGATTGGCATAAGCAGCGCGTCGGCCAAAAAGAAAAAGTAGCTGAATAAAATTTATTAACATAACAATTCAAAAATGCATTCTCGGATAATGAGAATGCATTTTTTGTAGATTAAAGTAAAGCGATTTTCTAAGCAATAATCACTTATCAGCGTAATGACAAGGGCCAGAAATCTTTCTTGCGTACATACTAGCGACTTCACTTTCCAATTTATGCTTGTCGGCTTCATATTCTTTTTTAAATTTTGGATCTTTTAATTCTTCTTTCAAAATATCGGCAAAAGGTTCTGTAATTTTAGACATTATTTATCAATCCTTTCAAATTATTTTTTATCACCGTTTTTAAATATATTCTTAACGAAGGTATACGGACGTCTGATTTTCAGAAATTCGTTTCTATCAAGGCTTAAAGTGCTTTTTTGCTATTTTTATCAAATAATTTATTAGCCTACTTATAATCTGATAAACCACTCAAATTTGTAATATTAAAAGTACTTGGAATAATTTCAGATGATTCAAAAACCTATACTGATAAAGATAGTCTAAATAAAGCTTTAGGCAAAAATTTATGATAAAAGTATAACGTATCAGTTTTTATTAAAGGCTCTATACTAAACTGATAAGAGGCATATCATGACAGATAAAACTATCGCTCTTATTACTGGTGCGGACGCATGGGCTTTGAACTGTCCACTTTAATGGGATCGTATCAC
>ENA-UOOR01003887-UOOR01003887.1-fermentation-metagenome-genome-assembly--contig:-NODE-3887-length-12489-cov-4.389497_pt1 | contig 12489 bp, 10 predicted proteins | sample MGYA00245780_ERZ724029 | MGnify/ENA primary metagenome ERZ724029 (study PRJEB28704, sample SAMN03018315) | fermentation metagenome | biome: anthropogenic terrestrial biome; feature: soil; material... | reverse complement strand
TAATAACTTTTTCTGACACTGGTAAAACTCCTTTCCTATGTAAAATAACATGCAAGTAAAACATTAAAAATTTAATTTATCATCATATAGTCTCAGTATACCATCATATCAACAACGTATATCCCAGAATTACATTGCTTTTTTTAACCACTCTGAAGTTACTTTTAATGCCTTTTTTAATCAACTAGGCTCTGTATCTGATCCGGCCGGGCTTTAACTTCCTTTGCTTTACTGCTTTAAAGCGTTACACAACAAAGCAATAGTAACAAAGTGCATCCATTTTGTCAATAGTATAGCAATTAAATATAAGGAATTCCAAGAAAGAAGGTTGAGATAAAAAATACCTCAGGGTAAATAAGATTTGCTGACTTGCCAGTTAGTACAAAATCTTATTAAACAGAGAGGTATCTATATCGTATGGCGGTTAATAAAGAAGTTTTTTGCGTAAAAAGGATAGACTAAAGTATATGTCCTCTATTTCGTCATTATTTTTACAATTTCACAATCCGTCTGTTTCATTCCCTCCCTGCCCAGATGCTGAACATTTTGAATAGTTTTTTCCACATCACGGTCAACAATTCCATCACCGTTTTTAAATTCCTGTCCATTGATGTACATCTGATAACCTAAGATCCCTGCTTCTATGCTTGACGCTATTTTTCCTGCGCAGGAAGGCTTTGCTCCGTCACAGATAATTCCGGAGACGATGGCCAGAGAATTAACCAGGGTATGCGCCAATTCCGGGTATTTTCCTCCATGCAAATATGCTATACCGCAGCCGGCGGCACATCCGGCAGTTACCGCTCCGCAGTATGCCGACAAGGTTCCAATTCCGTACTTCGTATGTATCGAAGTTAAATTAGACACTACCAGGGCCTTGTATAGCATGTCCTGACTTACCTGCAATTCTCTGGCATATTCAATGACCGGAACCGACACAGTAATTCCCTGATTTCCGCTGCCTGAGTTAATAATTACAGGCAGTTCGCAGCCGGACATCCTTGCATCACTTCCTGCTGCTGCTTTGGCTATTGCTCTGGTTTTGACGTTCTCTTCGTTGCTTTTTAATATTGTCTTACCCAGATTAGCACCGTAATCCGTTGTTAATCCCTCCTCCGCAATTCTGGAATTGTACAATATCTGTCTGTCTAAAATATCCTTTACATCATTTACATTTATCATATCTGCAAATTCAATGATTTCCTTTAAGGAGAGGCATCCATAGTCCAAATCGGAACATCCTTGCTCTGTTTTTGTGCTCTGACCGACCCAGCCGTCAACCGGTATATCATTTTTTAGTACCTCTGTTATATTGGTATGCTTTTCTCTGATCTGTACTTTCACATGGTTTTTATCATCAGAAAGCTCAATTATGATATCCAGAGGATACGGGCTTTCCATGCTGCCCACTTCCACCTGCCGGTTATTCATGGCTTCTCTTATCTTTTCCTTCTGCTCCTCACTGACCCCCGCAATTACCTCCAGCTCCTTATGTGCATCTCCGGCAATGATTCCTGCCAACACTGCTGCCTTAATCCCTTTTAATCCGTTGGTATTGGGAACAATTACGCTTTTTGCGTTCTTAATAATATTATTACTCACAAAAATAGCGGCTTTCTGCGGCATATTTCCCAATACCTCTCTTGCAACGGCTGCGGCATAGGCTATCGCAATCGGTTCGGTACATCCCATGGCAGGAACCAATTCGTGCTTTAATATCTTTATATACATATCATAATTTTTAGTAATAGTGTTCACATTAACCTCTTTCCAGTATCATTAATATACCTGCCAAAGTTCTTTACGGTAATATCTTTCCTGCAGCCATATATAAGGAGTACCACTCTTCTCTGGTTATCTCAAAGTCTGAAGCCCTGCAAATATCCTGCAGCCGTTTTGCATTGGTGGTTCCGACAATTGTCTGAATATGTGCGGGATGCCTTAAGATCCAGTTTACAGCTATCGCAGAGTTTTCAACCCCGTATTTTACTGCCAACCTGTCAATTTCTTTATTCAGCTCAGGGAATTTATCATTATCTAAAAATACTCCCTTAAAAAAGCCATATTGGAACGGAGACCATGCCTGTATGGTAATACCTTTTAATCTGCAGTATTCTAAAATACCGCCTGCCACATCTTTACCATAATTATTTTCCATGTTTACATTGATTCCAGAATCGATAATACCGCAATGGGCAATACTGAATTGCAGTTGGTTTACATAGATCTTATTCTCACAATATTTGTTCAGTAATTCAATTTGATAAGCATTTTGATTGCTTACACCAAAGTATTTTACTTTTCCCTGTCTCTCCAGAATATTGAATGCCTCTGCAACCTCCTCCGGCTCCATTAAAGTATCCGGCCGATGTAGCAATAAAAAGTCCACATACTCTGTTTTTAATCTTTTCAGGCTTTTATCAACAGATTCCAAAATATATTGCTTTGAAAAATCATAGCAGCACCCCGGCCGTATGGAACACTTTGTCTGAAGTATTATTTTTTCCCTGATATCAGAATTCATATGAATTGCTTCTGCAAAAAAAGCTTCCGCCTCTCCATTGGCATAAATATCCGCATGGTCAAAAAAGTTAATTCCGTTCTCCATTGCTGTCTGAATTAAATGCTCCGCTTCATTTTTACTTCTTTCCGTAATTCTCATACATCCAAGACCGATTGCGGGGACCTCTATTTTTTCTTTTCCAATCGCTATTCTTCTCATATGCTTTCACCTCATCTTATTTACTATTATTTAATTTCTCTATTGCTTTTACATAAATTCGTATTGCCTTTTTCAGATTTGTTACAGACTGCGCTTCATCGGCACTGTGACAGCCTCCATGGCCCAAAGGAAGATCAAGCTCATTTAAATTCATAGGTAAACCCGGGCCAAAACCAACCGCATTGGGAATTTTTCTGGCATAAGTTCCGCCTCCCATAAGATAGGCTTCTCTCGTATCTCCTGTTTCTTCATAATATGCTTCCATCAAATTATGTACCAAAGGATGATTTTTTTCAATATAATAAGGAGGGTTGTCCTTAATCCCTATAATGGTATAAGGATATTTTTTTAATGTCTCTTTGAGCTTTTCAATAATTGCTTCAACCGGTATGGTAACCGGATACCGAATATCCAGCTCCGCCTTGATCACTCCTTTCTCCATCGTAAGCAATCCCAGATTGCAGGTAAGAGTCCCTGAGTCCGCATCCTCACACGCGATTTTCAGGCCCCTGCCGTATCCGTCCGAACATGCCTTTTCAAGAAATTCCATTGCCATTTGTTCCGTTGCCTCTGTTGACAAAGCTTTCAGTTTTTTCGCTAACAGTCCGATTGCATTCTGCGTGTTTTCAGGAAATGCAGCATGTCCGGCGATACCAGAAGCCTCAATTTCTAATTGCTCTTGCCCAGAGGAAACCTTCACAATTGCTCTTGCTTTTGCCGGCACAATATTTAATGCATCCCCTCCCTCTATGGATAATACCGTTCCCTGCAATTTTTTTGATTCTATAAGCAGATGGCAGATACCCTTTTCACCGTGGCAGACCGGAAAACCGCAGTCCGCCACAAAAGATAAATCGGGAATTTTTCTATGCCGCATATAATACTGAATATCATCCATCCCATTTTCTTCGTTGCAGCCAAAAATTAGAATGATCTTTGATTTTAAGTTCTTCTTCTCTTTCATATACCGCATGGCATAAAGTACGGCCACCAAAGGCCCCTTATTATCCTGTACACCTCTTCCAATCATGAAATCTCCTTTTTGCGTACAGGTAAAGCTTGGGTAAATCCATTCCTTTCCGGCTTCCACCACATCCAAATGTCCCCATATCCCGATTGTCCGGGTCCCTTCCCCAAAGGAAATACTCCCGCAATATCCATCACAATTATCAGCGGAAAAACCGTACTGAATGCCCAGGGCAAGCATTTTATCTAATGCTTTTGCACATTCCTTTCCATAGGGCGGATTCTCCGGGCCTTTTTTCGAAACACTTGGAATCTCTACTAAACTGCTGATATCTTTTAAGAGATTGTCTTCATTATAATCAATCCATCGATCTAATTCATCCATCATAGCACTCGCTACTTTCTATATTTTTGATTTCGGTATTTGTTGGGAGTCATTCCATTCTCTGCTTTAAATACCCGAATAAATTGAGATGTATCGTTGTATCCTGACATTAATGCGACTTCGGTGACGGACAATTGACTATTCTCCAGTAATTCCCTCGCTTTTTCCATTCTTAAGTTTTTTAGCCAGCTAGAGAAACTTATGCCCTGCTTTTCCGAAAAAACATGGCTCACATAAGCCGAATTCATAAATAAAATGTTTTCTGCCATTTCCTTTACCGTAATATCCTGATTAAAATGAGCTGTCGCATATTCTATCATTACCTCCACAATATCTTTTGCCTTCTCATCCTGAGAGACTAATCTGCATATGTTACATCCGATATTCGTAAAATACTCTTCCAACTGCTCTAAATTGTTGAAATCGATTACTTCCCTCTTACTAATCCCGCTGTTTTCCTGAGGATCTATATAGCTTATCAGATATCTTCTTAGAATGACCGTAATCTGAGAGTATAACAGCTCCAGACATTCCATAGAAATCCATCCGTTCATTCTGATGTCCTTCATAATCTGCTGAATAATGTACTTTGTCTTAGCCTCGTTCTTACCCAATAATGCCTGCTTCAAAAACTCTTCTTTTTGGCTGGACAGGTAGTATTCTTTTAAATCTTTTTCTTGAAAACTATTTTTTGATATGATCTGATTTTTTGTAAAAATCTTGTATTTCAGAAAATTAACTGCCTCCCGATACGCCTCATTTATTTTCATAGGATCAGAATAAGCGGCACTCTGGCCAATAGATGCTTGATATCCATACTCTGAAAAGGCCTTCAAAATCTTGAGGGCGATATAATTCACATTTTTCTCCATATTCACAACAATGGTCCAAATTTTCTCATTCGCCTCGACAATACGGAATCCTGTCCACATCTCTTCCCCTAAAATATCTCCCAGTCTTAATAGCATATCTTCCTTATTAAGACCACTTCTCTGAGGAAAATAGATAGCCAGCATCTGGAAGTTAGAAAATACTTTTTGAAACATGCTTCTGCCAATCAGATCGTTATCCCCGCTTTTTTTAATACTCTGGGAGATATAACGGGTTACAATATCTCTTCCTGTAACTAGCTGCTCTCTCTTTTCTTCCCGGGTTTCATTTAGGAACTTATCAAGACAGGCTTTCAGCTTTTCATCTTCAATCGGCTTTAAGATATAATCCATCGCGCCGTTTTGCAGGGCTTCCCGCGCATATTCAAACTCAGAATAGGCGCTCAGCATTATTACCTGGGAGTTTTTATTCTTTTCTTTTATCTTTTTCAATAAATCTAATCCATTTAAGCCTGGCATTTTAATATCCGTCATAACCAGATAAGGATTATTCAGGCAGTATAATTCATATCCCTGCTCGCCATTTACTGCCTCAATCACTTGTAGTTGATTCTGTGTATCATACTCTTTCACCTTTTTAATCAAGGATTTTCTTGCATATACTTCATCCTCTACAACTAATATTGAAATCATAAAAGCTCCTTTTCTAAGCGTACTCAGCCTTTCACAGCACCTGCGGTCAATCCCTTAATGATGTATTTTTGTCCCATACAGTATATAATTATCATGGGTAGCATCGCCAATAGGTATGCAGTAAATGCCATGGTATAATTAAAGGAATATTCCGTCTTGAAATTATATTGGAACAGCGGCAATGTCCATATAGCTTTTGATCTGTTCAGTATCAATAAAGGCAGCATAAAGTCATTCCAAATCCACAATACATCCATAATAAGCAAGGTGGACAGCATCGGCTTGACAAGGGGCAGAACAATTCTTGTATAGGTCTGCCAGACATTACAGCCGTCAATATGCGCTGATTCCTCTATCTCATAAGGAAGGCCCCTAATGTAATTAACGAACAGGAATACCCCCTGGGTTATACTAAAGCTGGCATATAATATAATCAAGCCCATATGATTTAATAAATTAAGCTTTGTCATCATTTTTGTGATTGGAAGCATTATAACCTGTGACGGAATAAATAATCCCATTAGAAGATAATAATATACACTTTTATAATATTTGTTTTTGAAGTTTCTTGCAATAGAATATGATACGGAAGGTACAATAATTATAATTAGTGTAATGGAAATAAGTGTTATTTTAGCTGAATTTCTTAAAAATATCCAATAATCACTATTCGTAAACAATTCAACAAAGTTATTAAAATATAAACCAGAAGGCAATGCAAAGAAATTTTTTCCCGCTTCTTCTAATGATTTCATGGAATTGATTATCACAAGATACAGCGGAAATAAGATTAAAATGAGGCCGCTTGCAAGAATTAGATTACGCAGTAGCTGCCAACCTAACTTTTCAATTTTGGTTTTCATGAATCAATTGCTCCTTTACTGGTTATTTTTAACTGTGTCAATGAGAATAATGCAACTACAATAAACAGCAGGAACGCTTCCGCATTGGCTGAAGCAAACTTAAGATTTTTAAATGCATCATTATAAATCAAAATCCCGATTACCTCTGTGGAACGGACCGGACCGCCGCCTGTTAAGGCAAAAGGAAAGTCGAAGGAAGTAAATCCCTGCTTAATAATCAATACAAGATTAACCGTAATAGTAGGTAAAAGGTATGGAAAAGTAATATACCGGAACCGTTCAAAAATGGATGCTCCATCAATTTGAGCAGCTTCATACTGTTCATCCGGTATTTGCTGTAAACCTGCTATAAAAATAACGGTTGGCAAAGCAACTGCCTGCCAAGAATGAACAAAGACAACCGCTGGCAGAGCTGTCTTGCCTGTCATAAGAACACTTTGGGATAGCCATTCAATCCCCAGTCTTTGTCCAATCAGGGGAACAGCTCTGTAAAATAACTGATCCCAAATCAAGGCAATGGTTACCCCTCCTATCATCGCCGGAACGAAATAAATAGATTTAATAAAGGTCTTAAATCGTTTTAATGAATTTAATGAAATTGCCAGGATTAATGATATCGTTATGACACAAAAAACTAGCATCACAGTATATAATACCGTCGTTTTCATTGAATTCCAAAAATAAGGATTTTTTAATAATAGTTTGTAATTTCTAAAGCCAACAAAGTTATATTTTGATGCCATGCCGTCCCAGTCGGTAAAGCTGTAGCCCAAGCCTTTTATTACTGAAATAACGTAAAAAAAAGTATATAATGTTACCGGAACAATCGTAAATGCAAAATAGGTCAACTGTGCGGAACCTAATTTACTTTTTCTGTTTTTGCTATTCATTTTATCAACTCTTTCTTAAGGTTTTACCAAATGCCTTCACCTGAAGCGTTCCTGTTTGATAAAAATAGCGGAAGATAACCTCTTCCGCCATTCCTATTTCATGTGAATGTATACTTATTCAGCAGATGTAACGGCTATGGAAGCATCCATATTTTTAAGAACATTTTCTATATTTTTATCTGCCCAAAAGCCTTGGACCACACTATTTAAGTCTGTAGTTATGTTATTTTTAATTGTAGATCCCATCCAGTCATGTGTCTCTCCCGCATTGATTAGATCAACCATAGCTGTAATGCCCTGATCATTGCTCTTCACACCATTGATACAGGAGGGAGCACCGTCAAATCCAGCGAAGGTCTGGGCGCTTTCGGTTTTCGCCAGATATGCCAAGAACCGGTACGCAGCCTCTTTTTCCTGATCGCTGGCATCCGCAGACACACAGATTGCGGCATCAATTCCTGAAAGGGTTTTGGTTGTCTCTTTTGTATCATTTGGCAGCGGGAATACACCTAATTTCATATCCGGCTTAATTGCCTGAATGGTTCCTCTTGCATAGGAGCCCGTAATGCACATTGCATATTGCCCGTTTACAAAATTTTCATAGCAGGCGGTGTCAGAAAGCGCCAACCTATCCTCATTGGAGTATTCAAACATTTCAAGCATCTTGTTAAATACATTGGTATATTCTTTATTACCCTCAAGCTTTGCTTCCCCTTTCACAGCAGCTTCGAGAATTTCGACACCATTGGGTGCCCATGCAACTGTTGCGGTCTGGAATAAATGTCCGACTCTTCCGGGATCCTTTCCATGAAGCCCTACGGGTGTAATTCCTGCTTCCTTTATGGCTTTGCAGACATCGATAAACTCGGACCAAGTCTCCGGCACTTTTAAATTCAGCCTTTCAAACAGATCAATGTTATAATAGACACCCATATAGTTTCTTGTATAAGGCAGCGCATAATATCCGCCATCTTCCTGTACCGTCATTGCCAAGGCGGATTCGTTTACACTTTTTAGAAACTCCTGATCAGACAGCTTCTGAACAAAGCCGTTTGCAACCTTTTGCTTAAACTGCATCTGGGTTGGGTAATCTGAGAAAATAACCGGAATATCTCCCGATGAAATTCTGGAGGTCAGTACCGTACCGGCATCCGGGACCGTATTCATTTCAATTTTCACATCCGGATTTTCCTGATTGAATTTATCAATAATTGCCTGGTATCCTTTTTGAGGTCCTTCCTCGCCCTTTTGCTGGAAAAACTCAATGGTAAGTACGTCTTTCGAGACCTTATCCGTTACATCTTCTTTTCCGGCATTTGAACACCCTGTAAAACCTATTGTTATGAAAGCAGCGCATAATAATAATGCAATTTGTTTTCTCATCTCTTTCCCTCCCTGTCTTTGTAATTATGTGCTGCATCTACTGCAGCTTTGATGTAATCCAAGCGGATGCCTTCTCCCTGAATGGTGCAGTCCGCTCCGATCATAATCCCTTTTGTTCCAAAGGAATCTAAAATCCCATTTACCTCTTCTTCGATTTTTTCTACAGGTCCGCGTAGTACATTCCCTTTATTATTCATACCGCCAAGTATACCGCATTGGAAAAAATCCCTGCCTCTGTCCAGACCATAATGATTATCTTTCACAGACCAATTGATTAAATCAGCCGGATAACCTCCGAAACGATCCAAATGCACCGCAAAGTTATAATCCGGTTCTCCGCAAATATGTAAAATATTATATTTATCCTCTTCCCTGTCGGCTACATTCAAAATTTGCAGATCAAAGGGTTTAACCAGCCTTTCCCATTCTGGTTTTGAAAATCTGCCCACCTCGGCATATTGTGCGGAATAATAAATCCCGTCTGCTCCGCTGGCCAAATATCCCTTAGCCCATTGCTCCAGAGCATCTGCAATTACTTTCACTCCTGCGATCACTGCTTCCGGCGCTTCCATCGCATATTTCATTAACACCTCTTCACCAAATGCAATAGAAGCCGCTTTAAAGGGTCCGAACATGGTTTGAATTACCAGAACTTCATTCCCCACTTTTTCACGAATTCCTCGTATCACTGCCGCCATTTTGGCAAACTCCTCAGAATCCGTTCCCTTCACCTGAATATGGTACCAATCCTCTGCAGATTTTATATCCCCGCTTATCGGATATGCATAATCCTGCATGATTTTCACAATATCCATTCCGGTTTCTTCATAAAGCTTCACATGAGCATTCACCATTTGCTCCACCGTATAATCCGATGGATAATGAAACCAAAAGCCGGCCGGAACATAATCGACTGCTTCTTCCTTCATAACCGCTCTTACTCGTTCTAGCTTGTTCATTTTCTCACTCTTTCTCCTTTTCCAGATAGTGTCAGATCAGACACTATCACCTCTCTGTTCCCGGGATGCTTTCAGTATAACTGATTTTATTTCTCCAAAATAGAATATCTCTTAGGTCAGCCATACCAATATCCTTAGATATTTCATATTTTTTTGTCTCATGCTATGGTATACTTTCTCTGTAAAAAAGAAAGAACCACACAACAAAATCCTGAATATTATTAACCATAAAAAGCACTGTCAAAAATTCTTGGCGCAGTTAGGAGGACTCCATGAAATTAAACAATTTAGCTTTTCGTACTCAAATTTTTTTAGCCTTTCTGCTATTCATTACCTTGCCACTCTCCATCATAGGAATCATTTCTGCAAAGCATAATGCTTCCTATCTGGTATCCAATTACGAAAATTCTATGGAGACAATCCTTTCTCAGACAAATTTAACCTTAGATACTCTACTGGCAGATGCTACAAAGATTGCTGATCTGCCGCTTTTAAACCCGGAAATCTCCAGAACCTTGGTAACGAATTATGAAAATAATGATTTTAAATATGCACAGGACGCCTTCGCCTTACAGACCCAGCTCAGGCAGGCGAACCGGTTAAATCAAAACCTAGTTACATGTATCTATAAAAATAAATATAATTACACCTTTGATTATAACATTCAGAGCAGACAGCAGTATCTCGAAATCAATAATAATATTGACATCTGGACGCCCTGGGCAGAGCAATCGGCGAAAAGTATTTACTTTGCCCCCATACAGCAGACCTCAATTTATTCCCAGAGGAATATTCTTCCCATGATTAAAATTCTTTATGACGGTTACGATTTCAAAAAAATCGGAATCTGTTATGTTGAAATTAATTTTAAATCCGTTGAAACTATAATAAACTCAGCTCAAAACAATGAAAATGCCATCCTCATCTATAGCTCAGACGGCGACCTGATTTACAGCTCCAGTCCATTAGATTCGATTTATCCCATGGCTTCCTCTTCCTATGAACATTTACTATCCAATTTATCCTTATTTAATGCTTCCTTGCCCTCCACAGCTTCAATTAAAACCGACCGATTTAAAATCGGAAAAGATTCTTTTATCATAAACGGCTGCTATAACAGTACGACGGAATGGCATTTGGTTCAGATATCCGGCAAAAATACATTAAATCAGATCTATAAAAGCAATTTTATTACCTATTTCAATATCTTTCATATTTGCATATTATTTGGCATCCTGCTGGCAATTATTTTATCTCGGAAATTGACCCGGTCCATCTCTATTCTCTGCCAAAAAATTGATAATGTAGATATAAAGAATTACGATCCAAATAGCCTGGAAGCTTACATCTCCAATAAAGAATTGCGTAAATTAGTCTATAGCTTTAATAATTTACACTACCACCTGGCAGAAAGCATTCAACAAAATTATGAAATTCATCTGGCTGAGCAACAAATGAGAATTCAGATGCTGCAATTTCAAATCAACCACCATTTTCTTTATAACACGTTAAATGTGATAAAATCCATAGCCAGTATTCATAATATTAAAGACATTGAAACAATTGTCACTTGTATGTCTGGATTAATCCGTTACAATTTAGATAACTTTCCAAAAGCAAAATTGAGGGAAGAAATTACACAAATTAATAGCTATATGACGATCCAATCTATACGCTTTCCTGGTAAATTTATTTTTGACTGCAATATTCCGGAACAATTTTACGATTATGAGATACCTGCTTTTATTTTTCAGCCCTTTGTAGAAAATTCGATTGAACATGGTTTTCAATTGCAAGAGGACAATTGCTATATCAGTATTACCTGTAATTGTTCTAATGGCCGACTGCATTTTCTAATTGCTGACAGTGGGCAGGGAATACCCCGTGAAAAGTTAACCGTTATTCAAGACATGCTTTTATGCACTGATGCCAGCGATACGAATAAATATACAGAATTAACGAAGCATCATTCCATTGGCATATATAATGTACATCAGCGCATCAAGCATGTTTATGGTGATAGTTACGGAATAAGTATAGAAAGTGTAGAAGGGCAGGGTACAATTATTGATATTGTAATACCTATGGATTCATAAACGTCATTGCCGGTTCTACTGCAATAGTTGCCCAATATCTTACCGTGGCAAGACATTTCTAATGAAGTCATGGTAGTTTGGGCAAATATATTTTTCGATAAAAAATCCCGGCTTCCATCAGGCAGCATATTTGCTTACCCGCATAAAAGCCGGGAACTATTATTTTATTCTAGTGTAAATATGATATGAGTATCATAAGTCATATAAAACCAAGGAATATGAATCGGATCGTATATATATATTGGATTCTATTCCTACCAACTATAAATCAAATAAATCAATAAGATTGCATACAACACCGCAGCAATCGGCAGTAGTATCACAAATTTCCTATGCTTTGTCTTATGTCGGAAGATTCGCATTCCGAGAAAGGAACCAATCCCTCCGCCGATGAATGCAATCAGCAGCAGAGTTCTTTCCGGTATCCGCCACTTATTGCGGACAGCTCTACGCTTATCCATTCCCATACTGATCAGACCGGCAAAGCTCAGGATAACCAGATATCCTACAGCAATGATGGAAATATCCTTCATTATTTATCCGCTTCCGGCATGATGTCAATTCCGAGCTCTTTCAGCTGTTTATCATCAACAGCGCCCGGAGCTTCGGTCAAGAGGCAGGAGGCATCTTTAACCTTCGGAAATGCAATTACATCACGGATACTATCTTCCTTCGCCATCAGCATAATCAGACGGTCAAGGC
>ENA-UOOR01003883-UOOR01003883.1-fermentation-metagenome-genome-assembly--contig:-NODE-3883-length-12498-cov-5.241662_pt1 | contig 12498 bp, 8 predicted proteins | sample MGYA00245780_ERZ724029 | MGnify/ENA primary metagenome ERZ724029 (study PRJEB28704, sample SAMN03018315) | fermentation metagenome | biome: anthropogenic terrestrial biome; feature: soil; material... | reverse complement strand
TTACCCTTAATGAATCTTTTGTTTTACGGGTAGCGGAAAACGCTCACGGGACATCCGGTTTTGATGAGTGGCTCATGCGTTATCACGACCGGGCCATCCGTCGCCCACAAAGCCCCAGCTACTATCCTGACGAAAATTTTATCAACTGGCATGTCAGGGAAGTATTTCGTGGTCCCTCCCGGTATGTGGCAGGCATGTGAATGAAAATACTTCTTAGTAAATTCTAAACCAACTATGATGAACACACGAGAGGTTCAGTTATTCTCGAAATGTTTTACTATTCTATAAAATTGTATTGTTTTGGTGGGAAGGGAGTTGTAACCGGAGTTATTCTGTATCCTAAGACCGGATATTGATTTGCAAATAAAAGATGAATTAAAATCTTATTAAGTTGGGAGGGAGGATAGAGGTAAAAAGAATAGGAGTTTTAAAAGCGGAGGAGATTGTTTTAAATACGGTTTTACGGGCAATTGTTAAGACTGCCGGAGAATGGACTAAAGTAAACTAAGTAATTAACCAATGAAAGTAAGGCATTTAGTTCAATTTTGGAGGCTAAAAGTTTTAATCAAGAGCTTAAGAACGGTAATTTGAACCCCTTTGATTCAGACTCCATAGTACAAATTTTAACGGCACTTTTTCATAACGCTCTATTACCTATTCCCGGTTGGTCGATGGGTCTGATGCAAATCGACTTTTAAAGTCAGCTTTTCACCCAAACGAACAGAAGACAGTCAAAATAAGCAGGAAACGAGGTGAGCGCTGTGGCTCGAAAAACGAAAGAGCAAATCAGCTACAATATGAGCCGCGTGTGCAACAGAAACACGGCTCTTGAAATAATTTTCCGTGATGAACTTAACCGTCGCGGTTTAACAACCTATAGAAGGAATGATAAGTCTGTTTTTGGCAAGCCCGACTTCGTTTTCGCGGCGCGGAAAATAGCCGTATTTTGCGACAGTGAGTTCTGGCACGGATACGATTGGGGAACCGCAAAAGGTGAAATAAAGAGCAACCGCGATTTCTGGATTCCTAAAATCGAAAGGAACATGGCACGAGATAAGGAAGTCAACGATAAGCTTAAATCTGATGGGTGGACGGTTTTACGCTTTTGGGGAAAGCGAATAAAGGACGATGTCATCGGTTGTGTCGATGAAGTAGAAAACTTTCTGCGAATTTATCCAAAAGCACCGTATAGAACCATAGACCTCTGCGCCGGCATAGGCGGTATTCGGTGCGGTTTTGAGTGGGTTGGCGGCTTTACAAACGTACTGTCCGCCGAAACAGATAAATACGCTTGTATGACCTATGAGCATTTATTCGGAGAAAACCCTAATAATGACGTGATGTCGGAAGCATTCAAAAAAATTGTTGACAATACCCCGTATGACATATTACTTGCCGGATTCCCCTGCCAAACTTTCAGCCGAGTCGGTCTCGGGGAAGGATTCGAAAATGAAACTAAAGGAAAAATATTCTTCCACATTGCCGAAATTATCAGGCGCACCCGGCCAAGTGCAGTCTTACTGGAGAATGTCGATCATTTAGTAACACGTGACAACGGGGGCACATTCAGAATAATAATTGAAACTTTGGAAACCGATTTAAAATACAAGGTTATAGGTGTTTCACACGCAAATGACGGCACGCTAAACTATAATCCTAAAGATTTTGTAAGGAACTCCAGAAACTTCGGAGTGCCTCAAAATCGGCCCAGAGTCTACATAATCGGTTTTGACAGAGAACGATTCAAGCCGGAACGATTATCGGCATTACCGGCGATGTTGCCGACAGGCCGTGAACGCCCTCTTTATAACAACCTGAACGATGTTCTTGAATATGATGTTGAACCGAAATATTATATGGCTTCGGGGTATCTTCAAACGCTGATAAGGCATAGAAAACGGCAGGAAAGTAAAGGCTACGGATTTGGGTATAGAATAGTCAACGAGCCGGGGATAGAAAATCCTGTGGCAAATACTTTGCTTGCGACAGGCGGCTCCGGTAGAGAACGAAACTTGATATATGACCCGCGAGAAGGTATCGCAGGGACGAAAATCAAAGGGAAAAAGACACCGCTTAACGATAAGGGCATCCGGGTAATGACACCGACCGAATGGGGGAAACTGCAAGGATTCATCAATTATGCTTTTACGGACGAAGATGGAAACGAAGGATTCTCATTTCCGGACGGCGTATCGGATGTCCAAAAGTATAAGCAGTTCGGTAACTCCGTTACCATACCCGCCATTGAAGAGATGGCTCGCTTTATGAGTTCCTGCTTTAAAAAGCTCTGCGAGCCGGATGAGGGTACGGAGGTAAGTTTGCCATGACTAACGAACAGGTATTGTTCCGCTTCACTGACAAGTTCGACATATACTTTGAGAATGCGCTCATCTCCAGAGAGCGAATTGTCAAAAGGTATGCCGACTTTCTTACATCAACGCTGTCCGGTGATGGACACGCAGTTAGTGTGGCGCTACATACCGGTTCTGTCTGCTTTGAAATTGTTTCTTTTGTTATGGCCGCATTGGCATGTGTATCGTTGGACAAAACCGATGCCGAATCAATTATCGCTTCCTTGAATGAGGGCGATATGGTTCTTTACAAAAACGGACGTTATCGTTGGTGTGGGTTGGAAATCAAGAATGGGAAGCAATTTTTGAAGTTAAAGCAGGATGGGCGGGGTAAAAAAGGTCCCACTAAGTGTTGGGTTCCGTTTGACGAATAAAAGCTTAATAAAGCCTTACTACGGCACTTCGGTTGTAACCGACGGTCGTGGGATAAGGCGAAAAAACAACAAGCGGGCTGATTTTATTTCGCATATATTGGGCGTTGAGACAACCGATGTTCCAAGTGTTACGGGCGTTTCAACGGTTATCGTTAACGAACGCGGTACTTTTGACCGTTTTTCCAAGGGTTTGCGTATTGTTTACGGAGAAGGCAAGAGCATAGGATTGCTTGATATTGTTACCGCATCGTATTATACCGACAGCGGTGAGGAGTATCAATACGGCAACAATCCCGCCAAAACAGAACCGGTATTAAAGATAACCGGAAAAATATCTACCGCTCGTGATTTGGTGCTTGATAAGCAAGGAAACACGATTGTCGGGTTGATGGTTATCGGAGCGGGTGCCGCGTTAAAAGGCGGCTCTGAATTGACAGATCTGTTAGGAAGAAAAGCTCTTAAATTTACTCATGTTGCAGTCGAAATTGATTCCGAGTGTGCGGAGGAAATCATTGAAACACAGGAGGACGTTGCTGTATTTGCGTGCACAAGGGAATTCCTGCTGCAGAATTCTCTCCCTCCGCAAGAAACAAATGACTTAACCTTCGAACTTGACAAACAGGTTAAGAATATCGTTAACAACGCTGTTGCTACAGAGATTGTTGACGGTGGATGCTCGTGGGAAGAGTTACGCAAAGCCAAAGAAGCACTATACGTGATAAGGAAATCCGAATGGAATGACGATGCAAAGAATGCTTTTTTAATTATGGCCTATTCTCTGCTTAATTTATTTACCACGGCAGTATTCCCGATTGAAACATTGGAAAAAGCTGTTGAGAGCGGTAAGTTGATGACAGAGGTATCCTCTCCCGCTCTTCGGATTCGAAAACTTTGGGACTTGGCGGATAGAGCCGAATCGGTAGATTATCATTGTGCATATGTTGCCGATGTCTTAGAACGTCTGTACAAATCCTGTTTCTACTATTGTTCAAAATATATTGCTTTAAAGCGGCACCTTGAGTCTTCGAGTGGAAGAAAAATTGCTGTTGTGGTTCCGAAAGCATACTATGCCGACATCCTTTGTGAGGATGAAATGTTTCACAGCGAGGGCATTACCATTATTACCGCCAACCGTTTTGATAACGCCATTCGCTATGACAAGATCATAGCAGTAGGTGATTTCAGCGGCAAACGGTTTGACCCGCTGAAGTGTAAAGCCGCAGCGGATATTATTGTATTGCTTTATGAATGCGAAACGCACTGTTTCAAGCACAAGAAACGCAAATCGGAAATATTTGAAAAAAAATTGGATTCCAAAATCGGTATTACACCGGATGATATATTTGACGTCGGAGATTTGACGGATGACGGTGTCGAGATGGAGGATATAGACGAACTTGCCAAATCGGAAGCGGATTTGGAGCAATACATAGATAATATATGCACATTTGATATCAGAAAATATGCCGCGGGGGGTGCGGGCGCTGCGGAAAACACCTTGACATCCGAAATATGCGCTATTGGACGATTTATAAGCAGTGAACAAATATTATTTTCCAAATACTACAACGCGGTTGTTTTTAATCCTGAAAGAGGAACGGTATCCGAAATCGCTGCGGAAGACCTTTCGGCAGGAGATCAGCTTGTATTTGCAAAACGTGACGACTATACTCGAAACATGGTTGATTATATATATGAAAATCTGCAGACAACCGGTCGGTTAAGTGCAGATGTTTTGGATGCCACCGAAAAGGCAGCCTATTGGAAAGAAGTTTTGCGCGAATATAAAGTAATTTATAATCTCTCATACAGAGATATTGCAGAGGGGCTTCAAAAACTCGGAAGTACTCTTCAAGAGGTTTCTGTGCGGCAGTGGCTCATTGAGGAAAGCCATATAGTGGGACCGAGAGATGAAGTTACGTTGCGGCAAATAGCAGAACTGACTCAGGATTCTTATTTGCTCGATGATACACACAGCTACTTTGAAGCGTGTCGCATTGTTCGACGTCAACGAAGAGAAATACTGGAACTCATCGGGAAAGCGATTACGGATAAAATAAGCGGTCACAAACCGCCGGTAGGCAGCATTCTTGAAGTTGTATACGACAACGTAGAGAGCTTGTCCGAGACTTTAGAATTAGATGCAATCACACTGCTTGAGGAACCCGTTACCGTTCCTATCAACTTAATCAATAAACCGATTACGGATAGGGAGGTTATAACATGACAAGTAACGAAATTCGGGAGCAGATGATTGCCGCTCGCCGAGAATATATTCAATTGATTAAGTCGGAACTTCTAGGCCCCGGCTCGGAGTTTAACGTGCCTGATGCCGAACATGAGCTTATCTCAAGCAATCCCATCAGCCGGTACTCTGTCGGCATATTATATCCGCAGGGGAATCAAGTTAATCAAGACAGCGACGAAACGGTACCGATAGGTGAAAACGGCGAAGAAACCATAGCCGAAAGTGATGAACCCGTTCCGCGGGATGAAGAGCCGAATGGGACGACATCGGCAGGAATTCGTAACTATGAATATGACGAAACGGCTGACGAAAACTTAGATGAGGAAATAGGTCTGTCTGCGCAGTATATGCCTTCCTCTATGGGCATTACATTTATTGTGAAAGGAAAAACGGATGTAGTGCGAGGCAGCGTTTCATTTGCAACATACAGAAATGCGACGATTCACGATTGCGTAATTCCTTTTGTACCGGATAATCCAGAAAGTTATTCCGTACCGCCGGAATTGGCGCATAAAATGATTTATGATAAAAAATTGAGGGTAATCCGACTTATTTCCTCGGTTAATGCAAAAGAAATCAGAGATATTCTTGAACGGGGCACTATTCCGGAAAACGAATTTCCTGTCATAAGGCAGATAGCTTACCGCTTTGCCAATCTTTGCAGAAACGGTTATGTCCGTGTTCCTCATACGGCTGAATTTACACTGGACTTTTCACAAGGCAACTACATCGACGACAACAAAGAACTTGACGGCACAACCGCCAAAGTTACCGCCCTTCGTACAAGAATCTCGGATGAACTTTGGTCGTTGACCGTTATGCTCGTCAACGATATTGAGGAAGTTCCGGCAAAAGCCCATCATTGTATTTTTCAGCCTGTTCTTAAAATTTCATCCGAGAATAATGAATTTGTATTTACCGAAAGCGATCCCGATTATGACCCCGAAACAATGGATGACGAGGAACGTTCACTTGAATTGCTATATCGGGATAAGAAAATATACGGGACCGGGCTTGGCATTTCCGTCAATTGGAATATAAACAATGAGGGATTCGGCAGTCTTTGGAGCGATTTCTTCCCTGAAGCGGAAGTCCCTTCAATAGGTTTTGACTTGCCTGAAAACGATAAAGTTTCCGCAGAAAAATTGTCAATGAAGCATCTGTCGGATTTAGACGCAACGGATAAATCACAAAAAATCTCCGTATTAAAAAGTCTTGTCGACCTATATAAATCTTGGGTCAACGGCTTGGAAAAAATCGCCGCGACACTTGATAATCGGTACAAGTCCGCCGCAGCCAAGAATATAGCGGAATGCAAATGCGCTCATGCACGTATGTATTCGGGTATTGAGACATTGCAAAAAAATGATACCGCATATGTAGCTTTTTCGCTTGCCAACAGAGCAATGTTTATGCAGAGAATACATCTTAAAATGCAGGCTGCTACCGCCAATGCGGACCGTTATCCCGATGACGAACAAATAGCGTCACTCCTACGCAATATGGACTACAGAAAAGCCGATGACGGCGATTGCAGATGGCGTCCTTTTCAAATAGCTTTTTTACTGATGGACATCAACTCTATCGTTGATGATGCGTTGCCTGAGCGCGACATTGTAGATCTTATATGGTTCCCGACTGGCGGCGGTAAGACAGAGGCATATCTCGGATTAACCGCTTTTACGATTTTCTATCGTCGGTTGAAACACCCGAAAGAATCGGGAGGTACTGCTGTAATCATGCGATATACGCTTCGTTTGCTTGCGGCGCAACAATTTACCCGTGCGGCTACTTTGATATGCGCCTGTGAATTTATCCGCAAGGATTGCGAAGCAAAACGCTCCGCCTATCCATCATACCTGCTGGGGAAAGAGTCGATTACCATCGGTTTATGGATTGGAGGTACCCATATTCCGAACAGAAATGAAGATGCAAAGTACCATCTTGAGAAACTATTAAATGTCAGTGAACATTATTATGTGCGGAGTGAGAAGGACAGACATAATAAATTCCAAGTATTAAAGTGCCCTTGGTGCGGGACGAAGCTCGTTAAGGATGACAAGGATAAGAAACTTGTCGGTAAGTGGGGATACAGTATGCGGGACAAACATTTCTATATGTTCTGCCCGCAAGAAGAATGCGATTTCACTGTACGGTTACCGATTCAAATAATTGACGAAGAACTATATCTTAACCCGCCGACTTTGCTTTTCGGAACTGTGGATAAGTTTGCAATGCTGCCTTGGGATGGTCGTGTAGGCTCATTCTTTGCGGTGGGAACCGACAATCGCACACCCGAGTTGATTATTCAGGATGAACTTCACCTAATTTCCGGTGCGCTCGGAACCATAGTAGGGTTGTATGAAACAGCTGTTGACGCTATTTGCAGCCGGAAAGGAGTAAGGCCAAAAATAATTGCGTCAACCGCAACGATTCGCAGAGCAAAGGAACAATGCTCAGTTTTATACAATCGTGAAGTTGTCCAATTTCCGGCTCCCGGATTAAATTCAAATGACTCTTTTTTTGCACGGGAGGCAGAAGTATCGCATATCGACGGCGTATTCGGCCGTATGTACGTTGGTATTATGCCGTCCGGAAAGACAAAAGCTATGATGGAAATCCGAGCAATGGCCGCCCTTTTGCAAAGAATTCATATGATGCGGTTGCCTGATGAAGTAAAGGATAAGATGTGGACTTTGACCACATATTTTAACAGTCTGAAAGACCTCGGCAAAGCATCTACACTTGTGGAGGACGACGTTAAGGATTTTATTATTCGAACAGCAAACCGTATGTTCACATCACGGCGGTTGATTATCAGTGCCGATGAACTGACAAGTCGAGTGACAACAACGAAACTCAACGAAACTTTGGATAAGTTAGAGAAACTGGAATACTCACGAAAGAATATAGAAGATAAACGTTATTCTTCCAACATTCTCCTCGCCACTAATATGATTTCCGTGGGTATTGATGTTTCCCGACTTAATGTCATGTTGATGGTCGGACAGCCGAAACTGACAAGCGAATACATACAGGCATCGAGCCGTGTCGGGCGCTCCTTTCCGGGTGTGGTTTTCGTGCAGTACGACGCCACAAAGAGTCGGGACCGCTCTCATTATGAGCGGTTCAGAGCATATCACGAGTCATTTTATCGTTATGTGGAACCGACCGGAGCGACTCCGTTCTCAAAACCCGCACGGGAAAGAGCCTTACATGCCGTACTTGCCTCGATTATACGACAACAAGCCGGCCTGAGTGAGGATAAGGATGCGGCGAACTTCGATAGCGAGTATTTTGTCGATGTTATTGCCGATGCTGAACGGTTTATTCTTGAGAGGGTTAAAAGCATCAATACCCGTGCCGCCAACGGACCGGATGATGATATTGATGAAATTAAATCCGAGATGGATGCTTTCATCGCCGAATGGCAAAAGAAGGTTGATTTATGTAATGAAACAGATGCTCCGCTATTTTTCGGGCGCAGATTTATGGTTAATTCACCCGGCACAGATGTGAAGCGTCTGTTTAAACCATACAATACTGTCGGACAGGACAATTCCTTTGAAACCCTGACTTCTATGAGAAACGTAGATACTGAGGTTAAAGGCAAAATCGTTATTTGGGGGGGATTGGTTGATGACTGAGCAGATCAAAGATAAAGTTGACCTTAACAAGGTCACGCATTCGGTACGTGCGGCTCAAGCCGTTCTGCAATATGGAGTCGGTGCTATGGTCGACTTCCCGGATCAGACACTTGTCACGGCGGCACCGGAATATTGGAGCGAAACAAAACGAATCTACGATGATCGTTTTGCAAAGGCTCTCAGCGTAGACTATTTTGCTATGCCCACAAACATTTCGTATGCCAGATTTCCCGAATGGTATTTTTGCCCCAAGTGCCGGAAGTTTCAGCCGATAGCCAAGTGGGTTTCCGAACACAAGAAACAAGCAAAAGCGAGAGTTCTTGAAACCGACGAACATATGGTAAAACACATGCAATGTTTGGACTGCCATCAAGACTTGGTTGTCGCCCGTATCCTAACTGTATGTGAACACGGGCATATCAATGACTTCCCTTGGGTAAAATGGGTGCATAGGCAAAGTAAGAAGCCGATATGTGCGACCCCTTTCCTAAAATTCAAAACCGGTGCTTCGGGTACGGAAGGTCTGGAAGGGTTAAGCATTTCTTGTTCCTGCGGTGCATCCGCGACTCTTAGAGGTGCTTTTGATAAAGACCGATTTGAAAAACTAGATAAGGAATCAGATTCGAATGATTTTTGTTGTGAGGGCGGCCATCCTCATAAACACATACGGGAAAAGTGCGCTTGTTACCCGCGAACCGTCCAGCGTGGCTCATCATCAGTATATTTTCCTGTGATATACAGTTCGCTTGTAATTCCTCCGTATGCAGATAAACTAAACGCACGAATAGAGAAGAGCAAGGCCTTTGCTGACTGTATGACAATAATCGAGGATGAAGAACCCGGAGAAAGAATCGACACTATCAAGAAACGACTTACAAAATGGACTGAAAAAATTGCATCGGAAACAGGTGCCGTAAAATCAGATATTGAGCGTATTCTAAGCAGTAAATGGCTTGAAGATGGCGATTCTGAGATTGATGTAACAAGTGTTAAGTATCGTGCCGAAGAATATGAGGCACTCGGCGGGGAAATATCCGCAGCGTCCGGTTCCTTGGGAGATTTTTCGCGCGAAGAGATGCCGAATGATGAATATAACCTTCCCCATGTTAAATCGGTTTCGCTTATCGATAAAGTCAGGGTTGTGAACGCATTAATTGGTTTTTCGCGAATAAAACCTGTTATGGGCAAAGAAGACGCAGGTTTTGTCCATATAAAAGAACCGAATACTCAGTGGTATCCGGCTTACGAAGTTCGTGGTGAGGGGGTATTCATTAAGTTTAAACAAAACGATATTGACGAGTGGATTTCTAATAATGCCTCCGTTATTGAGCGATCGGAAAGAATCAGCGATAATTATGCCATATCGTTTATAGGGCAGAATTATCCTCGAATCATAACCCCTAAGTTTATTATGTTACATACCCTGTCACATTTACTGATTAAACAACTAAGCTTTGAATGCGGATACAGCATAGCCAGTTTGAGTGAGCGCATATATTGCGCCGAGGATTCCGATGGGAAGCAAATGGCGGGAATATTCATCTATACAGCGAGTGGAGATTCCGAAGGCACGTTGGGTGGACTTGTCAGACAAGGCAGGCCAGATGCATTTCCGCGCATTTTCAGAAAGGCAATTACCGGGGCAAAAACATGCTCAAATAACCCTGTATGCATCCTAAGTCATGGACAAGGACGTGAATCGCTAAATCTTGCGGCATGTCATGCCTGTGCGCTTTTACCGGAAACCTGCTGTGAAGAACGCAACGGTTTCCTTGACCGAGGGCTGATTGTTGGAACGTTTGAAGATAAGGATATGGGTTTTTATAGTGAACTGCTATAATGCAGGGGGGATTAACCTTTTAACTTGTCCATACCTTAAACATAGACGAATCCTCTAGAAACTATAAACTATATTCAGGAGGATGAAAAAATGGCTCGACAATTTGACGATAATGGCTTCGCGACCTATTATTTCACCTTGCAAAGCAGTCGTTAGATGCTAGAGTTATTTGGAAGGTGAGGAGATACTTAATGTAGTTCAATATCATAAAAAAGAGATTAGCGACTTTATTTATAGTCAGTTACTGGAACATTATTATTGTGAACCGGCGGAATATAAAGAACCTATTATTTACCCGTTTGCCGAAATCAAAGAACATAAATATTCCAATTATCTTCATGATAAGCTCTATTATTATACCGAAACTATTACCCCGACTAATGCTATCTCCAGCATGGTCTCTTTCGGTGCTATAAAGAGATGAACGCGGTATTTTAATAGATTAAAAAGATGGTTTAGGGAAGTGACAAAAGATGAGTCGCTTTTCCACCAACTATATTTTAAGCTTGAATCCTTTTTTCAACCTATGATAAAAAGCCAAATAATTCCACGCAGATTTTTTCATTAAAAAAAGCAATCAGTGATCCGGGGGAAATTGGTGAAATAATATAAAACTTTCTTTATTCGCCAGTGTTGTAGCGATTAACGTTGTTGGAATTTACTATTATATGTGTGGAGAGATAAGTAATATTTTTCTAAAAAGGTTTAATCTCCATATCTCAATTATAAGGAGTTTTTTATGAAAAGCATTACTTTGTCTCATATTTTACTCGTTATTAGGCGTTTTTAGGACTTGACTTTTTAGCAAGTGTTTTTTGCAAAGCTAGTGACAAAGAATACTGTTTTAACCGACAGTAAAAAACTATCTGGAGGTGTTCCTATGCTTGAACAAAAACTTCAAGGTATAGCCAAGTCTATTTCAAACCCACAAAGTATGCCTGCTGATGCTCATATGATTCGTGAAGATTTTTTAAAATTTTACCCGAAAGAAAAATGGCAGAGCATGACATGGAATACAGTACCTGAATTAAAAAAGTTTAGGCTGCAATATACTTACCCCGCGCCTTTTAAGGCTAGAAATGTTTATTTTGATCTAGATGGTATTGGCCGAGTCTAGGCATATTCAAAGCCAACCAAGAAAAACATTTATGGGTACGAATATAAGGGGATGCTATAAAGATTGTATCCTTTCCTAGTATATGGTAAACTAAAGGCAAAGATAGTAAGGAATGGGATTAATGCAGTTTGATGAAGAAAAATTGAAAACCGTCGCCACAAAATATGGAGTTGCGATGCTCTTGTTATTTGGCTCACGGGCTCAAGATAATTACTGTCCGGACAGCGACCTTGACTTGGGAATACTGTTTGCGGATTTGCCTTCAGATTTGGCGCCGATCATCTCTGATTTAGTCTCTATTTTTAATAATCATATCATTGATCTGGTTGTCTTAAACCACGCCGATCCGGTGCTTAAATTCGAGATTATCTCTAATTATAAGATTTTATACTGTTCAAGCCCGGAAATCTTTATTAATTTTTATTTAAATACCATCAAACAGTATAATGATATTCAAAAACTGTTAAAACAAGAGAAATTATATTTGGATAACTTTGTAAGGGGTGTCAAGAGTGGAATACACCAATGTCATCCGCCGCAAATTGATTAGTTTGGTTGAATATAGTAAAGAACTTAGCCCTTTTAAAGATTACTCCTTTGACCAGTATGTAGGGAATTACTTTATAAAACGTACCGGTGAACGGCTGATTCAATTAATTGTTGAAAATATGGTCGACATTAATTCGGTTGTCATCTCCCAAAAAAATCTACCACCACCCAAAGATTATTATTCTTCCTTTGAAATACTCGGAACAATCGATGTGATACCCACGGATTTTGCCCTGGCTTTGGCGCCGTGCACAGGTATGCGTAACCGTTTAGTGCATGAATATGACCGGATTGATGATCTTCTGGTTTTTAACGGTATTTCGAAGTTAATTGAGATGGTGAACGTTTACATTAAACATATTAACCATTTTA
>ENA-UOOR01003882-UOOR01003882.1-fermentation-metagenome-genome-assembly--contig:-NODE-3882-length-12498-cov-10.715422_pt1 | contig 12498 bp, 12 predicted proteins | sample MGYA00245780_ERZ724029 | MGnify/ENA primary metagenome ERZ724029 (study PRJEB28704, sample SAMN03018315) | fermentation metagenome | biome: anthropogenic terrestrial biome; feature: soil... | reverse complement strand
TGCGAGCGACGAGTGACGAGTTACGAGCTGCGAGATGTATTTTCTAAGTAGAACTAAACTCGAAAAGATTTTTGATCTGGTGATCGATGATCATTTTAAAATTACTTTCTTTAGGTAGATATTCTCCGGTTTCCGGATCAATCCGGTACCGGTTTTTTATTTTGCCCTCATCTTTCCTCAGCTCTTGTAAAGCATTAATGAGGAGTTCGATTTCTTCTCGTGTGTTATAAAAACCAAAACTGATTCTGACCATTCCGGGTAGTTCACATTTTTTTCCGGATTTGACGAGGTTTTCATAAAAAATAATTTCTTTATTGGTTAATCCTAATAGATGATGAACATAAGGGCGGGCGCAGAAACAGCCATGGCGGACTCCGATCCCAGCTTCAAAAGATAAATAGGCGGCAACTAAACCATGGGGTATTCCCAGAAGGTTAAAGCTAATCACTCCAATTCTTGGATAGTGTTGCGGAGATGGGCCGTAGAGAATTATTCCGGGGATAGTTTGCAGTCGTGAAAATGCGTAGCTGGTGAGTTCCTCTTCATATTTAGACAATCGAGGAAAATTGTTTTCCGTAAGCCACTGCAGAGCGATGGCTAACGCGAAAACGCCGATCAGGTTGGGGGTACCGACTTCTTCTCGGTCTGGAGGGGGAGAAAAAACTACTTCTTCTCTGGAGACAGCAAGCACTGTTCCACCACCTACTTCCTCGGGAGTGCCGGCATAAAATGAAGCGAGTGGTCCAATAACTACTCCTGACCCAAAAGGAGCATATATTTTATGGGCAGAGAGTGTTAGGTAGTCAATCTGTTCTTGCCCGGGAGCATTGATTTTTAGTGGGTAATGGGGCGCTAACTGAGCGGCGTCAATTAGCAGCTCAGCGCCATAATAGTGGGCAAGTTCCGCAATGGTGTTAATGGGGTTTATTACTCCGGTTACATTGGAGGCGCCACAGATAGTGACGAGCTTAATTTGCGGTCGAGCTTTTTTTAACGTCCTCTCTAAATCAGCCAGATCTAAGATCCCATCAGGGGTTAATTCAATAAAAGTCGCTAGTTTTTTTAAACGCCAGGGAAGGTCGTTAGAATGATGTTCCATCCAGCTGGAAAGAACTTCTTGTTCTTTTACAGGTAAACGGTAAGAAAGTTTATTCAGTCCTTCACTGGTATTTTTTACGAAAACGGCAGTATATTGCTGAGGATTAGCTCCGAAGAAACTCATTAACCGTTGACGCGCGTTCCTATATACTTCTGTGGATAGTTGGGATTTGTAACCAAACCCCCGGTGGACGCTGGAATACCATGGAAGGAATAGTTCCACTGCTTTAGCCACTCTGTTCAGCGGTGGTGTGGTAGCTGCATTATCGAGGTTAATGTACCTAATTTTGGTACCATCTATGAGCGGGACTTCTAAATTTAGCCCCACAATCTCCCTTGTGATCAGTTCATGCCATTTCTTCTCCATCTACTGCCCTCCCAACCTTTTTCAAAATATTTTATGCCTAAAGAAAAGGGGTTGTGAAAACAGGCTTTGGAATAGACGGTAGCTTACACCGTATTTTCCAGAGATCTTACTGTTTATAACCTGATTTAGCTGGGAAGAGTACAAATAGACCATGTAGAAAGGAGGGTCAAAAATGGCGGCTGGACAAAAAAGAAATACTCTTGTTTATGCCCAGGCTAAAAAGGCGCTTGATCAGATGAAGTATGAGATCTCTAAGGAATTGAATATTGATACTTCTCCGATTCAAGGGGACTACTGGGGACATATGACTGCCCGTGATTGTGGAGCTGTTGGAGGTCATATGGTTAAAAGGATGATTGAGGCTGCGGAGAGAACCCTTTCTCAACAGGCTGTAGCCAATGTTCAAGCAGGATTTCGCGCTGGAGTAGCTTCTCAAGAAGGAACGCAGAACCAACCTAACCCCAACTTAAGTCTAAACAACTTGGATCAATACTACTAAAAACGGATACTTAAATAGCTCTGCAAAGAGACAGCCATGATGGGCTGTCTCTTTGCATTTTACGTTTGTATTCTTCTGTTAAAAATCCTTTATACTTTTGTAAGTTTTATCTATATTAAACCATATTTTTTCCCGACTCTGGCCATTACCTCTAAAGTATCATCCAAATCTTCTTGAGTATGGGTGGCCATTAACGACAAGCGTAAGCGGGATAGTTTTTTGGGAACCGCCGGGTAATAAACGGAGTTGACAAAAATCCCGGCTTCATGAACTTCTCTACTCATCAATTGTAATTTTTCTTCATCTCCGACAATGATTGGAATAATTGCGGTTTCAGCGTTTCCAAGGTCAAAACCTAACTTCTTCAGATTGGAGATCATGTAATTGATGTTATACCATAGCTTGGCTCGTAATGCGGGTTCTTTACTGATTACGTCAACACCAGCAATTAAAGCCCCAGTTGAAGCCGGGGGAAGGGCAGTGGAGAACATATTGGAACGGGCATAAAAGCGGAGGTAATTGACGACTTCTTTGGACGAGGCGACAAAGCCACCAACTACTGCTAATGCTTTGCTTAGGGTTCCGGCAACGATATCGACTTGCCCTTCCATTTTAAAGTGTTCGGGGGTTCCTTGTCCATTTTCTCCGATTACTCCGGTGGCATGGGCTTCATCAATCATGATGCGAGCATCGTATTTAGCGGCTATTTCTTTTATGGCGGGAAGATTAGTAATATCACCATCCATACTAAAAACGCCATCCATGATGATTAGTTTTCCCAAAAGACCTTGTTCTTCGGTGGATTGTAAGACCTTTTCCAGATTTTCCAGGTCATTGTGTTTAAAGGTGCGCAACGTACCCCCAGAGAGACGGCAGCCATCTATAATACTGGCGTGGTTTAATCGATCGTTAATCGCGACATCGCCTTTGCGTACTAAAGCTGAGACACAACCAACGTTTGAGGAGTAACCAGATGTGAAGATGATTGCATCTTCACATCCTTTCATTTTCGCTAGTTTATATTCAAGTTCTTTATGTAGATCTAAGGTACCGCCAAGTAGAGGGACACTTCCGGCCCCGGCTCCATATTTTTCTAGAGCTTTTTGAGAAGCTTCAACTACAGCCGGGTGTGTAGTGAGCCCCAGATAATTATTGGAGGCCATCATAATCATTTCTCTAGTTTTATTGGTATAACGATCCAAAATTTTAATCCGATGTTCGGAGGGGCTAGTTAGAATTCGCGACCAGTGGTGGAATTCTTGTCCGGCCATTTCCTCCATGAATTCGTAAAAAGGAACAGTTTTAGCAAAAATATCTCGATTAGGCAGCTCAACAAAATCACTAAGGTTTTGTCCTGAGTATTTAATTTTGATCTCCTCCCATTTCAAGATAAAATGAAAAATAAAAATATTAACTAATTTAAAGTCTATTAAAACGAACTACTCTTTATCTTACCCCTTCTCTTCCCTCTTGGTCAAGTAAGAAAGTTTGTTGTGCTGAATATACGTAACTATAGATTGTGGCTATTTTGAGCTTGACGTAGAAGCTAAGAGGGGAATGTTTATTTTCTTCAACTCTGGTATAATCTAAAAGGCGCTTGTTTTAAGGAATTGCATAATTAATGTTTAAGATTTAACCACAATATATTGATAGCCTAATTAAATTAATTATTACCAGAATGAGAGGTGCTATACAATTGGAATTATGGTTTACGGAAAGACAGACCTCAGATCTGGCCATTTCATGCCGGATTAAGAACACTATTTATCAAGAACGCACAAAATATCAAGATTTAGCGGTGGTCGATACTTATCAGTTCGGGCGGATGCTGCTGTTGGATGGGGTCATTATGACAACAGAAAGGGATGAATTTTTTTATCATGAAATGATTGCCCATGTGGTTATGCATACTCACCCTCATCCTGAACAAATCTTGGTGGTAGGTGGCGGGGATGGGGGGAGCGTGCGTGAGGTCTTAAAACACCCTTCTGTTAAACGAGTAGTATTGGCTGAGATTGATGAAGGAGTAATCGCTGCCAGTAAAAAATACCTTCCTTCAATTGCTAAAGGATTAGAGGATTCCCGGGTAGAGCTGGAGATTACTGATGGAACGATTTATGTCCGAGAACATCGCAATGAATTTGATGTGATTATCATTGATTCAACTGACCCGATCGGGCCGGGGGTAGGTTTATTTACTAAAGAGTTTTACCAGGATGTCTTCACCTCTTTAAAAGATAAAGGTGTAATGGTCGCGCAGACCGAATCCCCAGTGCTTGATCGGGCGTTAATCCCTAATCTTTGGAGATGCTTAAAGAATACTTTTCCTTTGGTCCGACTGTTTTTAGGAACAGTCCCTACCTATATGGGGGGCCCTTGGAGCTGGACTCTTGCTTCCAAAGGACCCGATCCCTTAGCAGTTCCTCCGGAGAGGTTTATCCCATTACAAACCAGGTACTATACGCCAGAAATTCATAAGACGGCTTTCGTCCTTCCGCCTTATGTCTTGGAGTTACTGGCTGAGGAGTAGTATCAAGGGGGGCCATGACTTACTTTCAGGATTAAATAAATAGCTGAATCTGGGATTTTTCCGCCAGGTTGAGAAAAGTAACCACATCGCCTATAGTTAACTGTTCATACTCAATTAACTCCGACTCTTTAATGCCAAGCATCTCTAAAGTTCCTTGACAGGCAATGAAATTAACTTTTCTTTCCATGGTTAGGGCAAGCATTTCGCTGACGGTTTCATTACCGCGTAAGCGGATCAGTTTTTTCATGAAGAAACCGCCAATGCCGGCGAAGTTCATCTTGGAAAGGCCCAATCTCTCCGGGCCTACCGGTAAAAGTAGTTTAAAGAGTTTTTCCAAAGAGTTTTGGGCTGCTCCCCTCTTTTTTCTCAGGAGCGACATTCCCCAAAAAGTAAAAAAGATACTTGCTTGGTATCCCTGACCTGCGGCTGTCCAGGCCATAGCTAAGGCGGAAAGAGCTTTGTCCATATCACCGCTGAATAAGATGATGCAGATCTTCGGTTGATCTTGAGTAGACACGAAGCAGTCTCCTTTCGTGGATGGGTAATTAGAATTTGAGACCAAAGGAAGGATTACTGATAGTCTGCCCCAGAGAATGATAATGAACCATCATTAGCTCGATGCTAAGAAAGAAAACCTGATGGTGTTGGAGTGGAGGAGATAATAAAAGAATATTAGGAGCAAGGTCTCAGTAAAGGATAACTCAGGAATTTTCCCGAGTTATTTTTTGTAGCTTAAGGTAATTATGCAATTTCCTTTCCTTGTGAAACAGTAATTACCTTTTTCTTAGTAGCGGATGATATGCTATAATCGTAAACATGGAGGAGATATTATGTTAAGTATCTTCCGCGAAGGATTTATTAAAGATTTACTGGTCTGGTTCTTGCTCAGTATTCTTTTAGCCTCTCTTTGTGCAGCAGGCGCAGGGATGGTGGCTGATCGCTATTTTTCCCGTACGGTAGAAGGGTTAATAGGGGATGTCGGTGAGTATGATCTTTTATTTCAAGTCCGTACTGATTTGAAAGAGGTAGCGGTCTCTAGGCTCCGTCAGATTATCCAGGAAAAGGCGCCTGGTTCTACGCTAAAAATAGGGGTGAGTGTTGCCGGAAAAACAGCGGTCTTTGTTGGACTTGCCCCGAAATATCGTGTTAAAGAGGTTTATACTAATTTAGATTATTATTTCCGGGATATTCCGGGGAGTGGTAATTTCAGCTTGATGACCGAACCACGGGTTACTTTGTCTGCGCTTCCTCGAGGTGTGCTTGACCTTTTTATCAGAGAAGCAGAGAGGATAGCTGGTGTCCGTTTTGCTTTTCAAGACGGGTCGAATATTGCTGTTTTGCTGGAAAAGGAAGCTAATATAAAAAAGGTTACTAAGGCTCTGGGCGGTCTGCTTGAAAGTTACCGTCTGTTGGAAGTAAGGTTTCCTGCCGGATATAATGGGGAAAATGCTGTTGAGATCGGAAGAAACCTAGCCCATCTGTTAGCCGGGAAGGGAGGAATCTCGTTAATTAGAGATGTCACCCCTGGACAGAGTTCCGACGATCAACAAGCTCTCATAATCACCATGGCGGAGATGAAAAGATTTCTACTTTCCTATGCGGGGCGAGTTAAGGTTATTCCGACTGCCGGCGCGCTGCTTAATCCGGGAGATCTTTTAGCGATCGGAGCAGGAGGAGAGCGCTCTTTGGAAAAGGGAGAGCTAGTTAAATCTGGGGATGTCATTGTCAAGATTACTTCTCCGGAGCAGGATGGAGCAATGCAGGGCTTAATTATCCAGGGAGATTCCAGTGCTCTTTCCGAGCCCTCTGCCCGCTTATTAGTGGAAGATAAAAAAGTCGGGGAAGTTGTAGCGAATATTATTATTGATAGTCCAAAACAGCGCTTAGATGCTGTTTTAGATGAGTCGATTAATCTTTTGGGGCAGGTAGGTTCCTTTCAAGATCTGCCATTTCAGGCTAGACAAGTGCTCACCGCGGCTGAAACAATCCAGGCTGCTTTGGAGAGTATTAATGGGACGGGAGCGGAAACCGCTGATCTCCAAAAGATGAGAAGGCTTTCTGCTTTACTGGAAGGAACGGGCGCCGAGCTTCAAAAGATGGCTGATCAGTTAGCACGGTTACGATGGGTGGAAAATCAACTAGAAAAAGCCATTGGTGGTTTAGAAGGAATACAAACCATTACTCGGTTGGGTTTTATTCCACAAAATGTCGGCTATTACGGCGATCTTGGTCAAAAAGTCGGCAGGGTTGATCAGGAGATTGAACGGCTGCTCGGAGAGTTGAGGAGTAAAGCCAAAGCGCTTGATGATTTCCTTAACCGGTTCAACCCCTTAGTCCGAACCCTGTTAGAATGGAAGGCTAAGACGACCAAACTTGCCAACCAGTTAGCAAAAGTGGAGAGTTTAATTGGTGGTCAGGGTAGTTCTTTTGAGACCATAACTGAGCTGACTGGTTTAACAACAGATAGCTTGCGGCAATTTGAGGAGTTGGATTTCTCCGCTTTACGTCAGGGCTTAGATCCGTTCGAAGCCGATCTTGGCGCGCTGGAAGAGGCCAACCTGATGATGATTATTGATGAATTAAAGATGATTAAGTCTTCACTCCCAAAATTAAAGGATGAGGAGATTGGAAAGACCATTTCTTTACTTGATAATTATTTAGGCGGCGAGGTTACACCAGGAGAAAAAGTGCAACTATTCGTGAACGCGGGATATAAGAAAGAAGAAGTCACCCAAATGGTCGCGGAATTCTTTGCTTCGGATCAGGTAAGAATTCAAGCGTTACCACCAGGAGTGCTGCAACCGGATGTTCGTAATGAGGTCAGTAGGCTTCTAGGAGAAGTAAGAGGGGTAATTGCCGCTATAGCTGTTATTATTATGGGGATCTTAGCTTTCTTACAGGATCAGGCGCCAATTTTGGCGATTTTTTGCCACCTGGACCTGATTGCTCCCTACCGAGAGAACGTAAGCGCACTAAGGAAGAAGGAGTTCAGACTTGCGGCTTATCGTGGTCTTTTGCCTTGGATCTATGCGGCAGGTTTAGGCGCAGTTTGGTTGTGGGCTACGATTAAACTGTCGGGAGCGCATATTCCTTACTTCACAAGCCAGTATTTTTTAGTAGTTGGGGCTTTAATAGGAATGATTTTTTATTGGAAGGCGGAGAGATTCCATCATTTAAATATGGAGGAAGTAGTGGCTGGATATGCCCTAGGGTTTTCTTTTACCACAGTGATGCGGGAGATTATAATCCCTGCCGGCCGTCCGGGTATAATGCAGATGCTTAACAGACGGAAGATGGTGATGAAATGAACGGGGAACAAGGGCGCCTTTTATTAAAAATTGAAGGCTTGGGAAAAAGATATCACCGCAGAAGAGTTTTAAAGGGAATTAATCTCAAGCTTTTTTCAGGAGAGACGATAATTATAATGGGACCTAGTGGCTGTGGAAAGTCGACATTGGTTCGGTGTATAAATCGCTTGACAGAACCAGATGAAGGACGAATCTTCTTTGACGGGCTGGAAGTAACAGGCCTTCCTGTTTCACAACTAGCTATTGTTCGTAGGAAGATTGGCTTTGTCTTTCAACAGTTTAACTTAATTCAGAGATTAAACGTCTTGGAGAATGTTTCTTTTGCGTTAAGACTATACGGTCAATCTAAAAACGAAGCAGAAGAAAGGGGGATCAAAGCTTTATCCCGGGTTGGCTTAAAGAGCAAAGCTTTTAATCATCCAGGAGAACTCAGTGGTGGTGAACAGCAAAGAGTGGGAATAGCCAGAGCTCTAGCCTTAGAGCCTCGCTTAATGCTTTGGGATGAACCGACAGCAGCGCTTGACCCGATCCTAGTGGGAGAGGTTTTAGAGATTATGGAGGAGTTAGTGAATAGTAAAGATACTACCATGTTAGTGGTTACCCATGAGGTTGGTTTTGCTCATCGAGCGGCCAACCGGATTTTGCTGATGAATCAAGGTGAAATTGTTGAAGAAGGAAAGCCAGAAACGGTTTTCGCCGCCCCTAGGTCGGAAATTGGCGAAAAATATAAAAAACTATTAAAAAATTAAATGAAACATGGTATACTAAAACGAGTAATTTTTTTGTGTCGGAGGGGTTTTATTGAAGGGTTTTCAACAAACTTTGAAGAATAAGATTTCTATTGTCGGTCAGGCCTTACATTCCGGGAAAGTGGTTGCCCTTAATCTCATTCCCCAACCAGTTGATACTGGAGTCTTGTTTAGACGCGTTGATCTGCCAGGAAAACCGATTTTGGCGGCTAAACCAGAGAATATAGTTGACACGATGAAAAGTATGACCCTAGGAACTAACGAATGGCGGATCCAAACCATTGAACATCTAATGGCTGCTTTTCATGGATTGAGAGTGGACAACCTTCTGGTTGAAGTCGATGGTCCTGAAATACCATTAGGAGATGGTAGCGCCCAATATTTTGTGGAGAGAATTCTCCAGGTTGGCCTGGCTGTCCAAGAGAAACCAAGAATAGTACGGAAGATAACCTCTCCGGTCTGGGTAGCTGATGGCAGTGATCCTCGTTCTTATTTAATTGCTTTACCTGGAGAGGGTTTACGAATAAGTTATTGTTTTACTTCAGATCATAAAGTAACAGGCGACCAGTTTGCGCAGTATCTTGTCACCCCAGAGGATTTCCAAAAAAAGCTGGCTGCGGCTAGAACCATCGCTTTCTTTCAGGAAATTGAAGTTTTACGTAAGCAGGGGCTAGCTTTGGGAGGAAATATGGATGTGGCGGTGGTGGTTGGTGAGGATTCCTATTTAAATGAACTTAGATATAATGATGAAATAGTTCGTCATAAAATTCTTGATATATTAGGTGATCTTTATCTTCTCGGTCCAATCGAGGGAGAGATTATTGGTCTTCGTTCCGGTCATAAGCTTGACTTGGAGTTAGTTTTAAAGCTTCAAAGCGAATTAAGTAAGGAGGTTTAAGTTTGGAGATTAATCAGATTAAGGAGTTATTGCCTCATAGGTATCCTTTTTTATTAGTGGATCGAGTAATTACCATCGAACCATTAAAGAGAATTACCGCCTTGAAGAATGTTACTAACAATGAAGAGTATTTTACTGGGCATTTTCCACAACGTCCTGTGATGCCAGGGGTATTGATTATAGAGAGTATGGCTCAGGCTGCAGGGCTGGCTTTGTTAATTGAAGATGAGCATAAGGGGAAAGTCCCCTTTTTTACTGGGATCGACAAAGCCCGTTTCCGTCGGCCGGTAGTCCCTGGAGATCAGCTTTATTTAGAGGTTGAGATCCTGCGGGTCAAAGGTAATGTCTGTCGAGCGAAAGGTAGCGCGACTGTTGATGGTGAGGTGGTAGCCGAAGCGGAGTTAATGTTTGTTTTAGGGTGTTAATTACTGAAAAACTTTTTTAAGAAAAAATATGATAAATTAAAATGTTATTTGGGTAAGGAGGCCCCCAGATGAAAGTTGTGGAAAACAAGGTAATTCCTTTAAGAGAGATTCACGAAACTGCTATTGTTTATGCTGGTGCTGAATTGGGAAAAAACATAGTTATTGGACCATATGCGATTATCGGTGAGAATGTTGAAATAGGTGATGGGTGTGTAGTGGGGCCTCATGTTATTATTGATGGCTGGACGAAAATTGGTAATAATAATAAGTTTTATCATGGCGCAACCATCGGCTGTGAACCACAAGACTTGAAGTTCAAGGGTGAAAAAAGCTATTTATTTATCGGAGATGGAAATACCTTTCGGGAGAATGTTACGGTTAGCCGAGGCACTGAGGGCGGAGGGGGAGAGACTAGGGTTGGGAATCAGAACTTGTTCATGGCTTATACCCATATTGCCCATGATTGTCAGGTGGGAAATCATATTGTTGTGTCTAATTGTTCGGCTTTAGCCGGTCACGTCGTGGTCGAAGATCGGGTAGTAATCGGTGGTTTATGTGGTATTCATCAGTTTACTAAGGTTGGGAAAATGGCGATGGTTGGCGGCTGTACTAAAATTGTGAAGGATATACCCCCCTTTGTTATCGTCGATGGTAATCCGGCGAGGGTAGCCGGGATTAACATTGTTGGTCTCAGGCGGAATGACATTCCACCGGAAGTTCGAGATGAGATTAAAAAGGCTTACCGGATTCTTTATCGCTCAAACCTTTCGGTGGAAGAAGCCATTGAAAAGATGGAGCATGCCTTACAAGGGACTGCGGAGATTGATCATTTTATCCGCTTTCTTCGTAATGCTGACCGGGGGATTTGCCGCTAAAAAAGTTAGAAAGTGGGATGTTAGGACTAGACAAAAGTCTAGTCTTTTTGTTACATTGATTAATATTGGGATGTACAAGACAAGAGAGCAGACGGAGGGGAAATGATCATGAAATGGGGAATCTTGGCGGGACAGGGGTTACTCCCCCTAGAAGTAGCTAAAGGAATGAGGAATTCAGCGATTGAACCGGTGGTTCTTTGCCTTGCTGATAATGTTGAACTTTTTAAAGAAGAAGGATTAACTATCGGCCAGGAGAACCTGGGACAACTAGGCTCGATTCTTCGCTTTTTTATTGATCATAAAGTCAATAGACTAGTGATGGCGGGTAAAGTTAGTAAAGAAGTTTTGTTTTCCGGAACAGGTATTGATCAGGATTTAATCAACCTGTTTTCTAAGTTAGAAAAAAAGAATGATGACTCTATTCAACTGGCGATTGTCCGTTATTTTGAAGCTGCGGGAATTATTGTCGAGCAGCAGACCACATTTCTGACTCATCTTATCCCCGAAAGAGGTCTTCTAGCAGGCCCGTCTTTAAATCAACAGGAGAAAGACGATGTTAAGTTAGGGTATAAAATAGCTAAGGAAATGGGAGGATTAGATATTGGTCAGAGCGCGGTGGTAAAAAAGGGGATGGTGCTAGCAGTAGAGGCGGTTGAAGGGACTGACCAGACCATCTTACGCGGCGGGCAATTAGGTGGTGATGGCGCCGTTGTGGTAAAAGTAGCAAAACCGCAGCAAGATTTAAGGTTTGATGTGCCGGCAATTGGCCTGACAACTTTAAAAGCATTAATTACTAGCAAAGCCCGGGTCTTAGCAGTGCAGGCAGGAGTAACCTTTATTATGGAAAAGGAGAAATTTTTAGAACAGGCGGAAAGACAAGGGATTTCGATTATTGCTTTAGATGATCTTACCATCATTGACAAGTGATGTGAGAAGGTTTTTGCTACTAGCAGAGCGAATATCAGTTAAGTAGTCGCTTACCCCGGCAAGCTGGGGCACGTGAAAGGATGAAAATTGCGACGAGTTACGACTAAAAAGCAAGAAGAGAAGGAGAGGAGAAATGAAGAAAACTACGATCTATACTGTCTCTCTCATTAGTCTGCTTTTCCTTTCTGCGCTCTTCTTTTTGTTATTTTCTTCTCTCCGGCCAAAAAGCAAACCAGTGGCTTTACTTCCCCTCGTTCGTGAAGAGAAATTAATGGAAGCTGAGACTACTAAAGACTTGCCACAATTTAAAGGCGTTGAAATTTCCTTAGTTGATCAGGCGAATAAACTTAACTGGAAACTAACTGTGGAGAAGCTGATCGAAGAAGATGGGCTTTGTCTGCTTTCCGGAATAAAAGGAGAATATTATACGCTTAGTGGTCAGACGTATTTGGTAGAAGCGGCCCAGGGGGAAATGGGCAAAGATTTTTCTTGGCTGCGCCTCTTTCCTGAAGCCACTCTATCTGGACGAGAACTTAGTCTTCAAGCCGAGGAGTTAAGTTGGGATTCTCGTTCCGGCGAAGAGATTACTGGCAACAATCTGTTTGTTACGAATCAAGACTTAAAGATTCGAGCTAAGGAGTTTCGGTTTAAACCGGAAGAAGGTGGGCTCGTTATCCCGGGCGAATCAAGATGGTCTTTTCGCTGATTAGTATAGCTAAAGTATACTTTCTGGGTAGTCGCTCACGCTGGCTACCGCCCGCGCACATGAAAGGATGAAAATTGCGACGAGCCATAGCGGTATTTGCCGGATTGTTGGCAAGC
>ENA-UOOR01003881-UOOR01003881.1-fermentation-metagenome-genome-assembly--contig:-NODE-3881-length-12499-cov-2.852539_pt1 | contig 12499 bp, 11 predicted proteins | sample MGYA00245780_ERZ724029 | MGnify/ENA primary metagenome ERZ724029 (study PRJEB28704, sample SAMN03018315) | fermentation metagenome | biome: anthropogenic terrestrial biome; feature: soil; material... | reverse complement strand
GGTCAACAACAAAACGGCCGGTGCCGGATGGATAGCGGACTTTGCTGCGGCGCAGGCGTTCTTCGACCCAGTTACCGGCTTCGGGGGCAGTGAGCGCTGGGAATTCGTAGCTGGCTGTTTTTTTGGCCAGGTCTTTGAAGGCGCGCAGCCGCCTATCGACGTCTTTGGCCAGGATAACGGCGCAAGTGTAGGCTGGCCAGTTAGCGAGCAGGGCTTCCCACTGCTCGTAGGTGGCACCTTTTTTGGGCTTGACGAAGGCCGGCTGGTCGATGATAACCAAGCGTTTGTCACCAAACATGGGTGGGGTTTCGATGGCCTGCACAAGTTCGGCTTCGGACGCCTTTTGGCCGTCGAGCTTGATTAAGTTGAGGCTTTCCATGCCGGGCGCGATCAGGGTCTCTTGCAGGACGCTGACGACGTATTGGGCTAGGACTTGTTCGGGCCCGTGGAAGAAGTAGAGGGGCTCGATGCGGCCGCGTTTGACTTCGCGCACTAGGTTTTGGTAGTTGGTTAAGGCTCTGGCCATTGGTTCATCCCCCTTTCCCCTATAGTAACACATATGGGCGTATTCTGGAGGTCGTGGTACTACTCGGGCGCGTGTGGCTCATTTGATTAAGGTATGAGCTCAGACATGATGTGCTTTCGCCATATCTGCGGATACGGCTTTCGCACGAATCAGGGAAGCGAATTGCTGGCGCAATACGCTAGGGGGTGGCGGCACTCGCAAGCTCGGCCTGTTTCCACCCTTATTCCTGGATGTCTTCGCTCTTTGATTTGGAGCCCCAAAGCGCCTACGTAGTACGCACGACCTCGCCAAGGCTGGGGAAAGGTAGATGCCCCAAAGGGCGGGTGCGTATGGTAGGCCGCGCTTATGGTGTGATGAAGGGGATGAGGCGGTGGCCGTGGTGGTTATTTAGTATTGTGATGGCGCCGTGGTGGTCGGTGCGCCAAAGCTGCTGGCTATAGCGGGCAAGCCGCTCTAGGGTGGTTGGGGCTGGGTGACCATATAGGTTGGGCCCGGTTGAGATGATGGCTTGCTTGGGTTGCAGGATGCGCAGGAAGTCTTCGTTGCAGCTGTTGCCACTGCCATGGTGGGGCACGAGCAGGATGTCGAGGTTTTGGGGCAGATAAGGCAAAAGGTCGGCTTCGCGCTGCCCGATGTCGCCCGGAACTAGCACGCTGAGGTTGGGCCACTCGAGGGCTAGGACAAGGGAATCTTCATTTTCGTCTTGGTCGGGGCCGGGTGGCGGGTTGAGGGCGGTTATTTTAAGCCCACTGTGGCTCTGGCTGTCGCCAAGGGACCAAGGGGGGACTTGTACATTGTACCGTTCTAGGAGGGGCTCTAGGGCTGCGTAGGCAGGTGTATGCAGACTGGTTGTGGGTAGGTAGATGGCTTGCACGGGGAAGGCAGCCAATACGTCGGCTAGCCCAACGATATGATCATCGTGCAAGTGAGATAGATAGATGGCGCTAAGCTGCCAGGTACCACGGTAGCGCAAGTAGGGCACAATGACTTGGCGACCAATGGCAGCGTATGCTCCGCCTGCGTCGAATAGTATGGCCTCACCGCCAGGCAGATGTAGAGCGGTGGCGGCTCCTTGCCCAACGCTTAAGATGCTTAGGTTATAGGTGTTGCTTGACCAGCGCACAAGCGGCTGCCAAACAAGTAACAAGACGCAGATGACGACTAGGGATGTAGCCAGATAGGGCCGCCAACGATTTTGCTGTGTGAAGAACAATACCAGTAGGACTATATAGACAAGCAAGAGGATCATAGGTGGCGCACCGGGGCTAAAACTGGCCAAGGGCCAAGTAGCAAACCAATCGACCAAACGCAGCAAGCTAGTATAGAAAAACTGTAGGACCGGGAGTAGCAGATCGCCCAGGAATGGTAGCAGCAGGTATAGTAAGCCCGAGATTAAGGCCACCGGCAAAAGCGGTGTAAGGATTAGGTTAAAAACTAGGGCTAATGGTGTGAGTAAGTAGAAATGGTAGAGCACTAAGGGCAAGGTGGCTAGTTGGGCTGCCAGGCTGGCACTAATTAGCCAATCGAGCTTTAGGGGCAGGAGTGGCAAGTGCTCCTTGATGCTGGGTGAAAAATAGAGCAGGCCGATGGTGGCAGCGAATGAAAGCTGCCAGCCGGCGTCCCAGAGGTAGTTGGGGTTATAGGCTAGGAGCACGATGGCTGCTAGGGAGATGGCGCTAGGCCAGTCGCGAAAGCGCCGGGTAGCTACTGCTAGCATGCCGATGAGGGCCATGATAATGGCACGCCAAACGGCTGGTTTGGGGCCAAGGATATAGCCGTAGAGCAGCAAGCAGACGGCTGCACAAAGGTTAGCCTGATTAGTGGATAAACGGCAAAGGCGCAGCAGCACCAAGAGAGACGCTAGCACGAGGCCTACGTGCAGGCCGGAAATGGAAAGCATATGGGCCAGCCCAGTTAAGCGCCAAGATTCGGCCCAGAGCCCTGGGCGGGTGCCGAGGGCTAGGGTACCAAGCAGCTCGCCGCTGGGGCCGGTCAGCTTGGCTGCACGTGCCAGCAACAGGTTGCGCAATGGCCAAGATCGGTGGGTAGCTGGGGTGTGCTGCAGGGTTTGGGTATCGTTAATAAAGGCGGTGGATAAGATGCCTTGCCGCCTTAGGTAGCTGGCATAGTTAAATTCGCCTGGGTTAAGGGGTTGGCTGGGGGCGCGCCAGTTTATCAAGCCGCTCAGGCTGTCACCGGGAGCTATGGTGTTTTCTTGGGTAAGGGTGAGGCGGGCTTTGACCTGGTTCCAGTTGGGCAGCTGACGCCCGGCGAGGGCTTGCACCTGCACAGTGATTTGGGTGGAGTTGGCTGTGGCTTCGACAGCCAGCACGCGCAGATCGGACTGGCAGGGCTCGTAGGTGCCGGGCCAGACGGGTGTGCGAATAAAGAGCCAGAGCAGGCCGCAAATGGCGGCGCTTAGTGCGAGCAGGCAATGTTTAGGCCGCCGTTGCCAGAGTAGGCAAGCGATGCATAAGCAGGCCAGCAGGGCGAAGGCCCACAGGCCTTGCCAGGCAGCCAAGAGGATGCCGGCGGCGAAGCCGACGGCTGTGATGACGAGGGTGCGGTGCATGGGAATCACCTCCAGTTGCTGGTTTAATTCAGCATGTCGGAGGGGAAATCCTGCTTTGGGTTGGAGGTCGTGGTCCTACTAGAGCGCGTGTGGCTGGCGCTGTGCGTAGGACGCACGACCTCCCCAAGACAGACTAGGTGGCCCCGGGGCGTTTGGCCCCAATGCGCTTTACGCATGACACGCGGCCTTCCCATAGCTGGGTTGGGTCCGGCCCGTATGAATTATGGCATGGCCATGGCTTGTTTGGGGAGCTCGCTTGATTCTAGCCGGACGATTTGCAGTTCGTTGCCGGTTTGGGTATCGACGTAGACGAGAAACTGATCGGTGCCGCGCCGGACGGGAAACTCGTAGACTAGGGTTTCTTCTGCCCGAGCATTGAAAATGACGGCCAGTTGGGCGGGCCCGATTAGCTCTAACCCGTTGGCCAGGGCTGTAAGGGCTGTTTGCATGGTTATTTGGGGGCTGGGCAGTTGGCGCTCTTTGTGCCAACTTGTATAGCCATTGCCCTCGAAACCGATTACGCTGCCATCGTCACGCGCTACGCGCACTCGTAGTAGATCGGGATAGATTAGCACTCCATTCTGCTCAAACACATAGGCGAACAGTGTGGAGCCTTGATACTCATGCTGCCCTACTAAGCGCATGTTTCTAAAGCCGCGCCGGCGCAGGAACTCGGCTGCTTGGCTCTCCAGCGCGTCGATCGGCAAATTGGCGGCTTGTGCCGGTTGCCTACTATCGAGCATCCAGAGCACTCGACCAAGGTTTTCTGTTACGGCGACGCTGACGTTGCGCTTGCCGTCTTGGCTATTGAGCACGAAGCTATAGGTGGGGATTGTTCCACCGGTTAGCTCGGCCGATGCCACTTGATAGGCTGATTTATCTGTCGGCGAAAGAAACCACAGGGCATGTTCTTGGGCCTCTGCCTGTGTTACCTTAGCGCCTGTAAGGCGTGGCGTTGGGGCAAGCACTCCGATGCGCTGGTCGAACTGCACCTCGGGATACTCTTGCACTTGCTTGTTGACCAGGCTAAGGGAGTTGACGACTGAGTTATCTTGCACTTGATCTTCGCGCTGAGCCCGCATTAACGCTGTTTCTACGTCGGTCCAACGTAAGTTGCTGGTGAGCACTGTTTGCTGCAGGGTGCTGAGTTCGCCGGCTAGTTTGGCGGCCCCCTGCTGCATGTTGTCGACTTGGGCGCGGTCGGCGGGGCTCAAACCGGTACCCCGCCGCACGAGGGCGAAAACCTGATCTCCCACTGAAGCAAGATAAGCCTCGGTGTTTTCCAGCGGAATTAGGCCAAGGGGCAACTGCCCCACTTTTTCGTGGGCAGCATAGAGTTGTCGCCAAACGGTCGCCAACTTCTCCAACTCTTGCTCGGCAGTGCCGGCAACGCTTAACTTGGCCAGTTCGTTTTCGACAGTTTGCACGTGCCAAACCAGCTCATGAAATGCCCGCTGATAGTTGTTTTCCATACGTACGGCAAAGTTCTTGTGCAAGCGCAATTGACTGACGCCCCACCAAAGGCTAACGCCTAAGGCAAGCAGGAGTGCGAGGGTTAACCAGCGTAGCCCGTGGGTAATGCGCATAGGTGTTGACCTCCTTTCTCTGTTAATGACCTACCGCAAGAAACGGTGACGGCCAATAGTCTTGATGTATGGGCGTGACCAAATCCAAGGCGAAGTGGCAGTAGCCGGGTTGAAGTAGTAGATAGCTCCGCCGGTCGGATCCCAACCATCGAGTGCTAACTGTGCAGCCCGGTACGCATCGCCATTGGGGGCTAAGTAAAACTGTCCATCGGCCACAGCCGTAAAAGCTAACGGCTCAAAAATTACTCCGGCCACCGTATTGGGAAACAAGGGGCTACGCACGCGATTTAAGATGACTGCTGCAATAGCTACTTGCCCTTCGAAGGGCTCGCCACGGGCTTCGCCATATACTGCCTTAGCCAATAGATGCAGGTCGTTAGAGCTAGTGGTTCCGGTGGCCTGGGTTGCCGGGGTCTTGTTGACTGCCGGCGTGGCTACACCCATCTTGGGTGTAAAGCCCAGGGCTCGAAAGGTGGCTGCATCGACATTGCCGGTAATGGGAAGGCCATTACGGCGCTGAAAAAGCTGCACTGCCGCAAACGTTTTGGCTCCATAAACACCATCGGCAGTGCCGCTGAGATAGCCCCAACCAATTAACTTGCGCTGTACTGAGCGCACATCTTCCCCTCTAGTGCCCCAATATAAATTGCGTTCTCCTACTGCTTGTGTTGGAATCGCTATTAGTGTGGCCAAGATAAAGACCATAGCCGAAGCAATGATCCGCTTGGACATGAGAACATCCTCCTTCTGGCTCCTTGGTCAGTTCTAGCTATGCTGCTTATTTTTCGCGCTGATGGATATCGCAACCGCCGCCCTGCCAGTGAATGCAAAAATCGCAGCGACGAACGCCTTCACCGCCGACGGCGAAGGTCATTTGGCCGCCCGATTGGTAGTGGGTTTCGTATACGCTGCATTCCTCGGCAATTGCCTTAAGTTCGGCTGGGCTTGCTGCCATTGATTTTGGCATGGGAAGCACCTCCTCATCTGGGATAGTATGCCCCGTTGAGAGTTGAGTGATGAGAAGTTAGAGATGAGATTGGGGTGAGTTTTGTGGGTCAGGAACGGAAGATGAGACGTGCTAGATGATGATTAAATAGTAATCAGGTGTTTTAGTTTCTCGAAGGTTTTGGAGCCGATGCCGGAAACTTTGGTGAGGTCTTCGATGCGGGAGAAGGCGCCATTCTGTTGCCGATAGTCAATAATGGCTTGGGCTTTGACAGGCCCAATGCCGGGGAGTGTTTCAAGCTCAGCAGCGGTTGCCGTGTTTAGGTTGATGAGTTGCGTTGCAGCAGCCGGTTGGAGAAAGTTGAGTGTTGTGCTAGCAGCAGAACCTTCTTGCGGTTGTAGTGTTTGGGCAACCTGAATTTGCTCGCCATCAAAGAGCGGCTTGGCCAAGTTCAGACCGCCGAGCACGGCATTGGGCAAGGCTCCGCCGGCCGCCTGCAGAGCGTCGGCTATGCGGCAGCCTTTTTCTAGGGTATAGACTCCGGGTTTCGCCACCGCGCCGCTGACGTGCACTTGCAGTGGCACCTCGGCAGCCGGTTGCCAAGCAGCCAAGAGCTGCCGATTCTCTCGTAAGAGCCAAATATTGCAGCCCAGGGATAGAAGCAGTAAGCCACAACACACTAGTAAAGGCCAGCGCTGTTTCATTAATCTCACCTCGCGGCTTTAATTATGCTTCTTGGCTGCTTTTTCCTGCTTCACTGGGCAAATGTACATAAAAAACTGTCCCTACCCCTACCTTGCTTTCTAGCCAAACTTGTCCGCCATGTAATCCAATAATATGTTTCACAATGGAGAGGCCAAGGCCTGTGCCACCGTGCTGCCGACTGCGGGCTTTATCGGTACGATAGAAACGCTCGAAGATACGGTTAAGGTGTTCCGGCTCAATGCCTACGCCGGTATCCCGCACGGCGATTTGAAAGCCGTTGTTCTCATACTGCAGGTTAACACGCACTTCGCCGCCTTGTGGGGTGTATTTGATGGCGTTGCCGACTAGGTTATCGACGGCCTGGCTAAGCCGGTAGTCGTCGCCCAGCGTAATAGCAGATTGCACTCCGATAACGAGTTTGAGATCGATCTGCTTGTCTTTGGCCTGCTGGGCGGCACGCTCAACCACATCGTGCAGAATCTCTGTCAAATCTACGGGGCGTTTTTCGATGGCTTTGGGGTCCAACTCCAAATAGGAGAGGTCGAGCAGATCATTGACAAGGCGCAACAAGCGCCACGACTCACGGTAAATGATCTCCACAAAACGACGACCCGTGGAGTCAGGCACTAGGTTGTCGCTAAGCAATGTCTCGGCAAAGCCATGAATGGAGGTTACTGGGGTTTTAAGTTCGTGAGATACGTTGGCAACCAGATCGGCGCGAATGCTAGCTAAGCGGCTAGCCTCGCTGATGTCGTAGAAGACCGCAACAAAACGGTCACCGGCTGTTAGTGGGATAACGTGCAGCTCAATTACGCGCTGCGCAGGCACCGTTATTGATATGGTTTGTTGGTAGGGCTGCCCGGCTAAGATAGCATCATAGAGTGCTTGGCTCATCTTGGGGTCAGCAGTGAGGCGACTAAAGTGATCGGGAACGTCGGCAATAGGATCGAAACCGAGTATCTGACCAGCCGTCGGGTTAGATAAGAAGACGGTTCCTTTAGCGTCGAGCAGGAAAATGCCACTAACCGTGTTCTGAATAACAGTTTCCAACTGCGCCTTTGATGCCGTAATCTCTTGATAGCGCCTCTGATTAGTTTCGGCTAAGTGATTGAAGCTCTTGGCTAGAACACCGAGTTCATCTTGCCGATTTATAAAGACGTGCTGGCCGAGGTCGCCGGCAACTATCTTTTGCGCTGCCTGCGTCATCTGTTCTATGGGGCGCGTTAAATCTTTGGCTATCCAGATAACCACCCAGATTGATAAACCGGCAACTAACAGGAAAGACCAGCCAACGGTGAACCAATGATCGGCCAGGGCTTCCAGAGAACCGATATGCGCCGACAGCAGTATCCCCTGCAATAGTGCACTACCGAGCAGGAGGCAAGTCAGGATGACGATTAGTCGGGCTCGTATACTGCTCTGCATGAAGTGTCACTCCTTTAGCTTGTAGCCGAATCCGCGAGCTGTTTGCACCAAATCGCTGGCCGGACCTAGTTTCTCACGCAAGTGACTGATATGCACATCAACCGTGCGCTGATCGCCAAAAAAGTCTTCCCCCCATACTTCAGTCAGCAGTTGCTCTCGCCCAAACACTTGGCCGGGGTTCATGGCTAATATTCTTAGCAGTTGATACTCCATCGGTGTCAGGTTAATAGGCTCGCCCTCCAGGGTTACCTGGTGACTGCGGAAATCGATGGTGATGGGGCCGATGGTCATTTGCTCTATTTCGGCCGGCCTGCCGGCACGCCGCAAGATGGCTTTAACACGCGCCACCAGCTCGCGCGGGCTGAATGGCTTGGTCACGTAGTCGTCGGCACCGAGCTCCAAGCCTAAGACACGATCATACTCAGCGTCTTTAGCCGTAAGGAACAAGATGGGCACCGCACTGGTCTGCCGGAGCTGGCGACAGACTTCGTAGCCATCGATACCGGGCAGCATGATGTCGAGCAAAACCAGATGCGGATCCCCTTGTAAGGCTAAAGCCAAACCCGATTCACCATCAAAAGCTACACAAGTTCGAAAACCGGCTTGCTGCAAGTTATAGGCGATTAACTCGGAAATCGATTCATCATCTTCTACGATCAGTATTTTCTCTACTGCCGGCATTAGCTCTCCACCTCTCTCTTGGGATTGTTTTTCTTATAGTATAACAATTTTGCGCTAAAGAGTAAGTCGTTCAAGGCAAACATGTAGCTTTTTTGGATGCAAAAACGGACCCGAAAAGATATCGGGTCCGTTTTACTAGGCAACTACTTTATAGAGCAATTAGACCAAGCCATTTACCAAGAATTGTTTCCATGGTACCTAGCAACAACGAGATACGGCTCATAACAACGTTACCGAAGGATACACCAAAGGTAACCATCATTATCCATCTGCCGACGCTAGCTGCATGCTTGACTCCGCCCGTGTGCTCCATAGAGAAGAAGAAATACAACAAGATCGAGAGTAGACCTATTACCATAACAACATTGTTAACGCTCGTCAGAGGCAATAGGGATGCCCGAACCTGGGCGATCAATTGGGAGTTAACAACACCATAGATAGCTAAACCGGAACCAACACCCACTAAGAAAGACATTGGCCAACGACTTAGCCAAGCAATGTTCTTGAAGAAACGAGCATAAAGCAGAAGACCGAAAATGACTGGTATTATTAACACGATCTTGCCTTCTTGGGTGATAGGAGTCCAGGCGCTATCTACGATAGATTTGAGGTTCACGCTGATAGCGTAGCCGGCGGCTGAACCTACATAAAGATGCTCGCAGAAACGATATACTGGATTCTCCTTAAATACGAAGGAGAAAATAGCGATCGTGCCTAAGGCACCTATCCAGACCCAAATACTATCGGAAATGTTCATCTTCTCACCTCCTTATCTCAAAATGCCGGAGAAAACCGGATTTATTTTCATCTTACCTGGCCTGCTTCTTATCCATGAAGAAAGCAATGTTACCAATAGCAATGAAAGCAATGATGAGCAAGTGACCCAAAGACTGAGCGTCCATCTTAGCAACAGCGCCACCCGGTTTGCCCATCGCAGTCTCATATTCAGCAGCACCACGCATACCGCCTAACAGTGCCGTAACCTGGCCGGAGTTTACAAAAGGCATAGCTTGAGGAACACTGACGGTAGCACAGGCGACGAAGAAATTGATACCTAATGTGCCTTGTACCTGGCGAATCCACTCTTCAGTACCCGGGTTACCAGCTGCAAAATCGATAACAGCGGCGAAATCGCGAGTATCTTTGATTCCCTCCATGATAGGTAAAGAGCTAATCGAGTTGTTACGGAAGTCTTTGGAAACAGAGCCGACTACATCTTCACCGAAACGCTTGATAGCAGTCTCGCCACCCGGGATGTAGCCGAGGTTAGCGAAATCAACGCCATATTCGAAGCCCTGGTCTTCATAGGTCTTCATCAACTGGTCAGCAAACATGGGGCCGTTATCCCAGAAGGCGATCGAGACAACCTTAACGCCTTTGTCCATCAAGTGTTGCATGACGGCCTTGGCCTCAGGAACAATGTCAGGAGCACCACTGGCTGCAAAGTCCATGGAGAATAGCACCTTGTCACCAGCAGGGATAGCATCCATGAAGTTATAGAACTTCTGAGCTGACGCGCCGACTGAAACCGGAATACCAATAGGATTGATCATCGGTATCACTGTAGCAAGAATTAGAAGGATGTAGATGATTCGGCGGTCAATGTTCTGGAGCTTCTTCCAATCCATTCCTTAGGCACCTCCTTTCTTATTCAACAGTATATTATTCCGCACCACCTAAGTGGCCACGTTCAATTCCGAGTAGGATACGAAGAGACGTTGCAAAACCACCAATAGCAGCACCGATCATGATGGCGCGTTGGCCAACAGTGTTCGGGATGTCCATCAGCCAAGTAGAAATGGTCGGGAACTTAGACCAAATCATCTCGCCAACCGGGGCCTTGCCTAGCATGATCAAGATAGCGGCTATGAGCATGACCGTTGCTTCTAGACTACGCATGCGGAACGCACGGTAAGCGGACGAAGCAATGTAGAAGGCCAACATAGCAAACATAGCAGCACTAAGCGGAGCAATAATGGCATCGTACAGGTTTGGGTTAAGTGTATCGAAGAATTCGGAACTGCCCAAACGAGCTATCGAACCGACGACTGCAAATACGACGATGGCCAGCAGTAAAGCCAAGCTGTTAAACCAGCCCGGACGCTGACGCGTGATATTGTCACCGTGGATACGGAACAGGTTAACCGTAGCCAAGCCAACGGCGAAAGCTGAAACGATGATGATCCAGTTCTCAATCTCAGTAGACCAAGCCTTCAAGAAGAAGTCACTGCCATCAGCCGATGTGACAATGTTCGCGAACAACACGATCATGCCAACGACGAAGGTTATAATCAAGGGTACTTCCCTACGCACGTGGTACACCTCCTTTTTTCATTAATTGAACGGAAGAGTTCTAGTTCGCTTACCCGGCAAGGCCTACTTCTTCAATAGGTTAGCCAGGGCATCGATCTCAGCAGTAGCGAGTAGGGAACCGACTAGCAAAATAACCATGGTAATGGCCTTGGCGATATCTTGCGCGCCGATAGAACCGAGTTTCACTTTGTCTTGTGAGAGGTATGCGCCAGCAGCGTATAACTCCTCACCGAGCAGACAGTAGTCACAAGCTGCCACGAAGAATGGAAGCTGTGCCATAGATGCAGTACCGGCAACCTGGATAGCGCCAACCTGAGCACCACCCTCAGCGAAGAGCAGAGACTCAGCCCAGAAAGCACCCATCATAATGTTAGCAGCTACCTTGCGACGGTTAAAGATGCCCAAAACGCCTGCGGCGTAAGCGAACTGCTCACTAGACAGGAACTGAACGGTATCCTCCTGGAACATATCGGGGCGACCCGCGGTGATGTAACCTTGACGCACGATTTCCTGTGCAAGCGGGAAAACGGTTGGCTGACGGATGGTAACAATGATCTCGGTATTGTACTTAGCTGTTAGCTCAGTAACGTAGCGGAGCACCTCCAAACCAGCGAAGGTCTGCGGAGCGATCTGGTCGGTAATACCGCCAATACCAGGAGAAAAGTGCACCGGAGCACCCATTTCGGTAGCACGCCCGACTGCTTCCTCGACTGCGTCAAGACCTGCCAAACGACGGATCTTCGGAGTCCACTTACCCGACTTCGACATATTAATGCCGGCGACAACGATTACCCCTAACAGAAGGATGGTTACCAGAAGAGTAACTCTACCTGCAATGATCATCATCTTTAGTTCACCTCCTTTCACGGTTGTTACAAAATATGCGAGTTACTGACCATTTAGAAACGCAACTCACAAACTTTGCTAGTATTAGGATTCGACGGTAACATAAGAACTCCTGCAATAATTGTAAAGAAATCGTAAATATTTTTTGTGTTATACTTCGCGCAATTAATGCATACTTTGTAGCTTTGTCTGTAATTCAAGTTTACATAAAACGCAATCGGCTGACAATGGTAATATTAGCCGTTAGTTAACTAAGCCTGAAGCGCTAAAAGCACGACGCGGTTGCGCCCACTATTCTTGGCACGATACATTGCCATATCTGCCGCACGAAACAATCCCTCGGCTGTTGTTGCATCGTCTGGGAAAATGGCCACACCTATACTCACCGTCGCTGCCACATCAGTGTCGCAAATTGACATACGATAATTGGCTACGCTAGTACAAATGCGTTCAGCTACTAAGCTGGCACCGGCTCGATCGGCCCCAGGGAGAATCACAAAGAATTCATCACCTGCATAGCGCACAGCCAAATCTTCCGCTCGGATGTTACCGGTTATGATCTTGGCAAGCGCCTGCAGATGCTGGTCACCCACTCCATGCCCAAAGCTATCGTTAATCTGTTTAAGGCTGTCGGAGTCGATCATTAGGAGCCCTACCTTGGTTTTTGTTTGCTGTGCCTCTTGCAAGTAGCTGTCTAGTTCCTCATTAAAACGGCGGGCGTTAGCTAGGCCTGTTAGGCCATCGGTCAATGACAAGCGCCGCACACGCTCATGCAAACGTGCATTGTTGATCGCCACTGCAGCTTGGCTGGCGACTGTTGCCAGCAGGCGCACCTGTTCCTCGCCATAGGCATAGGGAGTATGACTTTGGGCGGAAAGGACACCAATCAATCGCTCACC
>ENA-UOOR01003879-UOOR01003879.1-fermentation-metagenome-genome-assembly--contig:-NODE-3879-length-12499-cov-7.295644_pt1 | contig 12499 bp, 7 predicted proteins | sample MGYA00245780_ERZ724029 | MGnify/ENA primary metagenome ERZ724029 (study PRJEB28704, sample SAMN03018315) | fermentation metagenome | biome: anthropogenic terrestrial biome; feature: soil; material... | reverse complement strand
GGCCGGCGGCTGCGCGGCATCGGCCGAGGCGGGGAGCGCCGCCGTCTCGGTGGGCGATGCGCAGAGCGCGACTGCAAGGAGGAGGGCAGGCACCATGACGAACCCCTTGGGAAGAGGCCGTCATCTTAACGTGGCGTGGACGGCTCGATGGCCGCCGATGTCGTCGGGCGGACGATTCAGGCCCTGCCCGAGAGCCGCAGGAGCCGCTCGACCTCGGCGCGCGGCAGCGGGGAGGGTGCCCCGGCGAGGAGGACCGCGCGCAGGATCACCTGCGCGAGCCGCTCGACGGTCTCCATCCGATCGCAGGCCTCGAAGAGATCCCGGCCGACGGCGATGGCGCCGTGGCGCTCCATCAGGCAGGCGTCGCAGCGCAGCAGCGTGTCGGCGACCCCCTCGGCGAGCGCGTCGGTCGAGGGGCTCGCGTAGGGCGCGGTCGGGATGCCACCGCCGAGCGCGGTGACCGCCTCGGGGAGCACCGGCGCGCTCAGGTCGATTCCGGCGAGCGTCAGCGCGATGGCCGTCGGCGGGTGGGCGTGGACGATGGCTCCCACCTCGGCGCGGCGGCGGTAGACGGCCAGGTGCATGCGCAGCTCGGTCGAGGGCCCGCGCGCGCCGACGATCTTCGCGCCCGAGGGATCGGTGACGACGAGCTGGTGCGCCTCGAGCAGCGCCTTGTTCGTGCCCGAGGGCGTGGTGAGGACGCGGCGTGGCCCGAGGCGGATGGAGACGTTGCCCTCACCGGCGCCGATGAGCCCGAGCGCGGCGAGCCGCTGGCAGACGGCGATGGCCTCCTTGCGGTGGTCGGCCTCGGTCTTGTCGCGGGTCGGCATGGTCGAGGGCTACAGGAACCGGGCGGACAGCAGGTCCTGGACGTCGAGCAGGCCGACGGGCCGGCCGGAGCCGTCGACCACGGGGAGCTGGTCGAGGTTGCCCTCGCGCATGGTGGCGGCGGCCTGCTGCACGCGGTCGTCCTGCGAGCAGCAGCGCGGCGAGCGGCCCATCACGGTGCTCACGGGGGCCGAGAAGTCCTGGTGCCCGCGCTCGATGAGCCGCCGCAGATCGCCGTCGGTGAAGATGCCGGTGAGCTTGCCGCGTTTGTCGACGACCGAGGCAGCGCCGGGCCTGCCGGGCGTGTTGGTCATGACGGCGACGGCCTTGGAGATGGGCTCGGTCTCGCCGATGACCGGGTTGGCGTCGCCCTGGCGCATCAGATCGGCGACCCGCATCACGCTGCGACCGAGGGAACCGGCCGGGTGATAGAGCGCGTATTCGTCGCTGGTGAAGGGCCGGTTGTTGAGCGCGGTCATCGCGAGCGCGTCGCAGACCGAGTGCAGCGCGGCGCTCGAGGTCGTGGGGACCAGACCCATCGGGCAGGCCTCGTCGTTGTGTCCGATGTCGACGACCACGTCGGCGGCGTGCGCCAGGGGCGAGGCCGCGTTGCCGGTGACCGCGATCAGCCGGGCGCCGATGCGCTTGAGCGAGGGCAGCAGGCGCAGCAGCTCCTCGGTGACCCCGCTGTTGGAGAGGGCGAGGATCACGTCGTGGCTCGTGACGCGCCCGAGGTCGCCGTGGACCGCTTCGGCCGGGTGCAGATAGAGCGACGGGATGCCGGTCGAGGCGAGCGTCGCCGAAAGCTTCTGGGCGATGAAGCCCGGCTTGCCGATGCCGGTGACGATGACGTGGCCTTTGCAGGCGAGTAGCAGCTCGATCGCTTTGACGAACCCGCTGCCGAGCCGGGCCGAGAGCGACTCGATGGCCCGCGCCTCGAGCTCAAGCACGTGCCGGCCGTAGGCAAGATACGGGTGCACAGCCTGAGGCGCCTGCTTGGCGTGGCTGCTCCTTGGCGGGGTTCGGACGGCGCGGCGTTGGGCTTCAGAGCGTCGAGCGGAGGCCTTGGTCGGCATGGCGGGTTGGGTCTTCAGGTGGCGGGGACGTGCGAGCGGAAGCCCGCGGGCCGTTCCAAGACGGCAAAAACGAAGCGCGCCGGCGGGAACCGGCGCGCTCGTCTTCAGGTGGATAGGAACGTCACTCGATGATGCCGGTGACCGGGACCAGCAGCGTCTCGTCGAGGACCTCTGAGGTGAGGTAGACGGTAGCGGTCGCGTTGGTCGGCTCCTCGAGCGGATCTTCGGGAATGGCGTCGCCCTCGAGGAGAGCGTGGCCGGCATAGCCGCCGCCCCATTCGTAGAAGAGCGACTTCCAGACGCAGATGGGCGTCGCCGGTGTGCAGGCTGCCCCGTCGGCCGCGCTGACGAGCATGCGCTCGTAGCCGAAGCCGTAGCCGTCTTGCAGGGAGGTTTCGGTCTCCCACTCGATCGCGCCGATGTCGCAGTAGCGGAGCTCGGCGTTGTAGGTCGCGCCTGCCCACGGGCGGTTCAGGTTCAAGTCCGGGAAGTACCCGTAGAGCCGAATCGAGCCGCCGCGCTGGACGGTGCCGAAGCTGGTGATTTTCACCGGAGGAGAGCCCGCGGCGACGTAGCTGTTCACGGGCGAGGAGCGGGAGGTGTAGAGGATCTTCGCCTCGCTCCAAATCGTCGTGTCGGCGTCGTACTTGCCGTTCGGCCCGTCCCAGCGGCCGTTGGGCACCTTCTCGTGGTCGGCGCAGGCGGGGTTGCTGTCCGGGCAGCTCGGGATGTCGACGAAGAACTCGTTGCGGTCGCGCACGCCGTTGTCGTTGATGTCGAGGAACGGCTCGCCCTGGTCGATGAAGGTCTCGCCCAGGTCGTACCGGCCGTTCTGGTTGTCGTCGTTGTAGTACTCCGCGCCGCGGACGTAGGCGAGGACCGTCACCAGGCCGTCGCGCGGGTTGCGCGTGCGCGAGCCGTCGGCGACCGAAGGCTCGGCTGCACGGGCGTTGGGCCACTGGTTGGGCAAGGCGGGCAGCGGCGAGACGTCCTCGGGAGGCCAGAAGCCGATGGTGCTGAAGACGCCGGCGGCGGTGCCCTCGGTGGTGTTGTTGCTGCCGGGCGAGTAGGCGACGGTCGTCACGTCGATGGGGATGGCGCCCGCTTCGACCTTGAAGTTGACCGTCGTCGGCACGCCGACCGGGTTATTCAGGCGGTCGATCAGCTTCACGCTGCAGGTCGCGGTGTAGTCGGCCGGCGGCATTACGGAGACATAGGCCGGGATGTTGAAGGGGGTGCAGTTCAGAACGAATGCGTGGTTGGCCGGGATGGTGCCGCGGATGCCGATGCTTGGGCTGGAGGCGTAGACCTCTTCTTCGACGACCACGGCTTTGACGGCGAAGACGCCGATCATCGAGCCGGCCGAGACGTTGGTGGTGACCTTGCCCTCGGCGTCGGTGATGCCGGTCTCGGCGACGGTGGTGCCGCCCGGCGCGTCGGGGATGGAGAAGGTGACGGTCATTCCGTCGACCGCGCCGCCGGAGGCGTCGATGACCTGGAAGGTGACCTGCGCCTGCTCGTTGAAGCCCGAGCCGCGCGTTCCCATGATGGTGCAGTCCGAGCCGTTGCAGGAGGTCGAAACCCAACTGATCTGGCGCACCCCGACGATGTCGATCGTGAGGATCTGCTCGAGATCGATCTCCTCTTCCTCGTCGATGTGCCGCGCAGTGACGAAGGCGCGCCCGATGGCGCCGGTCTCGTAGAGGAAGGCCTTGGCGACGCCGTAGCGATTGGTCTTCAAGGTGAGCGAGGCCGCGGCAGCATCCACGGTCGTCTTCGAGAGCCCGCCGAGCGTCGTGGTCAGCTCGACGTCCATGTTGGCGACGGGGTTGCCGTCTCCGTCGGTCAGGGTGGCGACGATCTCGACCGAGTCGCCGACCTCGAAGAAGATGCGGTCGCGCGAGGCCTCGAGGGTGAGGTTCCTCTCGAGCAGCTCGACGGGAATGCCCGCGTCGACCTCTCCGGCGTCGACCTCGCCCGCGTCGGGCTCGAGGCCGGCGTCCGGCTCGACGCCTCCGTCTGCCCCCTGGTTCTCGGTGATGAGCTCGATCATCTTGCCGCCGACAGCGCCCTTCCACTCGGCGTTGATGCGCTGCGGGCCCTTGCACTTCGAGTCCTCTTCGAGGTTGCAGGAGTAGTAGGCGGTGGCCCGACCGTTCGCGAGCGTCACGGTCGCCGGCTCGACGACGCCGACGGTGGCGTTGAAGGTGACCGTGCCCTCTCCGAGCTTGCCGTCGGCCTCGGTGGCGATCACCGTGATGTCGGCGGTCCTGCCGTCGGTGACGATGCGCTGCGGGGACACCTCGACGGTGATGAACGCCGAGTTCGAGGGCGGCGGGTCTTCGTTTTCTGAACACGCCATCGGACCGACGACCGCAACTGCGGCGACCAGGGTCGCGATGATTACGCGGGGATTCGCCCTGCGAAGCATTCGGGCCTCCTTAGGCAAGATCGGGCGGTTGATTCTCACTCTGCACTGTCGGGCAGGTCAAGATTGCGACCCGGAGCACGGGCGCCTGAAAATGGCGCGGACTCAAGGACGTGTCGGGAGGAAGCTCCTCGAGCTCGGCCCGCGCCCCGGATCACCTCCGAGCGAAGTCAAGGGGCCCGGCGAAGTCGACTTTGCCTTCCTCGTCCCTCGGGAGGCACGCCGGGCTTGGCTGGCGGCGAGGCTGGGGTCAGGCGATTTCGCGACCTTTCGAGCGTCGCGCAGGCGGTTTCCTCCAGATGCTGCTCTCCCCGGGGTGTTGGCGGGACGGCGAGGCGCGTCCCGCTCCGCGTAAGCGCCGACTCAAGTGTGCCGCCTGGCCGATGGCCGGGTTGGCAGCCGAGGGCCTGCCGCTGGTAGGCTAGCTGCTCCCTCCAGGCATCAGCGCGAACAGTGGGGTGGCCGGCCTGGACGATTCCCCGGAGCGAGGTCCCATGTCCCGGTATGCACTTCACCTGATAGCGGGTGCAGTTCTCTCTACTTTCGGTGGCTGCTCCTGCGACGAGTCGCCGCGCACGCGGCAGGCCGGGCCGCAGATAGAGGTTCGGCTGCTCGAGCCTGGCGGTCCGGTCGACGAGGGCACCTCGCTCGCCCACGAGGCGGTGCTCGACTTCGGGGTCGTCAAGCTCGGCGGGGCGACGAGCCGGTCGCTGGCGATTCGTAACTTCGGCGACGCCGACCTGACACCCGAGCCGCCGTTCCTCGAAAAGGGAGCGGCCTTCCAGCTCACGACCGTGCTCGAGAACTGCGGCGAGGCGACCGAGGACTCGAGCCGCGTGCCTTTCGGCGGCTGTCGGCTGCTGGTCGTCGAGTTTCACCCCGAGGCGCTCGGGGAGGCGACCGACGTGCTCGTGCTGCGCAGCGACGACAAGGAGCGCCCGGAGCTGAAGCTGCGGCTGACTGGCCGCGCCGCGGTCGGCGCGCTCGAGGTCTGTGTGGCGAGCGTGGTCGGCTCGGATCAGGACGAGCCGCTCGATCAGTGCTCGAGCGCCGACAACAAGGAGCTGACGGTCAACTTCGGGTCTCTGCCCTTCGACGGCGGCAGCCTCGAGCGCGCGGTCAGGCTGCGCAACCTCGGCGACGTCGATCTCGTCGTCGACGGCGTCGCCGCGGCGGCCGGCGACCCGGTCGATTTCGCGCTCGAGCCGGCCGGCTACCAGTCCGTGCTCGCCCCCGACGAGTCGGTCTTCCTCACCCTGGTCTTCAAGCCCTCCGACGTCGGCGAGCGCAGCGGCACCATCACCGTCTCGGCCGACGACCCGGCGAGCGCGCCGGTGCGGATCCACCTGACCGCCCGCGGCGACGCGACCCGGCTGTGCATGGTGCCGAAGAGCCTGGACTTCGGCACCATCGACATGGGCACCGTCTCGCCCGCCAAGCAGGTGCTGTTGCGCAACTGCGGCACCCGCGAGATCGAGATCACCGAGGCCGTGCTCGAGCGCGATCCCGATTTCCGCATCGTCCAGCCGCTGGTGGCCAACAGGCTGCGGCCGGGCGAGGGCGCGCCGGTCGGCATCGTGCTCGAGCCGACGAGCATCGGCGCCAAGATTGGCCGCCTGAAGGTCAGCTCGACCGACCCGGTCGCCCCGGTCCAGCTCGCCGTGCTCACCGGCAACGCGGTGCCGCCGCAGGTCTGCAGGCTCGAGGCCTCGAGCGCGATCCTCGACTTCGGCTCGCAGGTCCAGGGCACGCAAACCCTCAAGCCGGTCACCCTGCACAACGCGGGCAGCTCGCCCTGCACGCTGGGGACCGCGTCCATCGACGCGGCCGGCCAGGCGGTGCGCTTCCTCATCGCCACGATGTCGCCGGTCACCACGCTTGCGCCCAACGGGCTGCTCGACGTGACCATCGCCTACAACCCGCAGGACGCGACCGGGCCGGACCAGGGCAGCTTCGAGCTGCCCGCCGACGACCCGACGCTGCCCGGTGGGCGGCTTCGGGTCGCGCTGCGGGGCACGCCGACCGCGCAGCCGCAGTGCACCCTGGTCGTCACCCCACCGCGAAGCGCGAGCGGCCGGATGATGAACTTCGGGGTCGTGGGCCTCGGCGAGCGCAAGACCCTGCTGATGACCCTGGAGAACGTCGGCAGCAAGTACTGCGACCTCGGCGCCCCGCGCAAAGGGATGCTCACCGAGTCGGCCTTCAGCTTCGGCACGCACAGCCCGCCGCTGCCCGGGCGCATCGACCCCGGCCAGACCGCCGTCGTCGAGGTGGTCTTCCAGCCGCGCACCGAGAGCGACTTCCTGTCGATGGTCAACAACTTCTCGATCAGCACCACCGACGGCACGCCGAGCGAGTGCAGCGGGCTGAGCGGCGCGGGGCCGGGGTGCAAGCAGGTCTCGATGCGGGGCACGGGCGTCACCCTCGCCATCGACGCGGTCCCGCGCGCGGTTGACTTCGGCGTGGTGACGGTCGGCTGCAACAGCGCCGACAAGACGGTCACCATCTACAACATCGGCGGCGCCGCGGTGACCATCAGCGGCTTCGAGCTCGACCCGGCGGCCTCGTCCTTCTCCATCGTGAGCCACGCGGTCACGCCCATCACGCTGCAGCCGGGCCGCTCGACTCCGGTGGTGCTGCGCTATCGCCCGCGGGGCCCGGGGCTCGAGAGCGCCAACCTGGTCATCGCCCACAGCTTCTCGGGCGGCACGACGACCGTGCCGTTGAAGGGCACCGGCTCGACCGCGACGCACCAGCGCGACGCCTTCTCGCAGAACAGCGTGCCCAAGACCGACGTGCTCTGGGTGATCGACAACAGCGGCTCGATGTACGACAAGCAGCGGTTCCTCGCGGACAACGCCACCGAGTTCATCAACCAGGCGAACGCGATGAACACCGACTACCAGGTGGCGGTGATCGCCACCGAGTGGGCCGGCACCAACCCGCCGCACCAGGCCGACAGCGCCTCGGCCTTCCCGGGCACGCCCATCAACGCGGGCGAGTTCTTCGGCAACCCGAAGATCATCAAGCGCACCGACACCGACCCGGCGGCCGAGCTGTCGCGCAACATCCGGGTCGGCGAGTGCTGCTCGGACACCGCCGAGTCGGGTCTGGAGGCGGCCAAGGCGGCGCTGTCCGACCCGCTCATCTCCGACCTGGCCAAGCCCAACAGCCAGTTCGTGCGCGAGGACGCCAAGCTCGCGGTCATCGTGCTCTCGGACGAGAACGACCAGGGCGCGTCGCAGAACGTCGAGTACTACGTGGACTTCTTCCAGACCTTGAAGGGCGCCAAGAACACCACGCTCTTCGCCTGGCACTCGATCGTCGGCGACGCGCAGGGCGGCTGCTCGTCGACGGTCAACGGCCAGAGCGTCCAGGCGGCGTCGGGCGGGCGCTACATCGAGGCGAGCACGCGCACCAACGGCATCTTCCGCTCGGTCTGCACCTCGGACTGGGGGCGCATCGCCAACGACATCGGCTTGGACGCCTTCGCCGCGAAGACCCAGTTCTTCCTCACGCGCACGGCCGACCCCGCGACCCTGATAGTCACGGTCAATGGCACGACCCAGACCGCGGGGGTCGACTTCGACTTCGACGCCTCGGCCAACTCCATCGACTTCAAGCCGGGACACGTGCCGCCGGCCGGCGCGGCGATCACCGCGGAGTACGAGACGTTGTGTCTGTAGGGAGTTGTGAGTTCTGAGTTTTGAGTTTTGAGCTGACGGCCCAGGCCTCGCCCGGGACCTGGGCAAGCGGTCGAGGCTCGGCGCCGATGCGCCCGCGAGGCCCGGAGCGCCAGCCTTCGTGCTGGCGTCTCCCTGCGGCCCCGCTGCTTCCGCGCGTCTCGAGCTCTGCACCGGGCTCCTGCCCGGCTGTGACCCGTGACGAACAGCCGGTTGCCGTAGGACCACCGCGCGCGACCAAGTGAGAGTCACCTCTCCCGCGCTTGCGCGGGAAGAGGGGATCCAGGGGTCCGACGGCCCAGGCTTCGCCCGGAGCTTGGCTTTTCAACTCACAACTCAATAATCCCTCCGCGAGGCACCTCGAGGGTTACGCCCCGCGGGGACCGGCGGCGCTGCGCCGTCGGCTCCCAACTCACGACTCACGACTCACAACTCAGCTTGCGAGGAGAGCCCCATGGGCACGGTCATCGTCAACGGCACCCTGGTCACCGCTTCGGAAACCTTCCCCGCCGAGTTGCGGATGGAGGACGGGCGCATCGCCGCCGTCGGCTGCAATCTGGCGCGGCCGGGTGACGAGGTCGTAGACGCCGGCGGACTGCTCGTCATGCCGGGCGGCGTAGACGTCCACACGCATCTGGACCTGCCGTCGATGGGCACGGTGGCCAGCGACGACTTCGAGTCCGGCACCCTCGCCGCGGTCTTCGGCGGCACGACGTCGATCGTCGACTTCGTCACTCCGGCCAAGGGCAAGACGCTCACCGAATCGCTCGAGCTCTGGCGCCAGAAGGCCGAGGGCCGGGCGGTCATCGACTATGGCCTGCACATGAGCGTCACCGAGATGGCCGCGGACACTCTCGAGCAGATGGAGGCGGTCTTCGAGCAGGGCGTCACCTCGTTCAAGGTCTTCACCGCCTACCCGGGCGTCCTGATGCTCGATGACGCGGCGATCCTGCGGGCGCTGCGCTGGTCGGCCAAGCGCGGTGCTCTGATTCAGGTCCACGCCGAGAACGGCCTGGCCATCGCCGAGCTGGTCGCCTCGCTCGCTGCTGAAGGCAAGCTCGAGCCCCGACACCACGCCGCGAGCCGGCCCTCGGTGCTCGAGGGCGAGGCGAGCGCCCGCGTCTTGGCGCTCGCCGAGGTCGCTGGGGCTCCGGTCTACCTCGTCCATCTCACCTGCCGCGAGGCGCTCGAGGCGGTGCGCTCGGCGCGGGTGCGCGGTGTGCGGGCCTTCGCCGAGACCTGTCCTCAGTACCTTTACCTCTCCGACGACAAGCTCGCCCTGCCGGACTTCGAGGGCGCGAAGTTCGTCTGCAGCCCGCCGCTTCGCGACAACTCGCACGCTCCCGCGCTCTGGCAGGGCCTCTGCCTTGGCGACCTTCAGGTGGTCGCGACCGATCACTGTCCGTTCAACTTCAAAGGACAGAAGGAGGCGGGGCGGGGCGACTTCCGGAAGATCCCCAATGGCCTCCCCGGCATCGAGACCCGCCTCACGCTCGTGCATCAGGGCGTCGTCGAGGGCAGGCTTTCGATAAACCGCTTCGTCGACGTCGTCGCCACCGCCCCGGCAAAGATGTTCGGGCTCCATCCGCGCAAGGGCGTGCTTGCGCCCGGCGCCGACGCCGACGTCGTCATCTGGGACCCGCAGAAGCGCGTCGATCTGTCGGCGGCGCGGTTGCACATGCGGGTCGACTACAGCCTCTACGAGGGCCAGGTCTTCACCGGAGGCCCGGCCAAGGTCTTCGTCGGCGGCAGGCTCACGGTCGACGGCGACCGCTTCCTCGGAAAGGCAGGCGACGGACGATTCCTGCGTCGTCGCGCGTTTGTCGACCCCTGAGGGTCTGTCGAAGAATCCTTCGAGCGAAGACCGCTCAGCCCGAGCTTGCGAGGCCGAAGTCGAGCCCCTCGACTCCGCCTCCCTCGTTCCTCGGGAGGCTACGCTCAGGGTGAGCGGGTGGCGAGCCGAGGTTCGGGTGATTTCCCGACAGACCTTGAGGGTTTAAGGCGCCGCATCGGCGACCTTCGCGAGCCCTTCGGCGAGCGCAGACCCTTCGCCGGGCGAACGGCTCTCGGCGACGCCGCCTGGCCTACCTGCGAGCGGTGGCCGCCTCGCGCACGAACTGCTCGATGAACCCGCGGTCCTCCTTCGCCAGGTTCTTGAAGCGCACGCCGAAGCCGCGCACCTGCTTGGCGTCGCCCGCGTTCCACCAGACGACCGAGCCGCTCGCCTTCACCTCGCGCGAGGGCTTGTCGAACTTGAAGACCAGGTCGAGCTCGGTGCCGAGGTCGAGCGCCTGCTTGCAAGGGATGAACGCGCCGCTGCTCGAGATGTTGAGCAGCTTGTTCTCGGTGAAGATGCTGCAAGTGGCCACCGTGACCTTCACCGTCACCTCGATCCGGTCGTCGGCGCGCCGCTCGAGGCCGACGAACTCGTGCGGCTCGTAGGTCGGCTCGGCCGCCGCTGCGCGAAGCCGCGCGCGCGGCGTCGCGGGGACCGGCCGCGGCTCGTCGGGCGCCGGCCCGTGGGGCGAGCGGCGGTACTCGAGGATCGCGGCGATGCTCACCTCCTTCGACTTTGAAGGGGCAAGCGCCGGCGGGGGCCTCGGCACGCTGGCCGGCGCCGCCGGAGCCGAGACCGGTGGCCGGGGCTTGCCCGCGGGGGCCGCGGCTCGCTTCTCGATCGAGGCCATCAGGCCCGAGAGGAAGAGGAAGATCTCGCCGCTGATGGCCCGCAGCTCCGGGGCCGAGTCCGCCGACAGCCGGTCCGGGTAGAACTGCTTGACCAAGCGGAAGAACGCCGCTCGGTGGGCCTCCACGGTCGCGTCCTGGGCGAGGCCGAAGATCTCGTGGGAGGGGCGCCCCTTCATCGTCGCGAGCTGCTCGCGAAGCCGCTGCGCCTCCTTGCGTTCGTAGGCGCGTAGCGCCTCTCCCGCGTGCTCGGCCTGCAGCCGGGCAATCTCGGGATATTGCTCGATCGGCGCCCAGTTGGTCCCGTCGGTCGAGACCTTGACGATGCCGTGGATGCGGCCCGAGCCGACGAGCTGGCTGAGCGCCTCCATCGTAATGGGGCCGAGAACCCGGGATTTCGCGTCGCCGATCCAGTAGTTGGCCATGCGCTCGTCCGCCCTAGTTCAGCGCCTCGCCGATGGCGGCGAGGATCTCTATCGGGTGGAAGGGTTTGGCGATGAAGCCGACCGCGCCTTGCTCGAGCGCCGACTCGACTATCGCCTCGGTGTCGAGGCTGCTGATGACGAGCACGCGGGTGGTCGGGCTGAGCTGCTGGATCTCGGCGAGAATCTCCAGCCCGCTCTTTCGCGGCATGAAGAGGTCGAGCAGGACGAGGTCGGGTTGATCCTTCTGGATCGACTCGAGCGCCTCCTCCCCGTCGCGGGCCTCCGAGAGCTCGAGCTCGGCCTCGGCGAGCAAGTCGCGCAGGGTCGTTCGGACGAAGGTGTCGTCGTCGACGATGAGGACTGATTTCTTCTCGGCCATGCAGGCGCCCTCAAGTCTCCAAATGGTGTCACCGCCAATGAACACCCGAAGAATACGGGCAGGCACTCCAAAGGCCAAGTCGCTCGGAGTGCGGAGGCAACAGCGACGCAGCTCGATGCTCCTTCCGGCCCGCTTGGCCCGGAAGACGGGCCGTCGGTGACCGCCGCGCGCCGCCGGCCGCTGCGCAGGCGGAGCGCGTCAGCGGCGCTCGGACGCGGCGCGGAAGGGCATTCCCTCGTCGCTTCCGAGCTGCCAGCCGAGACTCGAGCTCTTGACCAGCATGGTTCCGGAGAAGCTTCCGCTCGAGTATCGGTACTGGAGGCACGGCTCCGAGCTGCCCGCTCGGCAGGGGGCTTCGCCAAGGAGCTCGAACTCCACCTGGCCGGCCCCGGGCGCGAGCTCGCCGCGTGGCCCGTGTGCGCCGGTGAAGCCGTACGGATAGAGGAGCCTCAGCTCTGCAACGTCGGGCTCGTCGCCGACCGAGGTGGCGACCTGGTAGACGATGCCAGCGGCCAAGGTGGCCCCAAGCACCATGACTACCGCGACAACCCGGCGGCCGTTGTCCGAGTCGGAGACAAGGGGCGCGTTCGCTGCGAGGGGGCGGCTCTCCACCTCAGCGTCCTCGGCGCTCGCGCCAGCTCGAGGGTCCGACACTCCGAAGCGATCCGATCCTTTCCGTGCTTCGCCGCGCGCTTCGTGGGCCGCGGCGGGGCCGCCGTTGTCCGAGCCTGGCAGCAGGCGGGTCGAAGCCTCGCCTGGCAAGCCCGGATCCTGCGGCATGGCAGCGGGCGCAACCGGGATGGCCTCGCGGCTCAGGCGACGGGCCGGCCTGCCGGGCGGGGTGCCGCTCGGGGCCGGCATCGGGCGGGTCGCGTCGGGGAAGGCGGGGCTGCGCGGCCTGAGATCAGCCGTCGGGATGGCTTCGCGGCTCGGGCGACGGGCGGGCTGGCCGGGCGGGGTGCCGCTCGGGGCCGGCATCGGGCGGGTCGCGTCGG
>ENA-UOOR01003877-UOOR01003877.1-fermentation-metagenome-genome-assembly--contig:-NODE-3877-length-12506-cov-3.807244_pt1 | contig 12506 bp, 13 predicted proteins | sample MGYA00245780_ERZ724029 | MGnify/ENA primary metagenome ERZ724029 (study PRJEB28704, sample SAMN03018315) | fermentation metagenome | biome: anthropogenic terrestrial biome; feature: soil; material... | reverse complement strand
AAGAAAAACGCGCCTTCACCAACAGAGCTTAAGTTAGAAGTATAGAGTTTCTGCTGGGTGCAGAATGGTGTTCCTGGAGAACATCATTCTGCCCCAGCTCGGTAAAGCCTTCCAAAGGCTCTTATTCATCAACGAGGTGTACTTTTAAAATTAAATGACAACGCATATAGCCTAGCGAGGAAGGGGGTATTCCAATGGCGATTGATCTAACCAGTGACGTTTCGACGAGAAAAGCCTTTAGCGAAGCGATTACCGAGTTTGGCCTTAAGGATGAGCGGGTGTTTTCGGTGGCCGCTGATTCGGAGTCTAGATTTGGTGCCTTTCGTAAAGAAGCGGCTGATCGGGCGATCAATGTCGGGATTGCGGAACAAAATGCGATGAGTATTGCCGCGGGTCTGGCCTTTTGCGGTAAGATTCCATTCATTTCAACCTATGCTACCTTTCTGACCATGCGGGCCTGTGAACAGATTCGGACTGATATTGCTTTTGCCAACTTAAACGTCAGAATTGTCGGCACCAATGTTGGCTTTAGTTCCGATTGGCTTGGCATGACTCATCAGGCGTTAGAAGACGTCGCTTTAATGCGTTCAATCCCTAATATGACAGTGCTGGCTCCGGCCGATGGTGCGGAAACTTATCGGCTGGTTGAAGAGTTAATTAATTATGAGGGGCCTGCTTATTTACGGATCCGGGGTACCGCGAAAGAACCGCATGTTTCCAGCGAGGAGCCTATTGTGATCGGTAAAGCCCGGAAGATTAGAGACGGTAATGATTTAACGATTATAGCCTGCGGCCGTCTGGTTTACGAGGCGATGCTGGCCGCTGACCGCTTAGCCCAGGAGGGCATCAGAGCCCGGGTCTTGGATCTGCATACGCTGAAACCCCTGGACGAAGAGGCTGTGCTGAAGGCCGCCACTGAAACGCAACGTATTTTAACTGTGGAAGAACACAGTATTATCGGCGGTTTGGGTAGTGCGGTCGCCGAATTAACCAGCACCCATTATCCGGTTACTGTCCGCCGAATGGGGATAAAAGACCGCTATGGAATTCCGGGCAAAGAAGAGGATCTCTTTGCGTTCTTTGGCTTGACTTCGGATCACATCTTTGACGAAGCCCACAAGCTTTTAGAAACGGAGGAGTCATTATGAGAGTAGCAATTGGTTGCGATGAGAATGCCTGCGAAATGAAAGAGGCGATCAAAGCCCATCTGACCGAACTTGGTGTGGAATACGATGATATGGGTTGCGATCAAGGGGAAAAGGTCTTATACCCGGAGATCGCACGTCGGGTAGCGGTCAGTATCATGGAAGGGAAACATGAACGGGGGATTCTCGTTTGCGGAACCGGATTGGGGATGGCGATTACCGCCAACAAAATCCCCGGGGTACGGGCGGCAACCTGCCACGATGTCCATTCTGCCGAGCGCGCCAGAAAAAGTAATAATGCGCAAATCATTACCTTTGGAGCACAGGTGATCGGGACGGTACTTGCCAACAAACTGGTTGATGTTTGGCTCGCCTCCGAATTTGCCGGAGGCCGTTCCCAGCCGAAGGTGGATTTGGTTGACCAAATCGAGCAAGAGTATCGTAAACAGTAACGTATCCGGTAAAAAAAGGGAGTGTTTTGATGGCAAACAAAGAAGGGCACAGATATGAATGTGATTTGCATTGTCATACCAATCGTTCTGATGGCAACAACACTCCCCAGGAATTAATTGACCGCGCGGCAAGTTTAAAGATGAAAGTGATCGCCATTACCGATCATGATGTTATACCGCCGGAAACGGTCGTGATTAATGGTGAAGAGGTTGACATTTGTTCCTATGCACAGCAGCAGGGGTTGGTCCTCCTGCGCGGCTATGAGTTTTCTACTGATACCTATGTAAATGATGTGCACATCCTTGGGTACGGGTTGGATTGGTCCAGCGCCTTACTGCAGCGGGAGATGAAAAGGGCAAAACTGAGTAAAAGTGAGGCCTACCGGAAGCTTTGTCACCTGCTTACGGAGAAAGGGATGCCGATTGACTTTGAACATGAAATATTACGTTTCACCGACCCAAGCGGGGTCGTTCACCGGCGGGACCCGGAAGCGGTCGAAAGAAAGTTTATCTTTGAGCAAATGGCCGCGAAGGGTTATGCAGAAAATTGGGGAGCCGCCAAAATTTTGGTGCAGAACGATCCGGAATTAAATGTTCGTCGGGAAAAAATCTATCCACTTCATGCCATTAAGCTGATCCATGACTGTGGGGGTCTGGCCTTTTTGGCCCATCCTCATCTCATCGACGAAGTTGTCGAACCGTTGGGACTGGGAAAAATGAGCCGATCAGAATACATCGAACGCTTAATCGAGCATGGGTTGGATGGGATTGAAGCCCGGTATACCTATGATAAAACCAGCTATAAAGGGCATAATACGGTAGAAGAAATTGAAGCGGAAATAAAAGCAGAATATGGGAACCGCCTTTATCTTTCCGGCGGTTCTGACTTCCACGGGAGTAAACCAGGAACGATTGATCCCCGGGAGATTGGTGAAGCAGGAATCAGTTATGATGAATTTTACCGTATTTTTCATAGATATGAATTGTAATCCACTGTTTTAAAGTCTGACCGGAAACTCCGCCTCTTAAATTCTAAGGTTTTTACTCTAGCTACAGCACGCTTCGGACCATACAACGGCTTAAATTGGCTTTTAATTCAATGTCATGTTTCGCTAAACTAAATGCAAAAATCATCGCACTAAGATTAAAATATTTGATGCACCTTAAAAATGAAGTAATCCCAGCTAAAATGAACAAGCAACTTATTTGGAGTTTCCGGCAGTTATTTATTCAACATTATAAACTAGAAAACGGGAGGGTTGCGCATGTTAACCGCAGAGGAAATGAAGCAGCTTCAGAAGGAAGCAGCTGAAGTGCGGAAAGAAGCCATTAAGATGGCAACGCGAGCAGGAACCGGACATTTAGGACCTGCTTTGGGTATTACCGATGTGATGTGGATTTTGTACTCCCGGTATCTGAAGTTTGACCCGAAAAATCCTTCCTGGCCGGAGCGAGATCGGTTGATCTTAAGTAAGGGCCATAGCTGCCTTGCTTTATATGCTACTTTGGCCAAAAAAGGTTTCTTTGATGAACAGTTGCAAAAGACCTACTGCCGAAAGCTCGGTACCAAACTGGGTGGTCACCCTGAGCGGGACCTACCGGGAGTGGAAGCAAATACCGGCTCGCTCGGACATGGTTTTAATATCGGGATCGGTATGGCCTTGGCTGCGAAAGCCGACCATAAAAACTACAAGGTATATACTATTTTAGGCGATGGTGAAACCCAGGAAGGTTCAATTTGGGAAGGTGCGATGAGCGCTGCCCACTATAAATTAGACAACATGGTGGCGATCGTTGACCGGAACAATTTACAGGTTAGCAATTACGTTGATCAGGTGATGAATATCGATCCGCTGGCGGATAAATGGTCCAGTTTTGGCTGGGGCGTCCGAGAGATTGATGGTCATGACTATCAACAGATCGACGATGCTTTAGGCGCTGTTCCTTTCATCCCCGGCAAACCTTCAGTGATCATCGCTAAAATCATCAAGGGCAAAGGCTTACCGATCGCCGAAAACAAAGTGGAGTGGCATCATAAGGTTCCAAATGCTGAGGAGTACCAGGAGATGGACAAACTGCTCGGTTTAGGTAGTTTGGATTAATAAAACACGAAAAAAAGAACGGAGGAAGAAAGATGACTTTTGACAAAAGTCCGCTCGAACGACTGCAGGCAATCAGTGATGATTTCGAGGTTTGGTGGGATTCCTCGCCACTAGTTTATTCAGCGTGGACAGAAAAATTTCTTGCCGAACTTCCCGCAGAGAAGAGAGCAAAGTATGCCGATTGGTTGCAAAAACTCTACAATGAAAAGAAGCCTGAAGACTCCGTGATTCGTGGGGTTACAACCAATCCGCGGCTGACTAGGGAAACTCTGGATTGGATCCCGGAAACCTGTAAACCATGGATTAAAGAGATCAAAGAGAAACATCCCGGAGCTTCCCTGGAAGAGCAGGCATGGATGACCTATACTAAGATTACCTCCGAAGGCGTTAAGAAATATATGCCCATGTTTGAACAGTCGAATTATAAATATGGACATGTTAGCGCCCAGGTTGATCCCAGGTTGATTACGGACACCCGTGAGATGCTGCGGCAGGGGGTTGGACTCAAAGCAATTTCGCCCAATATTATGGTGAAATCGCCCGCAACCAAACAAGGGGTTTACAACATCATGCTGCTGACGGCATTAGGAATTCCGACCAACGCCACCGTTTGTTTTACCGTCCCGCAGATTCTGGCCGTTGCCAATGCTGTCCGCATTGGTAAAGAGCTTGGACAGGCTAATGGGGTCGATTATAGCCAGTGGCGTTCGGTAATCACCATGATGCTTGGTCGCTTTGAAGAAGCGAAAGAATTTAAAGAACAAGCGGCCGCCGTTGGAGTCGACATGGATGATTTAGAGATTCGGCATTGGGCTGGGCTAGCAGTATGCAAAAAGTCCATTCAAATTCTGGAGCAGGAAGGTTTCGAAAGCAAGCTCTTGCTTTGCTCCGCTCGCCCCGGACCGACTGTTGATAATAAACTAAAAGTCTGGCATATTGAGAAAATGGCCGGCGAACCCATCGTTTATACGATGAATCCGGATATGATTGGCGATTTCATGAAGCTGTATGAAGAAGAGCCCATTGAAAACCACAAAGGTGAGGACATCCCGGATGACATTTTGGCGCAACTAATGAAAGTACCCTACTTCCGGGAAGGTTATGAGGCTTATGGGATGACCGCGGAAGAGTTTGTCAACTATTCACCTTCTGTAACTACGGCCAAAGGCTTTGCTGGCGATATGCGTCTTTTGGAAGAGTTTGTGGAAAAAGTTTAAGTCCTAACCCGAAGTGCAAACGAAGATCAGTTGAAGTAAACAATTCTGAAGAAAAACCTTGAGAAGAATAAGGAAGTGATCGAAGATGTCTTTAGTTAGCACCAAGGGTATGTTACTCGACGCCCGCCAAAAGGGTTACGCGGTCGGTGCCTTTAATGCTAATAATTTGGAAATGGCGCAAGGCATAGTTATGGCTGCAGAGAAAGAAAAGGCCCCGGTGATTGTCCAGGTGAGCCAAGGGGGTGCCGAACATGGCGGTCTCGAGGAAATGGCGGCCATCATCAAAAGCTTGGCAGCAAAGGCTTCGGTACCGGTGGCTTTACACTTAGACCATGGCGTCGACGTTGTTTATAATATGCGTTGCCTACGGGTCGGATTTACTTCGCTGATGTATGATGGTTCAAAACTGGCTTTTGCCGAGAATGTCAGGATCACCAGAGAAGTAGCGTTGGCGGCTCATGCTGTCGGCGTTCCGGTCGAAGCGGAGTTGGGTAAAGTACCGAAGGATCCGACTGGTATTACCTTGGATGATCTCAAAAAATATATGACCAGCCCCGAAGAAGCCAAAGCTTTTGTGGAACAGACCAACGTTGATGCCTTGGCGATTGCCGTCGGAAATATGCATAAGATGAAGATTAAAGAGGCGAAAATCGACGTGGAGCGGATTGCCGCCATTCGACAGGTGGTCGCCGTGCCTCTGGTTTTACACGGTGCGTCGGGGGTTCCTGATGAGGCGGTGACGGCCGCAGTCAAGGCTGGAATTTGTAAGATTAATGTCCATACCCAATTGGGTAAGAGTTTTACGGAAAAACTCCGTGAAATCTTTCAAGCCGATCCTACTACCGTCGATCTCCGTAAATATATGGGTCTAGGACGTGAAGCCTTGATGGAAGAGGTTCGAGCCAAGATCCGCCTCTTCGGCGCCAGTGGTAAGGCCTCCGGCGTACCAGAAGTTGCCGTTGAGCCGGAAGAATATATTAGACAGGAGATTGTCGAGTAGAAACCTCCTTAAAATAATTCCTCTTTAAAACAGCCCATTCTTTACGAAGAACGGGCTGTTTTTGCTGCTTTAAGCAGACCCTAAATTACTTTGGATAATCTCCTGTGCCTGGTTGGCCAATGCTCTCGCCGTCGTCTCTTCTTGGGGAAGGATTGGTTCCGCGATGGTGAGATTGACCTCAGCTTGACGAATCAAAAAGCCTTGTCTTTCCATGAGCTTATAAGTACCGTTTATAGTGATGGGGACGATGGGAACCTGTGCCTGGAGGGCAAGTTTTAAACTACCAGGTTTAAAGGGACCCATTTGACAGCTTTTACTACGGGTACCTTCCGGAAAAATCACCAAGGAATGCCCTGCTTTCAAGATTCTACTGCCTTCCTCAATCGCCTCGAAAGACTGCCTTAAGTTATTTCGTTTCATAAAGACACATTTCATCATGGTCATCCAAGAACTGATTATAGGAATTTTTTTGGTTTCGGCTTTGGCGATAAAGGCCATTGGTTTGTGGACATACCCCAACAGCAGGGGAATATCAAAGTAACCTTGGTGATTGCAAACAAAAAGGACTGGACCGGTAGCAGGCACGTGCTCAGCTCCATCTAGGGAGACCTTCGCTCCGGCCAAATTCAGCAAGGACCGAGCCCATTTGCGGACTTCTGTAAAGAGGAGGTCATCTACTTCGTCTTCTCGCCCCTGCTTCGCCAGACGTTTAAGACGGAGCCAAACAGGGATCACGCTGAGTAGATAGAGGCAGAAATAGATAAACCAAATTAGAGTACGGATCACGTTGCTCACCTCGTTTCTGATCATTTTATCATTGTAACATAAATTCAGTGGAAAAAGTAATCGGTTATTATGTAAGCCCTATGTCGGGCAAGCTATTTGTGGAAGTAAAAAGAAAAGAAGGAAAGAAGAGGGAAAGGGAGAAAGATCAAGTGAGGATAAAGCGTAATTAACGAAGGGAATACGCGCTGGGGGTGGGATCTTTGCGACCAAGAAAAGGTCTTAGCCAAACCTTGCTCATCATCCTTCTGCTTAATTTACCAACGGTGGCCGTGGCGAAAGGAGAGTGGCGTCTGGACCCGGTAACAGCCAAACTGAAATGGGCGGAGGGGGAAGACCGTCTCCTGGTGGGCGGCGGCTGGGGTTATTATGCGACCGATTTTCGCTGGACCAATGATGTGCGGTGGCGAAACCCCTCTTCTCCCAGCCAACCTGTTTATTACCAGACCCAACTACGACGGCGGATCACCAATGACTGGTGGGTGGGAACAGCCGGACGGTATTCGACCGCCCCGACCTGTGATTTCTACTGGGTGGAGTTGGAAGCGGAGAAGACCCTTTCCAAGCCGGTGGCGGTTCGCCTCTGGGGGGAAGGTGAGCGTCGCCACGTTACCGCCAGTACTACTTTGGAAAACTATGATTTGTACATAATTGGTTCACGGCTGCGCTGGCGGCTTGCACCGGACTGGCAATGGAAGGGGGAACTCTCCCGGGAAGGAAAGACCTATGCTTCACCTAAGAACTCCTCTACGAAAACGGCGGTTAGTAACGAACTGACCTGGCGAATTTCCCACCACACCCTCCTTGGCCGTTGGGCGGAGAGTACTCGGGTTTACCCGGAAAATTCGTGGAGAAACTACTATCATCAATCGCTCCGCCTGGAGTGGCAGTGGAATATTAATAAAAGTACTTATTTATCCGCAAATTGCGGTTATAATCGGCAACAACAAGGGAGTGGGAAAGAGGGCGGTAAATTACAATTTACCGGGATCTTGGATTATCCGGCCACCGACAGAAATAAGCTTAGTTGGTTGGTGTCGACCACCAAAAAGGTTGACGCCTATGATCCGTCCTTGGAAGAGGAGAGCGCTGAAGAATTGCCACCGGCCGACTGGCGGTTTGGTGTACGCTGGCAGAAGTGGACCTTGCCGCTAACGCTCCGCACAGAACTTTATGGGATTTGGCGGGAAGAAGGGCTGGTGGGAGGGGTGCTACTCCGACTCCAAGGAGACATCGCCCGACGTCACTGGACTTTAGGGATTGCGCCCCGGGGAGGATTTTACCCAACAGAAGAGAAAGGATACTGGGTGGAAGTGAAATACTATTTAGATTAGGGGGGATTTCCATGTTGGTATACGGTGCATTGGTTCCGCACCCGCCGATTATCCTAGCGGAGATTGGAGGGGCGGAGACGAAAAAGGCGGAAAAAACCGTACAGGCGATGGAAAGCCTAAGCCAAAGTCTGGCGGCGGTAAAGCCGGAGACGATCTTGATCTTCTCCCCCCATGGTCCGGTTTTCCAGGATGGACTAGCGCTGCGGGGTGGTAGACGCTTATACGGGGATTTGGCCCGTTTTGGCGCGACTAAAACCTGGGAATGGCAAGTTGATCAAGAGTTAATCGAAAGCATCCTAGCAGAAACCGCGCAAGCGGATCTGCCTTGTCTGGAACTAACTGACGAGCAGCTTTTACGGTATGGAATTGAACCGGAGCTGGATCATGGTGTACTTGTTCCCTTATCCTTTCTGGCCAACCCTAAGGCTCGTCTGGTAGCCACGGGGATGTCACTTCTGCCCTGGCTAGAACAGTATAAGCTTGGGATGGCCATTGGGCGAGCCATAAGGAGTTTGCCGCAGCGGATTGCGGTAATTGCCAGCGGGGACCTTTCCCATTGTTTGCTCCCCGGCACTTCAGCGGCTTATGATCCGCGAGGGAAAGAATTTGACGAAACCTTGATTGGTTTATTAAAAGCACAAAACTGGGAAGCCCTTTTTGAGCTTGATCCGGTACTGGTGGAGAAAGCCGCAGAATGTGGTTTTCGTACCATCCTAATGTTGCTCGGCGTCTTGGCCGGCTTCAAAGTGGAAAGCGAGGTTTTGAGCTATGAAGGACCGTTTGGGGTGGGCTATGGCGTAGTTTCTTTTACCCCAAAAGGGGAGGACAAGTCCGGAACGGATCTCCTTGCACACCTGCGCCAGCGGCGCACAGAAACGATCCAAAGCCGGCGTGGGGCTGAGTCTCCTTTCGTACGTCTGGCACGCCAAACGGTGGAAAACCATCTTTTAGCGCAGGGTAATTCGGCTGAATTAAAGATCGAGGAAGGAAAAGAGCAGGCCGGAGCCTTCGTCTCCATTAAAAAACATGGTCAACTCCGTGGGTGTATCGGCACAATTTTTCCGACCCAACCATCCTTCACTGAAGAGATTAAGCATAATGCGATTGCCGCTGCTTTTCAGGACCCCCGGTTTGATCCGGTCCAAGCCTGGGAACTACCCGATCTGGTATATTCGGTGGACCTGATTAAAACCCCGGAACCGATCGCGGGCCCGGAGGCTTTAGACCCGCAAAAATACGGAGTGATCGTCCGGGAGCGGGGGAAGATTGGTCTCCTCTTGCCCATGCTCGAGGGGATTGAAACCGTCGAGGAACAGGTCAGGATCGCCAAACGGAAAGCAGGGATTGATCTCGACGCCAAGGTGGAACTAGAGCGGTTCGAAGTGATCAGGTATCATTAAGGAGGGCTTGATGGGCACGAAAGAAGCGGCTTATTATCGGGTTTTACCAGACGGAAAAGTCCTTTGTACCCTTTGCCCCCATGCCTGTCGTCTCGGGGAAGGGGAGCGTGGTCGTTGCCGAGGGCGGGTGGCCCATGGCGCCAAGCTTTTTGCGGCAAATTTCGGACAGGTCTCGGCCCTAGCCCTTGACCCGATTGAGAAAAAGCCCTTATACCATTTTCACCCCGGCGCATTGATCCTGTCGGTGGGTACGGTCGGTTGTAATCTGCATTGCCAATTCTGTCAGAACTGGCAGCTCGCCCAGGAGGAGGCAGAAACGGAGGAGATTTCCCCGGCTGACTTAGTTGCTTTGGCCGTCCAGCTTCAAGCCCAAGGGAACATTGGAATTGCCTATACTTACTCCGAACCACTGGTGTGGTACGATTATCTGCTGGAGACGACCAGGCGGGCGCACCGGCAGGGTTTAAAAAATGTCCTCGTCACCAACGGCTATTTTAACCCTGAACCGTTAAGGGAATTACTCCCTTATCTTGATGCGGTCAATCTTGACATCAAAGGGCCGGACCTTTTCTACCAAAAACGGTGCGCGGGACACTTAGGGCCGGTTCAGAAAACAGCTCAGCTACTGGCCGGTCGGGTTCATCTAGAAGTAACCAGCCTCTTAATTCCCGGTGAGAATGATCACAGAGACCAGCTTAAAGCGTTGATTCGTTTTCTGGCCGACCTTAACCCCAAGCTTCCCCTGCATTTTTCGCGCTATTTTCCCCATTACCGGTTGGAAATCCCCCCGACCCCCCTGGCAACGCTGGAGGAAGCTTATGACTTGGCGCGGGAAGAATTATCCTATGTGTATCTGGGGAACATTGGCAATACCAAGTATAGTTCAACCTATTGTCCTCAGTGTGGAGCCTTACTGGTGGAAAGAAGGGCAAAAGTAGTGGCTTCCGGCATCAAAGACGGGCAATGTGTGGCGTGCGGAGAAGAGGTTGATTTTAGCTTATGATTCAGATTTATACCGGAGATGGCAAAGGAAAGACGACGGCAGCGGTAGGTCTGGCGGTCCGTGCCCACGGACACGGACTGCGGGTGGCCGTCTTCCAGTTTTTGAAGACAGCACAGGAAAACGGTGAAGCGCGGGTCCTGCGCGGTTTGGGCATCGATTGTCAGCAGTATGGTTCGGGCCGTTGGCTGGTCGACCGGGAGCCGGACCGGGCAGAACTGGCCCTAGCCGCTCAGGGTTGGGCTGAGGTGGAAAGGGCAGTGGCCACCGGCTACCAGTTGGTGGTCTTGGATGAGATTAGCCATGCGGTGAACGGGGGATTGCTCCCCCTTGAACAGGTCAAGTCATTGCTGGAGGAAGCGCCGACTGACGTGGAACTGGTCTTGACCGGGAGGGCAATGCCGGAAGAGTTCTTAGTCTTGGCTGATTTAATTACCGAAGTACGGGCGGTGAAACACCCCTTTACGCGCGGGATTGAAGCCCGCAAGGGGATTGAATATTAAATGGCTCACGCTGACTATTTGGCATGCTTTTCCGGCAGGAAAAAGCGATTGATTGCATAAGATCAGCATATATATATTTAACAGAAAAAGTGATCAAAGGAGTTTGAAGACAATGAAAAGAAAAAATGTAAATTTCCTCTTGCTCACGGTCTTCGTTTTGTTACTGGCGACCGGAAGTAGGGCGGAGGCGAAAGGAATCTTCGGTGGTACGGATTTAATCAATACCCCGACTAACCGCGCTTTAGCGCAGGGCGGGTATACCCTTGGTGCCCATATAGATGAACACGGGCATGGCCGGGTTCAACTAGATTTTGGCTTGGTTCCTGAGTTTGAACTAGGGGCTGCCCTTGATTTAGGAAAGAACTATCATGATTTATCAGCTCGTTTTAAGTACCGGCTCATCCCCGAGACCAAAGATAGTTTTGGTTTAGCCTTGGGGATCCAGGATATCGGCAAGGAGCACTTTTCCCCTTACGTAGTGATCGGTCATGTGTTGTCTCCGTATAATCTGCGCTGGAATTTTGGACTGGGCGGTGGACAGCTCGGGGGGATTTTCTTTGGGATGAGTAAAGTATTGAATCCGTCCGAATTTCCGCAGGTAACCTTAACCGGTGAGTATGATGCCTCCGGTTTAAATTTAGGCGCAAAAATCAACTTAAACAAGGGTCTTCTACTCAACGTAGGTGTACTTGATATGGACCACTTTGTGGTTGGTTTGACCCTTTCGAATTAAGGAAATGCCTAATTAAATTATTCCCCAAGAAGCGCTGGTTGTGACCGAGCTTTTGGCGGTCATTTACCAGTCGGCAAAAAAATTGTTCAGAAAAATTCGGTATAGTCGTGCTTTGCGGCTATGCCTTTTTTGCCTTTATAAATGGACTTTCAGACTTTTTGTCTAAAATATTGATTTGCATACCTGTGAAAAGCAAATGTGAAAAAAGAACAATTCGATTAAAACAAATGAAAAACAATGCGAAACTAAAGAATTTAATTGTTTGCGGCGCATTTTCTTGTTATAATTATAATAATATATTGCAGGGGGTCCAAAAAATGGCAATAAATTATAACAAGCTATGGAAACTCTTAATTGATAAGGGTATGAAAAAGAAAGACTTGCAGCGCCTTTCCGGCGTTAGCTCGGCAACTATTACAAAGCTTGGTAGAAATGAAAATGTAAATACGGAAATACTTCAAAGAATATGCACGGCTATAGAGTGTGATATATGTGACATTCTGGAGTTTATTCCGGATAAAATCGAGCAATGCAAGGAGGCGGATAATAATGATTAAGGATATTATCAATGCGAATGAAAACGTAAAACCGAACAGTAGAGAAATGGCTGTCTTAAAAGAAACCTTCCCCTCATGCTTTAATGTAGATGGTTCTTTTGATCTTGAACGCTTTAAGGAGTTTTTAAGCGATAGAGTTTCAGTAACCAGCGAAGGGTATGAGCTTAAATTTCTGGGCAAAAACTATGCCCGCTTGCTGGCATCAGTTGATACCACAACCGTTGTTGTACCAAATGAGGAACATAACTTAAAACCGGAAAACGCGGAAAGTGAGAATATC
>ENA-UOOR01003876-UOOR01003876.1-fermentation-metagenome-genome-assembly--contig:-NODE-3876-length-12507-cov-3.981449_pt1 | contig 12507 bp, 11 predicted proteins | sample MGYA00245780_ERZ724029 | MGnify/ENA primary metagenome ERZ724029 (study PRJEB28704, sample SAMN03018315) | fermentation metagenome | biome: anthropogenic terrestrial biome; feature: soil; material... | reverse complement strand
TTAATAAGGCTTGTTGTACCCCTTCGCCCGAAACATCCCGGGTAATAGAGGGGTTTTCGGTCTTGCGGGCAATCTTGTCGACTTCATCGATGTAGACAATCCCCTTCTCTGCTTTTTCCACATCATAATCGGCAGCTTGGATCAATTTTAATAGGATATTCTCCACATCTTCACCCACATAACCGGCTTCCGTAAGCGAGGTGGCATCCGCAATGGCAAATGGCACATTAAGGATCTTCGCTAAAGTCTGGGCGAGTAAAGTTTTACCGCTTCCGGTCGGGCCCATAACCAGTATATTACTCTTTTGGAGTTCGACATCATCGATCATGCCCTCGGCATTAATCCTTTTATAATGATTATAGACCGCGACGGAAAGGGTTTTTTTCGCTTCTTCCTGTCCAATGACATATTGGTCAAGAATCACTTTGATTTCCGCTGGTTTAGGGATGTTTTCCAAGTCGAAGGAGGTATCGTCGGTTAATTCTTCATCAATAATCTCGTTGCAGAGTTCAATACACTCATCACAGATATAGACCCCTGGTCCGGCGATTAGTTTTTTTACCTGTTCCTGTGCTTTACCACAAAAGGAACACTTTAACTGTCCTTTGTCATCGCCGAATTTAAACATCTCTCACCACCTCTTTCTTTTGGAATGAGAACCTATTTCGTCTTTTTTTGAATAATCTCGTCTACGATCCCATAAACTTTCGCTTCTTCGGCGCTCATCCAATAATTGCGGTCAACATCTTGGACTACCTTTTCCATAGGCTGACCGGTATGGCGCGCAATAATCCCATTGGTCACTTCACGCAGCCGCAGGATTTCACGGGCTTGAATCTCAATATCAGCTGCTTGCCCCTCGGCTCCGCCCAAAGGTTGGTGAATCATCACCCGCGAGTTCGGCAAGGCGTACCGTTTACCAGTCGCCCCGGCGCAGAGTAACAGCGCTCCCATGCTAGCGGCAAAACCAACACAAATGGTAGAAACTTGGGGCTTAATATATTGCATGGCATCGTAAATAGCCAATCCAGAATAGATTACGCCGCCGGGACTATTAATATACACAGAAATATCCTTATCCGGATCTTCACTTTCCAAGTAAATTAATTGCGCCACAACCAAATTTGCCATCGTGTCGTCAATGGGACCGCCAATAAAGATGATCCGCTCCTTTAGTAGACGCGAAAAAATGTCATAAGCGCGTTCTCCTCGATTGGTCTGTTCAACTACCATTGGAACCAAACTCATTCTGTCTTCACCTCTTCCTCTTTATCTCCGGCGTCATCCGGAGCCAAAGCTTCTCCTTCCGGTACGGCGGAATCAACGATTAGTTTAACCGTCTTTTCCCGCTCCAACGAAGACCGGACCCCTTCGATAAAATCACGGTTTTTTCCCTGCAGAATCTCTTCTCGGACAGCCGGGGCGTAAAACTGGATTAAATAAGCTACTCGTTCCTTTAATTCGTCCTCAGTGACGGAAATTCCTTCTGCCTTGGCAATCGCCCCCAAGACCAGATCCGTCTTCACCCGCACTTCGGCCTCCGGACGTAACTCGTCCTGCATTTGTTCCATGGTATGCTCGGTGTATTTTAAATACTCCTCTAATTTTAACCCTCTTGTTTCTAAATCATGCTCCAGACGGTGGATTATCTGTTCCAATTCCCGGTTGACCAGGGTATCCGTCAGCTGAACCCTACTATTTTCCACGACTTGCTTAATGACTTCCGCTTCGAAGTTACGATCCGCTTCCTTTTCCTTGTTGTCCTGCAGTCGCTTCCGTTCAGCCGTTTTCAATGCTTCCAGCGTCTCATGCTCACCTAAGGCCTTAACAAATTCTTCATCGAGCGCTGGTAGTTCTTTGGCTTTAATTTCATGGAGTTTTACTTTGAAAACCACCGCTTGCCCCGCCAGGTCTTGCTGTTGATATTCGGCAGGAAAGGTCAGCGGTAAATCCCGCTCTTCATTGAGAGCCATCCCGATGAGCCCTTCCTCAAAGCCCGGTATAAAACGGCCGGCGCCTACTTCTATAGTATATCCTTGCGCAGCGCCGCCGGGGAATGCTTTTTCATTTAAATATCCTTCAAAATCAATGACGGCAAAGTCGCCCTTTTCCAAAGCTTCTTTATCGACCGCTACCAGTTCGGCGTGGCGTTCCTGCAGCGTTTTCAACTCCGCTTCCACGTCCTCATCGGTCACCACTGTCAGTTCTTTAGGCGCTTTGATGTTTTGATAGGCACCAAGCTCAACTTCGGGTAAAACCTCCACTTCTGCCTGAAAGTTAAAAGGTTTTCCTTCTTCAATTTCCCCTTCAAAATCAATCTGCGGTTGATCTACAGGTTCTAGTTTATGTTCCAGCACAGCCTGGAAATAGCCGCGGGTTACTAATATTTCCACCGCATCCTGATGTAATACATCTTTACCGAATTGTTGCTCCAGAATAACCCGGGGGGTCTTTCCTTTGCGAAAACCCGGTACGCTTACTTGCTTGACTACCTTTTTATAGGCCTCGGTAAAAGCATTGGCCACTTCTTCCGCTGCAGCCTCAACTTTAAGTAAAACGCGGTTATTCTCCAGTTGTTCATAGTTTGATTGCATCTTTTCCCACCTTACCTCTCATCTCGAAAATTAACAGATTATGGTTTAGTATAACCATAAATACAAAGAACCCCCATGGCACTGATGAGCCGATAAAACCTGGGGTTTTATCGGCTCAGTTTTCATGGGATTTTACGGTGTAATTATCCACGCCGTGCCTAAATTTTAACTTTACAATGATCGAGTGTCAAGTAAATAAAAGAAGAAAACGGCTATTGCCGTTCTAAAGTTCGTGTTTTGGTGCGAGAGAGGGGACTTGAACCCCTACGGTTGCCCACTAGATCCTAAGTCTAGCGCGTCTGCCAATTCCGCCACTCTCGCACAACTCACCTCAATATAATATCATAAATAGCAGGTGTACGTCAATAGGCTCGTCGCTGGTCACTCGTCGCTCGTGATGATTGATCGCCTTTGTAGCTTTATTTCACCGCATTCTCAAGAACCGGCGCTTTTACCCCAGCGCGCCGGGGAGCATCCTTGCCGGATTGTTGGAAGCTCTTCTCTGCTCGCTTTCATTTCCATTGCGCTACTAACTCTATACGGCAAATACATGGCTGCCAATCCGCGTGGTTACTGTGCGTGACCAGATCCATGCAGACGTTGTTCTACTGGGATTGTAAAAGTACAAGGCACCATTGGTCGGATCCCAGCCGTCTTTGGCCAGTTGGGCTGCGCGATAAGCTTCAGCGTTCGGTTCCAACCAAACCTGTCCGTCGCGCACGGTACAAAACTCGCCCTTTTTAAAGACAACACTCCAGAGATCATCTGGAAATTTATTGCTCCCAACCCGGTTAATGAGGACTGCGCCTACAGCAACTTGACCTTCTAAAGGTTCACCGCGGGCTTCCGCATAAATCACCCGCGCCAGCAAATTAAGGTCAATCGGGTTGGCTTGCCGACTGCTGGCCGCCGTCGTGGTTGGAGCGGGTTTGGGAGCCGTTTGGACTGGTTCCGGGTCTATAGCGGTTTCGATCGTCGACGCTTCCGCTCTTTTCGGTTCCGTGCGCTCCACAACCTTCTCTTGGCGTTCGGCGGGATCAGCCGTTTGCTCCGCTGCCATCTGCGTTACTTCCGACTGAGCGTTTAGCGGCACCCCCCCTACTATACTAAAGCCCATTACGCCCAGGAAAGGCACTGCCCAGCATAACAAGAAGAATATAGCCACCCATCGTTTATGGGTTGGTTTGATCCATGAGAAAACTGGCATTTCCCTTCACCTCCACCTTCGTTACCATTAATTATACTTCAGGAATTAAATTAGCAATTCCTTAATTAAGGATAACATAAAAACGGGTCGGTGCAGAACCCCTTAACCTTTGACATTTTTGCCAAAAGCCGCCAGTTTGACTAGTTATAGGACAGGCCTAAACCAAGAAAGATCGTATCAGCGTGATTGTTATAACCTAAATGGATTAAGATTGGCGGCAAGATCTGGTAAAACGCTTCAACTTCATAAATGATCCTTTGGGATGGGACTAAACATTTCACCCCACCACTCAGTAGAAACGGGGAATAACGGTTGTAGTAATTAAACCCTGCCCCAAAGAGAAAATCTAGTTTGTTATCGATACTTGCCCCCACCATTGCATAAAGTCCGGAATCATTATCGAAATCCACCAGCGTACTTCCAACTTGAATCTCGGAGACAAATACCCCGTTTACTTGACTAGAGATGATCTTAGTCGCCACATCGGCGTCATGCCGATACCCCATTTCCCTTCCGGTCTGACCCAGATCGGTTCCTAGCCATACCGTGTTTTCCCAGGCGCCCTGGGCGACCGTGGCCATGATCAGAACCAGGAATACGGTTAGGACCATCAGGCGTAAACTCTTCATTAACCTCTCCTCCTCACTACATTTCATCGAACAAGATCAACTGCTTTGTTAAAATATGTACCTATAAAGCAGATCCACCAGAAATCCGGGATTTAACACTATAATAGCTTATTTTTCCATGGTGAACAACTATTTTTGTTTGGAACAGATATTCCGAAAAAGGGAATAAACTTTTGGTTATGTTTAGGCTAAGGATTTGTTACGATTGCCCGTTTCGCCTTTTTTTTCATTTTCAGCTCTGTATAATAAAAAGAGGTTTTTCAGAACTGCTTAAATCCAAATAGCGTTTTAGGGCTTTATTTTAACTTGCTCGATAGTTAAAACAGAACGCTTTACTGCGTTATTACTCAGGTCAGTACACGCAACGTCAGCGTTCTTTTTTGCGACTAGTTTTATATTTAGTATATTCTGTATTATGTTTATATTTATTTTACTAAGGAGTTGAGATTATGTCTTTCTTTGAATTTTTACAGGTCTACCAATCGAAAATTTGGCTCGAATTTGTTCAGCATCTACGCATAATTACGATCAGTATTCCCATGGCAATCCTGATCAGCGCCCCATTAGGGTTCTTCATCTCGTCCCGGCCAAAACTGGCCAAGATCGTTTTAAATATCGCCAGTATCCTCATGACCATCCCCAGCCTGGCTTTGTTCGGGATTATGGTTGTCGTCCTTGCCCCCTTTAAACTAGGCTTGGGAATGACTCCAGCAGTTGTTGCCATTAGCGTTTATTCCATCCTGCCCATTACCAGGAACATCTACACCGCTTTAAACCAGGTTAGCTCTAGTATTGTTGAAGCTGCTGTTGGCCTTGGGATGTCACGCGGACAAATCCTGTCCCAAATTAAAATACCCCTCTCCGTTCCGGTGATCATGGCGGGGGTACGTAACGCTGTTGTCCTTGGCGTTAGCGTCGCTACCTTCGCCTCGCTAGTCGGTGCCGGAGGACTGGGGTCCTTGATCTTCTCCGGAATCAGCCGCACCAACCTGAAGATGGTTGTCGTGGGTGCTCTCCTCGTTTCCTTCCTAGGAATTGTAGTTAATTACCTTTTCCTCATCCTTGAAGACGCCCTAACTCCAGCGGGACTTAAAACCAAAAATTAAGACTGTCAGGCAAATACTTTTAAGGAGGTTATCCCCTTTGATTGAATTAAAAAATGTCACTAAAAAGTTTGACCAACTCGAAGCTGTTCATAATCTGTCATTACACTTAGAAAAAGGTAAAATAACGATGTTCATCGGCCCGTCGGGCTGCGGTAAAACCACCACGTTAAAAATGATTAATCGCCTGATTGAACCGGATGAAGGTGAGATCCTGGTCAACGGCAAATCCATTTTTGCCCAGGAGCCGGTCGCCCTTCGCCGGAGCATCGGTTATGTCATTCAGGATGTTGGTCTTTTTCCCCATTACAGCGTCTTTGATAATATCGCTTTAGTCCCCAGATTATTAAAATGGGATGAAAAGCGGATCCAAACGCGGGTGGACGAACTTCTGGATCTGGTTACCCTCAACGGAACTTATGGAAAAAAGTATCCCCTGCAACTCTCCGGCGGGGAACAACAAAGGGTCGGTTTAGCCCGAGCCCTCGCCGCTGATCCAGATATTCTTTTAATGGATGAACCTTTCGGGGCGATCGATCCGATTAACCGGAGCAAACTCCAGGATTCTTTTTTGGAGATCCAAGAAACGATCCAAAAGACCATTATCTTTGTCACCCATGATATCAACGAAGCAATTACCCTTGGCGACCTGATAGCCATTATGAACGCCGGTCATTTGGTCCAGTATGGCGAGCCTAATGAAATTCTACAAAATCCCAAGGATGATTTTGTCGAACACTTGCTGGGCGCTGACCGGAACCTTAAAGCGCTGTCACTAGAGAAAACCCGGGATTATCTGGATGAAGATGCTTATTTGACAGTTGCTCCCGGAACTAATCCAGAACAAATTAAGCAGAAGCTACGTACGGCAAACCGGAAATTGGCCTTGGCTGTTGATGAAAACGGAATCTTACAGGGACGCTACAATCTAGAACCATCTACAACTCACGCGGACGGAGAAAAATTAAGCTATGATGGGCAACCGGATGTCATGAGCCGGAACAATAACCTCATCGAAGCGCTCTCCATGATGCTGGAGACTGGAGAAAATCTACTTCCGGTAGTCACGAGTAAAGGCAAATTAAGGGGCGTGATTAAACTGACCCAGATCTTTGCCAAAGTCGAAGCGGCGAAAGCCGAGAAAAACATTTAATAAGGAGTTCTGCTTATGTCAGTGGTAAATTATTTCTCTAAAAATACATCGATGATCTGGTCGGCGCTGGAACAACATTTTGCCCTCTTTGCCATTTCGATCATAGTTGCCATCGTGATTGGGATTGCGTTAAGTATCTTGATTACTGATGAAGGCAGAGAAAAACTAGCCCGGGTGGTGATCGCGATCTCCGGCGCCGCCCTCTCCGTCCCTTCCATTGCCATCATTGCGCTCACCTTTATTTTTGTAGGCATTGGGGCCACCCCGGCCATCATCGCCCTTGTCATCTACAGTATTGTGCCAATTCTTTTTAACGCAACTTCCGGACTGAGCAGTGTCGACCAGAAAATTATTGAAGCCGGAAAAGGAATGGGTTTTACGAAAAGTCAGATCTTATGGAAAATAAAATTCCCCTTAGCCTTACCGGTCATCATCGCCGGGATTAGAAACACTGCCACCATTAATATTGGCACCGCCACGATCGCTGCGGTCATCGGCGGTGGTGGTCTTGGCGACTTAATTTACATCGGACTAAAGTTAAACCGCGGTGAAGTCATTTTTATTGGTTCTTTCCTCACTGCTTTATTGGCGATTTGCATCGATGCGCTCTTTGCTTTACTAGAAAAAACAATTACGCCAAAAGGGTTAAACGCCATGCGCTCTTAACCTACCGGCTTTTTTTAAGGAATTGTTAATTATGCAATTCCCTTAAATCAAAAAAACAGGAGGTATTTTTATGAAAAACCGAAAACTACTGCTGATCCTGGTGATCGTAATTGGGGCAGCCTTGCTGATCGGGCCCATGCTCAACCGTAAAGGGGGCAAAACCATTACGGTCGGCGCGAAAGATTTTACTGAACAATACGTTTTGGGCAGTATGATCTCTGTCTTACTCAGTGAAAACGGATTTAATGTAACCGAACAGTTCGGAACCGGTAGTACCATCACTAGAGAAGGATTGGAGACTGCTCAGACCGATCTTTATGCGGAGTATACCGGAACGGCATGGGCAGTCTATCTCAACCGTGCCGATGAAGTGATTAGTGACCCCGAGCTCTTGTACGATATGGTGAAAGCGGAAGATGCCGCCAATGGAATTGTATGGTTGGCACCGGCACCGATGAACAACACTTTTGCCCTGGCCGTCAGAGCAGATGATGTCGCTGCGTACGGTGATAGCCTTACATCCTTAGCTGCTTATAACAATGCCCACCCCGGTGAGATCATCTTCGGGATCAACCATGAATTTTACGAGCGTGCCGACGGGTTTTGGGCGATGGCCGATGCCTATGGGATGAAAGTGGAAGAAAGCCAAGTTAGAAACATGGATGCTGGTTTAAGCTTTGAAGCCATCGACCGCGGACAGATCGATGTGGCGATGGTCTTTGCCACCGACGGGAAACTACCCAAATTTAACTTGAAAGTACTCACCGATCCGCAGAATTTCTTCCCCATTTATAACATGGCAGTCTGTGTGCGCCAAGAGATCCTGGATCAATATCCGGAAATTGAAGAGATCTTAGCGCCGCTCAGCGAGTTTGACGACGAAAGCATGCAGCTCTTAAACTACAAGGTAGATGCGGAAGAAATCCCCGCCGAAAAAGTCGCCCGCGATTACCTGGAAGCAGAAGGATTGATCTAATCTGAAAATACCAAGTCGGAAAAGCTGACTCTCAATCCAACCATGAAACAAACGAGACAAGAAACCCACCGGTTCCGGTGGGTTTCTTATCTCTTCTTTTAACCAATAGGCAAGCGACTACTCCAAATTATTACCGCTGAACACGGGCGTTTCCAGCCCAAATACTCCAGACTTGGTCTTCGTCAGCCGGTTGAGCATAGTCGGTCAGGAAGGTCGTGGCCATCGCGCCGGTCGCCCAGGCGAATTGGATCCACTTGGCGGGTTCCCAACCACGGAGAATCGAGTATAATAGTCCACCGACAAACCCATCCCCGCCGCCAATCCGATCTAAAACCGTAATCGGCCTGGGTTCCACTACATGCCAGTTTTCCCCTTCCAGCAGGATGCCACCCCAAAGATGGCTGTTGACACTCACTACTTCCCGCAGGGTGTTGGCAAAGACGGAGGTATTGGGGTAAGCTTCTTTCACCCGGCTGATCATCGCCTTAAAGCCATCAATCTTCGTAGCCAATTCTTTACCACCGGCTTCCGGCCCTTTAACGCCCAGACAGAGTTGGAAATCCTCCTCATTTCCGATCAGAATATCGGAAAGGCTGGCAATCTCGGTAAAGATCGCCCGCAACTCTTCTTCCCGCCCTTTCCAGAAGGTCGCGCGGTAGTTTAGATCAAAAGAGATCCGGGTCCCATATTTCTTGGCGGTCCGTGCCAACTGCTGACAGAAAACCCCGGTCTCCGGGGATAAAGCGGCGATCAAACCGGAAAGGTGAACGATCTGCACCCCTTCCCGCCCAAAAATCCGCTCCAAATCAAAATCTTTAACATTAAGGGTCCGCCCTACTTCACCGGCGCGGTCGTTATGAACCCGTGGTCCCCGTGACCCATAACCACTGTCGGCGATATTGAATTGGTGCCGATAGCCCCAGGGACCGCCTTGGGGAACTTCCGGTCCTTCATAAACCATATGTCGGCTGGCCAGATCATCCTTGATAAACCGCGCAATCGGACTGCCTTGGACAAAGGTAGTCAGGACTTTAACCGGCAGACCAAGATAAGAAGAGATACTGGCGACATTCGTCTCGGCGCTGGTCGTCTGCATGAAAAAGGTATTGCTAGCATAGACCGGCTGACCGTGGAAAGGGGTGATCCTGACCCCCATACTAGTCGGCACCAGCATAGCATAGGTACAATCTTTTTTTAGTTCAATTGCCAAAGCGAAAACCTCCTTAGTAAAATATGATTCACCTTTCCTTTACCATCTATCATAATATATTTCCGAGGTAAGATCTAGTTAGTAGACCAGTTTCTTCTGGGGATTTAATGTTTCCTTATTGTAACCCCGCCGCGTTTTTTCCAGCCAGAAACCCGGAAGACCAAGCCCATTGCAGATTAAAGCCGCCGCATCTTCCCGCCACATCGATGATCTCGCCGGCAAAATAAAGCCCCGGAACCAGCTTTGACTCCATAGTTGCTGGGTCAAGCTCATTGGTGGCCACCCCGCCGATGGTCACTTGCGCGCTGGGCCAACCCTTCGTTCCCGTGATCGTAAACCGCCAATCGGTGAGGATGTCAATGATGCTTTCCACCTCTGCCGAAGTAAGCCTATTGACAGACCGGTTTAAATCCGTAAAACCCGCCCTTTTTAGTAAAACAGGAAGCAGACGTTTATTAATGAACCCTACCAGGCTAAAACCAAGCGTCCTTTCGGGCGCCTGCTGAAAACGATCGCCCAGCAATGCCTTTAGCTCTGCCCGTTCCATCCGGTCAACGATGGTGAGCTTGATGACCGGTTCCTCTCCGGCTTCCAACAACCCCCCGGCCAGCATGCTTAATTGCAAAATCGGTGGGCCCGAAAGCCCGTAGTTGCCAAAGACAATATCCCCCTGCTCCCGGCCGAGCACTGTTTCCCCAACCAACAGCGCAACTGTCCCTAGGATTTTTGTCCCTTGAATCTGCGGGAAAAATGACCCCTCCAGCTTTAACTGGACCAGGCCCGGATAAATGGGAGTAACCGTATGACCCAAACTCCGGGCCAGATCATACCCATTACCATCGGACCCGGTCGAAGGTTTTGCTTTACCGCCGGGGGCCAAGATCAGACCATCGCCCTCCATGATCGAACCATTAGCCAATTGCACCAAGAACTTTGTCCCTTTTTTTCGGATCTTTTGGACAAAGGCATTCACTACCACCTTAACTCCAAGGTACTCCATTTCATCCAAGAACAGATCTAAAACGCTGGAAGCTTGATCAGACCAGGGAAACACCTTTCCCTCATCCTCCACCTTCGGCACCACCCCTAGCCTGCGGAAGAATGTCATGGCCTCCCCACTGTCGAAGCTCCGGAGCGCAGATTCGGCAAAACGGGGATTCTCCCCTTGGTAGCAATTAAGATCCCCATTGGTATTGGTAAAATTACACCGGCCATTCCCGGTAACCAACAACTTTTTACCAACCCGTGGATTCCGTTCCAGCAGTGTAACTTCTGCTCCTTGGCGACGGGCTGTAATGGCCGCCATCATCCCGGCAGCTCCGCCACCGATAATTATTACTTGCTTTTTCAAGCTTCTTCACCTTCCTTCACTCGAAGCCGACCCCGTAAATGCTTCCTCTTTTATCCTAGCGCGCTTCGTCCATAAAGACAAGCGATTACTACGCAAAAAGCTTAACTTATGTTTTCTCCTCTAAATGACGAAAATAGAAAAAGAAAGAAGAGGAGGCAAGTTTCATGCCTAATTATTTTGACCAGAAAATCGACCGTAATCAGACCAATTGTGTAAAGTGGGATCAGCGGGACACCGTTTTTGGGCACGCGGATTTACTCCCGTTGTGGGTGGCCGATATGGATTTTGCAGCACCCCCGGCGGTAATCGATGCCCTAAAAAACCGGGCCGGGCATCCCATTTATGGTTATTCCTATCCCCCACCCGAGTTTTACCAGGCTGTTCTGGAATGGATGCAAAAACGACATGGTTGGAAATTAGAAAAAGAATGGCTGTTAGTTACCCCAGGGGTCGTTCCGGCGCTCAGCTTAGCGGTTTTGGCCTTCACCAACCCAGGCGACCGGATCATCATCCAACCTCCAGTTTACGGCCCATTTTTTAACGTCGTCGAGCAAAATGGGCGGCAACCAGTGCTGAATCCATTAAAGGAAGAAAACGGCCGTTACACCATGGACTTTGCCCATTTGGAAACAGTCGCTGACCCCAGCGTAAAGATGTTGATCCTTTGCAGCCCCCATAATCCAGTCGGCCGGGTGTGGACGCCAGAAGAACTGCAGCAACTCGGTGAGTTCTGTTTACGCCATCGGATCTTACTTGTCTCCGATGAAATCCATTCGGATCTGGTTTATAAAAACTATACCCATACGCCTATTGCTTCCCTCTCGACCAAACTCGCCCCGAGTACCATTACTTGTCTGGCACCCAGCAAAACTTTTAATGTGGCCGGACTTAATACTTCCATTGTCGTCATTGCCGATCAGGCCAAGCGTAACCAGTTCCAAAAGATGAAAGGCGCTTTAGGAATGGGGATGTATAATCCCTTCGGTCTCGCCGCCTTTACAGCCGCTTACCAAACCGGAGGCCCATGGTTGGATCAACTCATCCTTTATCTCCAGGGCAACCTCGACTACCTCCTAGAGTTTTGTGCCGAACGAATTCCCTTAATCAAGCCGGTGCCGCCGGAAGGAACGTTCCTGGTCTGGTTAGATTGTCGCCGGTTGCCCCTCTCTCCCCAAGGGCTAAATGAGTTTTTGAGCAGAGAGGCTAAAGTCGGCCTAAACGCCGGAAGTGCCTTCGGTCCCGGCGGCGAAGGGTATGAGCGGATTAATATCGCTTGCCCCCGCCCCCTCCTCACCGAGGCTTTAACCCGCATTGAACAGGCGGTCAACAAACTAGGCTTAACGTGAAAACTCGAGCTTCAATCTTAAAACAGAAAAGACAATTCGGCTTCACGCGACAAAGCCGAATTGTCTTGGATTTTATTAGCTTTTTTCATTGTATCCTTTTTGGCCTTTGGAGTTTGCCGACTACTTAGAAAATACTAGTCTGTCGATTCTCGCGGCTTAAATTACAGCAATTAAGCTTAGGTAGCGCCGCTCCGAACGACCAGCTGCTGTGGCCTCTGGGGCTTGTCGAGTCTCAACATTTCGCATTCAATCTATACCAAGCAAAACGCTTT
>ENA-UOOR01003872-UOOR01003872.1-fermentation-metagenome-genome-assembly--contig:-NODE-3872-length-12519-cov-91.058488_pt1 | contig 12519 bp, 9 predicted proteins | sample MGYA00245780_ERZ724029 | MGnify/ENA primary metagenome ERZ724029 (study PRJEB28704, sample SAMN03018315) | fermentation metagenome | biome: anthropogenic terrestrial biome; feature: soil; material... | reverse complement strand
CATGGATGAACGTGAACCCGGGTATCGTATCGTCCTATATATTCAACCTGAAGCCAGGCGATAAAGTAACCATGTCCGGCCCCTACGGCGATTTCCATCCCATCTACAACAGCAAACGCGAAATGCTTTGGGTAGGTGGTGGCGCCGGGATGGCTCCCTTGCGTGCGCAGATCATGCACATGACAAAGACGCTGAAGACTACCGACCGAAAAATGTCCTATTTCTACGGTGCACGTGCATTGATGGAGGCTTTTTACCTGGAAGATTTTTACGAGTTGGAACGCGAGTTTCCCAATTTCTCGTTCCACCTGGCGCTGGACCGTCCCGATCCGGCAGCCGATGCGGCAGGTGTAAAGTACACCGCCGGGTTCGTGCATCAGGTGATTCACGACACGTACTTGAAGGATCACGATGCACCCGAAGATATCGAATACTACATGTGTGGCCCCGGGCCAATGGCGGCAGCCGTACAGCGGATGCTCGACAGCCTCGGCGTCCCGCCGGAAATGATCATGTTCGACGATTTTGGATAACCATAACTAAAAAAACCATCCTCCGGGATGGTTTTTTTGTGGGTTCTATTCATTGAAAGAAATGCGCAACCCGAGCCTGATATTGAAGTTCAGCGGTTTTTCCCGGTATATCGTTTCCACTCCGCTGCTGTTCTTGAAATGGTAGGTCACGCCCGGCTCTGCATACAATCCGATACTTTTCCACAACCAGTACTCGATGCCGGCGGCAGAACTTACAGACCATTGCAACGGTTTTACGGACAACCGGTCCTGGCTACGCTCCTCAATTAAATTGTCCACAATATAATCGGTGGACAGAGTGCCCGCGAGATTCTTTTCCACCATACCGCCTCCGGAAATATATGTTGATAGCTGGCCGGAGCGCCAGACGGTGTAGTTGACAGTTACCGGAAGGCCCAGGTAGTGCAGCGTCTGCCGGCTGTTGTAGTAATGATTGTAGCTTCCCGTGCTTAGCTGCGAGGAGAGAACGGTATAGTTGAGGCCGCTCGTGATGCTCCAGCTGTCGTTGAGGTTGTATTTCAGCGAAACACCCAGTGTGACCGGCTGAAAATGCCGGACATCGGTATAGACGTGCCGGTATTCCTTCCCCACAATAAAATCGCCGGGCAAGCTGGAACCTGTGGCCGACACATGCACCTCTTCTTCCGATTTTAACCCGAATGTGGTAAAGTTGCGGTATCCATCGTAATGTTTGGCTGAACCCGACGGCATGTTCGACGCATAAAGGTCCGTCTGCCATTTCGCGGGCCTGCTGTCACGCCGCTTCGCCGGTAAGCGAAACGACTGCCCGTCGTTAGTTTCCGGATTGTATTTCCGGTCAACACGAGAAGGAGGGGAGTTTTCGGGCCCTTCCGGAGGCAGGGCCTCCTCCTGTTGCCGTTCAGCCGCTTCAACAACGTCCGTCGTTTCCGTTGTTTCCGTTGTTTTGGTTGTCTCCACTGTTTTAGCACCACGCTGCCTTTTCTCCGTTGCCGGTTTTCCATTTTCAGTGTGGTCCGCCAAGAGCGACCCCTTGTCGGGATGCGTAACGGGAGCAGGCAGTGCAGGCTGTCTCTGTTCCACGAGCTGTACGTTTTTTTGATTTTCCTTCAACGTGTACAACCCGATGAAAAACAAAACAATCCCCACCGCTGCTACCGCCCCGATACGCTTGTCCCACAAACGGATCTGTTGTCCCGCCGGCTTTGTACCCACGGAGCTCCCCGCGCTCATCGCCTGCTCGAGGCTCTCCCACAAACCTTCGGGAGCAGGCTCTTCGTGCTGTTCCATCCGATTACGCAGGTTATCCTGCCATTGATTCTTCATAGTGCCATTTTTTTAAACCGGTACAAATCTATCTCTTGCATCAACAAGCCTTTGGCTCGGTGTAACTGCGAGGCAGAAGTGCTTTCCGAAATGCTCAGCATCGAAGCAATTTCCTTGTGACTTTTTTCCTCAAAAACATACAGGTTAAACACGGTCCGGTAACCCACGGGTAACTTCCGGATCATTTCCAGGATAACCTGCGTGGGTATCTCGTTGAAATCCGGCTCACGGTCATCGGCCATATCAGGCAGTTCCTCGCCAGGCAGGTTCATAACCTTCAGCTTATTGCTTTCCCGGATGTGTTTTAACGCTTCATTGACTACGATGCGGGCCGACCACGCTTTTAACGATCCCGCCCCTTTATATTCGAACTTGCCTATTGCCCTGAAAATCTTAATGAAGCTTTCCTGCAAGACATCCTTTACATCCTCTTTGTCCGGGACATAACGAGAGCATACCGCGGTAAGATACCCCGAATAGGTGTCGTAAAACTTCTTCATGGCCATCGTATTGCCGCGTACAACCTGCTGAAGAAGGGCCTGCTCTTTGTTTTCGTCTCTGATCATTTACGGATTTTGTTCGAACCAACACTAAAATACGCTCTCCCCTTTACGAAAAAGGCGCACCTTTATAACGTAAAGGTACAGCCTTTTATCGATTTTCGGAACAACCCCTTATGCCACCCGGCAAGCAATTATTGCAATGGGATCACACTGCGTTCGGCAGCAATGGCAGAGCTGGCGGGCGTCGCGGCACGCGTCTTGTAGTCAAACTCCACCGATTTCTCACCGCTAAACGATTTCCATTTCAACTTCAGCTTCACCGTATCCCCATCCGTGTCGGGCAGGTTGTTGAGCCGGAAAGCCACCAGCCCATCACCAAACCGGCCTCCCATATCGCCGTTAGCGTTGTGACGGAACTCCACCTCATACGGGTTTTCTGGATTGTTGGCCGGGATAAGGTTCACAGAATGCACCACCCTCGGATAACCCCACTGTGTCCGGAAGCGCAGCGTGAGATAGCCATCTTCGGCAACGGTCACCCAGTCACCTACAATCTCAACGGGGTCGACACCGTACTTCGTATCGTTCTCAGCCCCCAGATTGGGCGCCATCGGCTTCGTGCGGATACTGTCGATCCAGTTCACGTGTACCGCCTGATCGTATCCACTGCTGGGTTTGTCCACCTCCTTATAGTTTACCAGCGCCCGAACTTCTTTCTCTCCAAAGGGTGAAGTGGTCAGGTTCACGGGAAGAAGCGTCGTCTTGTCGTCCAACTGCAGGAAGACAGTTTTATCCACCGTATGCTTAACGGTCACCAGCGCATTCGGATACAAGCGGTCCATATCATTGTCGTCGTCCAGACAGGACGGTAAAAGCAGGAAGCCCAATAGCATTCCCGCGGTTAAAAGAAAAGGAGTAATCTTCATCGTTTTCATTGTTTTTAATTTTTGTATTCGCTTTACCCTGTAAATCCACCAAGGGAAGAAACCTTGCACGGGAAATAGTTATTTTTTCTTAAATACAAGCCTGCGTTTACTTAAATATTCATTCAACAGGATGCCGGAAACGATCAGGAGCAGGCCCACGTAAGTGGTAAAATAGATGGTTTCACCCAAAACCGCATGGATAAGAAAAAGGGAAATAAAGGGAGAAAGGTAACACAACTGATTGGTAAGTGCGGGATTGGTGGTCTTCTGCAGCGCCAACGCGAAAAAGATAAACGGCACCGCCATTTCAAACAACCCCACGTAAATGGCCGACAAAACCCCCTGCAGGGAGCCCATGCTAACAGGAACAACAAGTGTGGCTAGCGACAAGTAGACGGAACCGAACATAAAACTCAGGAACAAGCCCAGGATACTGTCCACATTTTTGTTCCGACGGTTCACGATCCAGAAGGAAGCCCACAGGAACGCGCTGAAGAACGCCAGCAAAATCCCCGGTTTCGACAGCTCCACTCCCGCGATCCCTTCGGTTCCCACCGAGATCAGCACCACGCCGCCAAACGAGATTGTCATCCCGATAAATTTGAACAACGGGATAGGTTTTTTCTCGATCACCGCCAACAGCAGAGCCAACAGGATGGGCCAGAAATAATTGATGGGCTGTGCAATCTGTGCCGGCAACAAATCGTACGACTTGAAAAGAATCAGGTAATAAATGGCAGGATTCAACAGGCCGGTAAAAGCGTAGCTCCCCAACTCCTTCAGAGTCAACCTCCGCAACAGAGGCCACTTTTTCTGAAAAGTAACGACCCCCGCAAAAATCAACATCGCCGTGACGGCAGAGGCCAGGATCAACTCAAAGTAACCGTAGTAGCGCAACCCGATCTTGAAAGCGGAGGCAACTGTCGACCAGCTGGCAACAGCAATAGCGGTAAACAAAAGGGCTTTATTGTTTTCTTTCATTCAAAGTAGCCTGAATAATGCGGCACGCAAAAATAGTGATAATTTCTTTCTGTTCCGACACTTCCTGTGCGGCGAAACCCTGCAAAAACAGAAAAAGTACTAATCAGCTGAAATACAGTATATTTTATTTTACAGGAAATAAATTTTGTAATCGATCATTCATTTTTTATTTCAAATTGTAATTTTTTTTGAATAAAAAATGGAAAATATTTTGTTATTTCGTTTTTTTGCTTTTTCTTTGCAGACAATTAACGAACAAGTTTTTTTATTTTATCAATGAACACTCATTCTATCGCTATTCTAGTCATTTCTATTCTACTTCTGGAGGACTTCAGAGGGTGAGACCGGTATATCGATATTGAAATAAAGAACAATAAAAAATAAAGAAAACCTTTCTCACCGTGTGGGAAAGGTTTTTTTCTTGTAAAAAAACGAATAATATAGGTTACAATGGAAAGAATTTATGTTTTTGACACGACGTTGCGCGACGGGGAACAGGTTCCCGGGTGTCAACTAAACACCATCGAAAAAATTCAGGTGGCCAAAGCCCTGGAGTTGTTGGGGGTAGATGTTATCGAAGCCGGATTCCCGGTATCCAGCCCCGGCGACTTCAACTCGGTGGTTGAGATCTCCAAAGCCGTCACCTGGCCCGTTATATGTGCGCTCACACGCGCGGTGGAAAAAGACATCGAAGTGGCTGCCGAATCGCTGAAATACGCCAAGCGCAAACGGATCCATACCGGTATCGGCACATCGGATATGCACATCAAACACAAGTTCAACTCCAACCGCGAAGAGATTATCGAACGTGCCGTCAAAGCTGTGAAGTATGCCCGCCGGTTTGTGGATGATGTGGAGTTCTATGCCGAAGATGCAGGCCGCACAGACAACGAATACCTCGCACGTGTGGTACAGGCCGTCGTAAACGCCGGAGCCACCGTGGTCAATATCCCCGACACCACCGGTTACTGCTTTCCCAACGCTTACGGCGCAAAAATAAAATACCTGGTGGATCATGTAGACCTGAAAAATGCGATACTCTCCACGCATTGCCACCAGGATTTGGGGATGGCTACAGCCAACACCCTCTCGGGAGTCCTCAACGGCGCCCGCCAGGTTGAAGTAACCGTCAACGGCATTGGGGAGCGCGCGGGGAACACTTCGCTCGAGGAAGTGGTGATGGCGCTGAAGAGCCACAAGGACCTCGGGTTCGATACCAACATCAACACCACCAAGATATATTCCACCAGCCGGTTGGTTTCCACATTAATGAACATGCCCGTCCAGCCCAACAAGGCCATCGTCGGCCGAAACGCCTTTGCACACTCCTCGGGCATTCACCAGGACGGCGTGCTGAAGAACGTGGAAACGTACGAGATCATCGACCCGAAAGACGTGGGGATCGACGAGAACTCCATCGTGCTGACAGCACGAAGCGGTCGCGCCGCACTGAAAAACCGGTTGACCCTGTTGGGAGTGGATCTCGACAACGGTGAGCTGGATGACGTGTACCAGAAATTCCTTTCCCTCGCCGACAGGAAAAAAGACATCAAGGACGACGATATACTCGCCCTGGTAGGGAAAGAGTCCCGCATGAACCGCATCCAGATCGATTACCTGCAGGTTACCTGCGGCGTGGGGCTGCGCAACGTGGCCAGCATCGGCCTGAACATAGCCGGGGAGCATTTTGAGGCATCGGCAACCGGAAACGGTCCGGTGGACGCGGCGATAAAAGCAGTAAAGAAAATCATCAGCCGCGAAACGGTCATTCAGGAGTTCCTGATCCAGGCCATCAACCGCGGAAGCGACGACGTGGGCAAGGTCCACATGCAGGTGGAACACAACGGGATGCTCTACTACGGCTTCTCGGCAAACACCGATATCGTTTCGGCATCCGTGGAAGCATTTATAGATGCGGTGAATAAGTTTGTAGAATGAACAAAGCTAACAGATAACATACAACAGACAAAATTATATGAATAAGACGCTTTTTGATAAGATATGGGACGCACACGTGGTTACCACAGTGAAGGACGGCCCTTCGCAACTGTACATCGACAGGCATTTGTGCCACGAGGTAACCAGCCCGCAAGCTTTTTCGGGGCTGCGGGAACGGGGACTGAAGGTCTTTCGTCCCGGACAGACCCTGCTTACGGCCGACCACAACATCCCTACCGTGGAGCAAGACAAGCCCATCCGCGATGAGGTTTCCCGGTACCAGGTGGACACCCTGGCCAAAAATGCCCGGGAGTTCGGACTCACCTACTACGGCCTTCGCCATTCCAAAAACGGGATCGTTCACGTGATCGGCCCGGAGAACGGCTTCACTCAGCCGGGAATGACCATCGTCTGCGGCGACAGCCATACCTCCACCCACGGAGCGTTCGGCGCAATCGCTTTCGGCATAGGGACCAGCGAGGTGGAGATGGTGTTATCGTCGCAATGTATCCTGCAAACACGCCCGAAAACCATGCGCGTGAACTTCGAAGGGAAGCTCAACGACGGCGTAAGTGCAAAGGACATGGCGTTGTACATGATCTGGCAACTCACCACAGGCGGTGCCACGGGCTACTTCGTGGAGTATGCGGGGGAAGCGGTCCGCAACCTGACCATGGAACAGCGGATGACACTTTGCAACCTGAGCATCGAGATGGGTGCCCGCGGAGGATTGATCGCCCCCGACGAAACAACCTACAACTACATCCAGGGGCGCGAGTTTGCTCCCAAGGGGGAAAGGTGGGACGAAGCGATGGCCTACTGGAAAACGTTGAAGTCCGACGAAGGCGCTGCCTTCGATAAAGAGGTCACGTTCGATGCCTCCCAAATAAAACCGATGATAACCTACGGAACCAATCCCGGAATGGGCATGCCCATCGACGGAGCCATTCCCGAACTGTCGGCCATCGACGAAGCCGGAAAGATCTCGTTTGAGAAATCGTTGAAATACATGGGTTTCGAACCCGGACAAAAACTGGAAGGGAAACCGATCGACTACGTCTTCCTGGGCAGTTGTACCAACGGGCGCATCGAAGACTTCCGCGTGTTCACCCACTACGTGAAAGGGAAAAAGAAAGCCGGCAACGTGACAGCATGGCTGGTACCCGGAAGCTGGCAGGTCCGCCAGCAGATTGAAGCCGAAGGGCTGGACAAGATCCTGGAAGAAGCTGGCTTTGAGCTCCGTCAGCCGGGATGCTCCGCCTGCCTGGCCATGAACGACGATAAGGTTCCCGCCGGAAAATATGCCGTCTCCACATCCAACCGTAACTTCGAGGGGAGACAAGGGCCCGGCGCACGCACCATCCTGGCAAGCCCGCTGGTAGCCGCCGCTGCTGCCGTAACGGGAAAGATAACGGCACCGTAACCACTATTCGATCAGCACATCAGTACATCAAACAAATATGGAAAAATTCAAAACAATCACATCCACATACGTCCCCCTTCCGATAGAGAACGTGGACACCGACCAGATCATTCCCGCCCGCTTCCTGAAAGCCACTACCCGCGAAGGGTTCGGAGACAACCTGTTTGCCGACTGGCGGTACGGGAAATCGGGCGAGCCGAAAGCCGATTTCGTCCTCAACAACCCCGCCTACAGCGGCGAAGTCCTGGTGGCAGGGAAAAACTTCGGCAGCGGGTCAAGCCGCGAGCATGCCGCCTGGGCAATCGCCGGATACGGCTTCAAGGTGGTGGTATCGAGCTTCTTTGCCGATATCTTCCGCAACAACGCGCTTAACAACGGCATCCTGCCCGTGGTGGTCAGCGAGAAGTTCCTCGGAGAACTCTTCGCATCGGTCGGCCAGGACCCGCAGGCAACGGTCACCGTAAACCTCGAGGAGCAGTTCATCAGGAACAACCAGACCGGAAACAGGGAGCCGTTCGACATCAATCCCTATAAAAAAGAATGCCTCCTGAAAGGGCTCGACGACATCGATTTCCTCCTGTCGAACAAAGAGAAGATCGAAGCGTACGAAAAGAATCGCCCTTACGTCTATTGAATGTATCACAAGCTTCAGTTCATCAACACATGGTAAAGCGGAAAATAGAAATAATGGACACCACGTTGCGCGACGGGGAACAGACCTCGGGCGTTTCATTCGCAACGGAAGAAAAAGTAAGCATTGTCCGCTTGCTCATTGAAGAGTTAAATGTCGACCGGGTAGAGATCGCGTCCGCGCGGGTATCGGAAGGAGAATTTAAATCGGTGCAGAAGATTGCACAATGGGCAAACAGTCACGGGCATATCAACAAGATAGAGATCCTGGGATTTGTGGATGGAAACGCATCGCTCGACTGGATCACCGCCGCGGGATGCCGGGTGGTCAACCTCCTCTGCAAAGGTTCGGAGAAACATTGCACCCATCAGCTCAGAAAAACGGCCCGGGAACACCTCGCCGACATAAAGTCGGTCATCGCCGAAGCCAAAAAACGGGGAATGGACGTGAACGTCTACCTCGAAGACTGGTCCAACGGGATGCGCGATTCAGAGGCGTACGTGTTCGAGATGATGGATGAGCTGCAACACCAGCCCATCACCCGCTACATGCTGCCCGACACCTTGGGCATACTGAACCCCTCCGAGACCCGGATGTTCTGTGAGAAGATGATCGGCAGGTACCCCGGCCTGCACTTCGACTTCCACGCGCACAACGATTACGACCTGGCGGTAGCCAACGTTTTCGAAGCGGTGAAAGCGGGAGTAAAAGGCGTCCACGTCACCGTGAACGGCCTGGGGGAACGGGCCGGTAACGCACCCGTCACCAGCATCGTCGCCCTGATCCACGACCAGCTGAAGCTCAGCACCAACGTTGCCGAGGACAAGCTCTACAGCGTCAGCAAGATCGTGGAAAGTTACTCCGGCGTACGTATCCCCAACAATAAACCCGTTATCGGTGACAACGTGTTCACACAGGTGGCCGGAGTCCATGCCGATGGCGACAAGAAGAAGAACCTTTACCACAACGACCTCGTGCCCGAGCGGTTCGGACGTTCACGGGAATACGCCCTGGGGAAGAACTCCGGCAAGGCCAACATCCTGAAGAACCTGGAGGCGCTGGGAATAGAAGTAGACGATGAGGCCGCCAAAAAAGTGACGGCCCGCATCATCGAGCTGGGCGACAAGAAAGAGCTGGTCAGCCCCGATGAGCTGCCCTACATCGTTTCCGACATCCTGAAGAACGGGATCGACAACCAGGAGATACAGATACTGAACTACTCGCTGAACCTCACCGACGGCATGCGCCCGACAGCCACCGTAAAGATATCCATCCGGGGGGAGGTGTATCAGCAGTCAGCCGCGGGAGACGGGCAGTACCACGCCTTCTCGAAGGCCATGTACAAGATTTACAAGAGCCTCAACAAACCCACGCCCGAACTGCTCGACTACGTGGTGGTCATTCCCCCCGGCGGAAAAACCAATGCTTACGTGCAGACCATCATCACGTGGAGGTTCGACGGGAAGGTCTTCAAAACCCGGGGACTGGATGTCGACCAGACGGCTGCCGCCATCAAGGCTACGATAAAAATGCTGAACATGATAGAAAAAGGAAATATACCGGTGATCCGCCACATGGAGCTACCGTAAAAATAAAAAGAAAAGAAAACAAATGAAATTAAAGATAGCAATATTACCCGGTGACGGCATCGGTCCCGAGATCATGGACCAGGCGTTAAACGTGACACGCGCCGTATGCGAGAAATTTAACCATGAGGTAACGTTCACGGAAGCCATTGTCGGCGCTTGCGCCATCGATGCCGTCGGCGACCCCTATCCGCCGGAGACGCACGAAGTGTGCATGCAGGCAGACGCGGTGTTGTTCGGCGCCATCGGACACCCCAAGTTCGACAACGACCCCAACGCCAGGGTACGCCCCGAGCAGGGGCTGCTCCGGATGCGCAAGCAACTGGGACTGTACGGGAACATCCGTCCCGTCATGACGTTCCCCTCGCTGATCCACAAATCACCCCTCCGTGCCGACCTGGTAGAGGGAGCCGATTTCGTCTGCATACGCGAACTGACGGGAGGCATGTACTTCGGTCGGCCGCAAGGAAGGAGCGAAGACGGAGACACGGCTTACGACACCTGTGTCTACACGCGCGAAGAGATCGAACGGATCCTGCACCTGGCCTACAAGTTTGCCGGACAACGCCGCAAGAAGCTTACCGTGGTGGACAAGGCAAACGTGATTGCCACCTCCCGCCTGTGGCGCCAGATCGCGCAGGAGATCGCCCCGCAATACCCCGACATCGAGACCGATTACCTGTTCGTGGATAATGCAGCCATGCGCATCATCCAGTGGCCCAAGAGCTTCGATGTGCTGGTAACCGAGAACCTCTTCGGCGATATCCTCACCGACGAAGCATCGGTCATCACCGGATCGCTGGGGATGCTTCCCTCCGCTTCGATAGGCATACACACCTCCCTGTTCGAACCGATCCACGGCTCCTACCCGCAGGCAGCCGGGAAAGACATTGCCAATCCCGCCGCCATGATCCTCTCCGCCGCACTGATGTTTGAATACGCCTTCAACCTGCAGGAAGAAGGAGCCGCCATCCGCCGGGCCGTCAACGCGAGCCTCGAAGCGGGCGTCGTCACCGAAGATATTGCCGAAGGGGGAAAAGCCTACGGGACAAGTGAGGTGGGGGACTGGATTGCGGAGTATATAAAAAGCAACTAAAATGTTCGCCTTACAAAATTTTTCGACCCTTTTTCAACTCACAGGCTATCTGATATAAAACTCGCTTCGCTTAGACAACATATCAGATTTCGCCTGTTTCGTTGAAAGGGTAACCCGAAAAATTTCTAAATAGCTCCATTTTAGTTACTTTATAAGAAATAGAGATAGAGATAGAAATAGAAATAAAAATAGGAACATACAGGAATGAACCGTAAAGACAATAAATACCTCCGGAGCTACACCTCCACTCAGGGCCGCCTGATGGCCGGCGCACGCGCGCTGTGGAGGGCCAACGGAATGAAAGACGAGCAGATGGGAAAACCCATCATCGCCGTGGTGAATTCATTCACCCAGTTTGTGCCCGGGCACGCACACCTGCACGATATCGGGCAGATGGTGAAAGCCGAAATCGAAAAGTTGGGATGCTTTGCCGCCGAATTCAACACCATCGCCGTGGACGACGGCATCGCCATGGGCCACGACGGGATGCTCTACTCGTTACCGTCGCGCGACCTGATTGCCGACTCCATAGAATATATGATTAACGCGCACAAGGTGGATGCGATGGTGTGCATCAGCAATTGCGACAAGATAACGCCGGGCATGCTCATGGCAGCCATGCGGCTGAACATCCCCGCCATCTTTGTTTCCGGCGGGCCCATGGAGGCGGGAAAAATTGGCGACGAATCCATCGACCTGATCGATGCGATGATCGAATCGGCCGACGATGCCGTGCCGGACGACCGCATCTCGCAGCTCGAGAAGCTGGCCTGCCCTACCTGCGGCTCATGCTCGGGAATGTTTACCGCCAACTCCATGAACTGCCTCAACGAAGCCATCGGCCTGGCACTGCCCGGCAACGGGACGATCGTGGCCACACACGCCAACCGGATCGAACTCTTCCGCAAAGCAGCAGGGCAGATCGTGGAAAACGCCTACCGCTACTATTTCGACGGCGACGAAAGCGTGCTGCCGAGAAACATCGCCACACGCGCGGCGTTCCTCAACGCCATGTCGCTCGACATTGCCATGGGCGGCTCCACCAACACCATCCTTCACCTGCTGGCCATTGCCCGTGAGGCGGAAGTGGATTTCACGATGGACGATATCGACGCCCTCTCGCGTAAGGTGCCTTGCGTATGCAAAGTAGCGCCCAACACCAAGAAGTACCACGTCCAGGATGTGAACCGCGCCGGAGGCATTCTGGGTATCGTGGGCGAACTGGCAAAAGGCGGGCTGATCGACACATCGGTCCACCGTGCCGACGGACTGACGCTGAAACAGGCGATAGAAAAGTACGACATCACAACAGAAAATATCCATCCCGAGGCGCAAGCGATCTACAGCTCGGCACCGGGAAACAGGTTTAACCTGGTCATGGGCTCGCAAAACGCCGTTTACAAAACCCTCGATGCCGACCGGGAAGACGGTTGTATCCGGAACATCGCAAATGCCTATACCCTCGACGGCGGACTCGCCGTCCTGAAAGGGAACATCGCACAGAACGGCTGCGTGGTGAAAACGGCAGGGGTAGATGAGAATATCTGGAAATTCTCGGGAAAAGCCAAGGTGTACCATTCCCAGGACGAAGCGTGCA
>ENA-UOOR01003870-UOOR01003870.1-fermentation-metagenome-genome-assembly--contig:-NODE-3870-length-12521-cov-2.651693_pt1 | contig 12521 bp, 13 predicted proteins | sample MGYA00245780_ERZ724029 | MGnify/ENA primary metagenome ERZ724029 (study PRJEB28704, sample SAMN03018315) | fermentation metagenome | biome: anthropogenic terrestrial biome; feature: soil; material... | reverse complement strand
ATGATAATATATTTTTTCATTTAATACAATTATTATTAAAATATAATTTCATATAGCGATATAAAAATACTCCCTCCCAAGCAAACAAGTTTTTATCATTTCACTTGTCTACCTAGGAGGGAGCATATCACTTTTTTTATTTAAAACTTTCTGCAGCTTTTATTGCATTAATCATACTTTTTTCACTAGCAATACCTTGTCCTGCTATATTAAAAGCAGTTCCATGATCTACTGAAGTTCTTATTATTGGAAGTCCAACAGTTATATTTACTCCGGAATCAAAAGCTAAAAGTTTCATTGGAATATGCCCTTGATCATGATACATAGCCACTACTATATCATATTTGCCTTCATATCCTTTTAAAAACACAGTATCTGGAGCTATAGGGCCTTCTACGTTTATACCAGCTTCAGTAGCCTCTCTCACTGCCGGAATAATTTCTTCTATTTCTTCCCTACCAAAAATACCCGATTCTCCTGCATGGGGATTTAATCCAGCTACAGCTATTTTAGGATTTATTATACCAATTTGCTTTAAGGCAGCATTAGCAAGTTTTATTACTTCTAGCACTCTTTCCTTTTTTACCTTTTCACAAGCTTCCCTTAAAGAAGTGTGAGTGGATACATGTATAACTTTTAAAGCTTCACTCCAAAGCATCATGGCATATGTGTTAGTTCCAGTAAGTTTTGCAAATATTTCTGTATGACCATCAAAATTATATCCTGCAAGATGAAGTGCTTCCTTATTTAAGGGGGCTGTTACTACTGCCTTTATATTATTTTCTAAAGCCCAGGCTATGGCAGTTTCCACATATTTAAATGCAGCCTTCCCACATACCTCCGACACCTGTCCAATTTTAAAATTCTTCATAGAAACAGGATATGCCTCTACCATATTAATAAAATCTTCATCAAATTCATCTATACTACTTATTACTTTTAATCTATATTTTATATTTAATATATTCATATAATACTCAATTACTTCTATGCTTCCAAAAATCACGGACTTTTTTCTATACTCTTCAACTTTATCTAATGTCTTTAATACTATTTCTGCTCCTATCCCTGCAGGATCTCCCATAGTAATTCCTAAAAAGTTCATTATATTATATATCCTCCTTCAACTTCCTCATGCAATATTCTATTGCTTCATTTTTCCCAAAGGCCCCCGCTTTAGTAATAATTTTAAGCCCATTAAATTCTCCGCCGGTTAATTTCATTAATGGTATCCCAGTAATTACTTCTTCCACAATGCTGGAACCAGAGGCCTTGGCTTTATTTATAAAACCAATAGCTGTATCTCCCCCAGTTAAAAATATCCCAGATATTTTCACTCTTTTTATAATCTCTATTGCTATTTCTCCCAAAATTTCTTGAGTATACATACTTACCTCCTCTTTCGAGAGATTTTTTTCTTGTCCTGCACTGACTGCTTCTTTATAGTCCTCTCTTTCATAAGCAGATGTAATAATTAAATCTTTTCCTTTATTAAGTCTTTCTAATGAGGAGCTTATATAGCTTTCTATAGTTTCATCCTTTAATAATTTACTTATATTTATTTTTAAAATCTGCATACCGCAGCCTTCAGCATATTTTAACTGCTGTCTGGAAATGTCACTTATACTTCCAACTACACCAAGTGATGGTTTAAATGGTTTCTTTACTTTTAATATGGAATCCGCCATTCCTGCAGACCCTACCCATAATATCCTTTTGCCAGTGTCCAAAGCACTTTTTACTATTTTCAGCATATCTTCATTGTTTTCAACATCAAATGTGTACACTCTTCCTTTTTTAAAACTTATATTTTTTTCTCTTATTTCATTTAATCCATAGTGAACTATTTTCTCTTCAAAACCCTTTTGTAAAAGCTTATTTATATTATCCTCTTTTACAGGTTTTTTAGGATCTTTAGCCACTTCGGTATCTACAATTCTTACATCATTTAATTTCTGTATTCCATCTATAGTAGTCCTCTTTATATCCGGGAAAGCTGGGGCAAATATAATTAGTTCAGGCTTATACTCTTCATCTACTGCCTTTATTTCCGAAACTATGTTTCCTCTTAATGTAGAATCTACTTTTTTATAAACCAATTCAAAATCCTGTGTAAATAACTTCTTTATTTGATTCTTTACCTTTTCATAGGCATCCTTCTCTGTAAGCCCTCTAGATTCAGTATCTATCACATAAGAAATACTAAAATCATTTATATTTTTTGTATCCAATATCACATTTGTTTTAATTCCCCTCTTTTTCAATTGTACACCTGTATCATTAGCCCCCGTAAAATCATCTGCAATTATCAAATAATTATCCATACAAATCCTCCAAAAGAAGGCTATTTAAATGCCAACCCCTGCTGTTAATTTTGCCTTATCTTTTTTATCTAAATAAGATACAAGTAATGGGCATAATATTGCAGTTACAATTACAGCTGCAGCTATTTGTGCTGTAGCAGAAGCTACTAGCGGCTGTAATGAAGGATCGGCTAAAGCAAGTGCTGCTGGTGTTCCTACTGCATTACCAGCAGTGGTTCCTATAGCTGCGCCTACAGCCTTTTTCTTTCCAAATAAAGCTGTAGAGAGATATCCACCAAAACCTGTAACAACAACTACTATAACTCCTAAAACAAGTCCTGGCAAACCTGCCTTTATTATTGTTCTAAAATCCAATGCGGCTCCTAATGGAAAAGCGAAAAATGGAATTAGTAAAGTCTGACCATTGGCTAAAAATTTTCTCATGTCTTCATCAAGATTTCCTAATATAAATCCAACTAAAATAGGTATTAATACTGCTATAAATGCTATAAATGGAATATTTGCAAGACCCGATATTCCAAATGCAAGCATAGTAAAGAAAGGTCCATCATTTAATGATAGTATAGAGATTGCTCCTACATCTGTAGAATCCCCATATTGTCCAGCTAAAGCTGCATAAAGCCCTCCATTTGAATTTGTAATAGCTGCTACAAGTGCTAAAGGAGTAAGTCCTAAGATTCCCTGCATTCCACAGGCTTTTCCAACAATCCATCCAATTGCTGCACCTAATATAAATTTTACAAGTGTTAAAACAACCCCTTTATATAGTGGCTTTCCAGCTTGCTTTACATCTATTTGTGCCCCATTACATAATACAAAAAGAGCAATAAGTGCTGTAGCACTATTCTTAAAAAGTGCTGTAGTAAAGCCACCTATTTCTAAAGCCTTAGGGAAAAATGTATTTATGGTAGCTCCTAATAACAATGGGATTACCATAAGTCCACCTGGTACCTTTTGCACACTTTTTAATATTTTCATATACTCTCCTCCCATTTAATTTCTATTAATTAATATAAATAGATTTCCTGTAATTACATTTCAGGAAATCTATTTTAGAATTTTTAGAAAGTGGATATGAGCTTATACATGCCAAATTCCTTATGATTTAATGCTTCCGCTTTAGTAAGTTTTCCATTTATTACTTCAATCATTTCATCAAAAACCTTTTCTCCCACTTCCTTTATAGTCTCATGGCCTTCTATTATAGTTCCTGCATTTATGTCAATATTATCCTTCATGATTTTAAAAGTTTCCGGATTTCCTGTAACTTTAATTACAGGTGCTATTGGGCATCCCGTTGGAGTTCCTCTTCCTGTGGTAAATGCTACTATCTGCGCTCCTCCTGCAGTCATGCCTGTAATGGATTCTATATCTTGTCCTGGAGTATCCATAATGTAAAGTCCTTTACCTGCTGGTTCTTCAGCATAATCCAAAACTCCTTGAATTATTCTTGTTCCGCCTTTGTATATGCATCCTAATGATTTTTCTTCAATAGTAGTAAGTCCTCCCTGAATATTTCCTGGAGTAGGCTGTCCTCCTCTCATATCAACTCCCATAGTCATGGCTTTCTTTTCACAGTCTGAAACTATTTTAATTATTCTGTCTCCAACTTCTTTTGAAACAGCTCTTTTAGCTAAGATATGTTCTGCTCCTATAAATTCTGTAGTCTCTGAGAAAATAGAAGTACCCCCTGCATCTACTAATTTATCCGAAACATATCCAACCGCAGGATTTGATGCTAACCCTGAAGTTGTATCAGACCCTCCACATTCTATAGCAAGTGTTATTTCAGAAATATCTATTTCTTCTTTTTCCATCTTTCCTACTTCTTCTGCCATTTCACGCAAAATTCTTGTTCCTAAGGCCTCTGTATTTAATGTACCGCCATTTTCCTGTATCACTATACATTCTGCTCTTTTCCCTGTCTTAGCTATTTCCTCAGCCACTTTTTTTGCTGGAACTCCTTCACATCCCAGTCCCACAACTAGAACTGCGCCTACATTAGGATTTTTGCCAAGTCCTATTAATATATTTGTTGTTAAATCTAGATCCGGTCCTATTTGACAACAGCCATGTTGATTAGGAATTGAAACCGCACCATTTATATGATTTGCTATTCTTGCTGCCACTTCACTAGCACAAACAGAAGCAGGTATAACTAATATATGATTTCTTATCCCTACCTGTCCATTTTCTCTTCTATATCCATAAAGTTTCATTATTTCTGCACCTCCAAATCTCCTCTTCCTCTTTCACTTACCACATTATGCACATGTACATAATCTCCTGCCTTTATATCCATTGTAGCCTGACCTATTTCTTCACCATACTTTAAAATCTCTTCATCCTTTTTAATATCCTTTATAGCAAATTTATGTCCGAAAGGAATATCCTCACACAGTATAACTTTTTTCTCCTTTCCGAATATGTCTACAAGCACTTCTTCTCCCTTTTTTAAGTCCTTTACCGCAGTTGCCACATTGTCATTTCCATTAGCTACCACTGCAAGTTTTAACATTTATATCACCTCTATGATTTTCATTTGTATTTATATATGAGCAAATCCCATGCCATAAAAAAATATTCATCAAAATCCTTGAAAATCAATGCACTAATTTACCTTGTAATTATATATGTTTCATTATGCAACATAAAAATTGCAAAATAAAAAATATGATGCATTTTGCATCATATCCTTATCATTCCTTTAACTTTCTCCATACAGTAGTTCTATTTACATTTAAAATATTAGATGCATTTACAATGGAACCATTACATTTTTTTAATACATACATTATATACTGCTTTTCTACTTCTTTAAGGCTTTTTTCTCCCTGTACCTTAAATGTAATTTCTTCTTTACCTAAAGCATCTTCATTTAACTCATTATAGGCTACATTATAGGCTACATTGTTTATTCCATTTTCATCATCTAAGATTACATCTTCAATTCCTAATTTATCTCCTTCTGAAAGAATGACTCCCCTTTGAATCATTCCCTGTAATTCTCTTACATTCCCCTTATAATTATAGTTTAAAAGATAATTTAAGGCTTCTTTAGATATACCTTGTAAATGCTTATTATACTTTAAGCAGTATTTCTTTATAAAAAAGCTACCCAGCTGCTCAATGTCCTCTTTTCTTTTATTCAAAGGTGGTATATTTAAAGTCAATATATTAATTCTAAAATAAAGATCTTCTCTAAACTTTCCTTCTTCTACCATTGCATTTAAATCTTTATTAGTAGCACTTATTATCCTTACATCTACAGGAATAACTTTATTATCTCCAATTCTCATAACTTCTCTTTCTTGAAGAACTCTTAAAAGTCTTCCTTGTATTTCTATAGGTATTTCCTCTATTTCATCCAAGAATATAGTGCCACCATGAGCAAGCTCAAATATGCCTAATTTTCCTCCCTTTAGGGCCCCAGTAAAAGCTCCTTCCGCATATCCAAATAAAATACTTTCAATTAAATTTGGCGGTAATGCAGCACAATTTATGGCAACAAATGGGCCTTTTCTTCTATTACTATAATTATGTATACTTTGAGCGAATAACTCTTTACCCACTCCTGAAGGTCCAGCTATTAATACTGGTGAATCAAACTTGCTGTATTTTTTCCCTTTTTCTATGCACGATTCAATTTTTTTACTTTTGTGTATTATATCATTGAAATGATATTTTGCAATAAATCCCTTCTTAGATAGATTTAATCTTACCTTCTTTTCTAAATTTTGAAGTTCTGTTACATCTTGAAAAGTAGCTACTACTCCTCTTATTTCATTGTCCACTATTATAGGTACTCTATTAGTAGCTATTTTAGATTTTCCTACTTCCTGTATTTCTCCTAACTCTACTTTGCCATTCTTCAATACCTCTGGAAGTTTGCTATTTTTTATTAATTCTTCTACATGTCTTCCAAGCACATCCTGTTCTCTAGCTCCAAAAATTTTTTGTGCCATAGAATTAAAAATTGTAAGCTTGCCTTTTTCATCTACTGCAATTATTCCATCATGAACAAAATCCATTATAGTTTTAAATTGCTCAGTCTTTTCCTTTTCAGTTTTTGACATTTGAAGTATTCTTCTTGCTTCCTGCATGGCATTAGTAACTGCCTCTTCACCTGAGGTTATTATGTAACTTTTACATTTTAATTTCCTAGCCACTCTACTTCCAATAGTATCTCCTACAAATACTTTTACACCTTTTTCTACATATGGTGTTAGTTTTTCTTCAGTTCCCTCTTCTCTATCTATTTCAATTTTAACCATATCAAGACCTAATATCTCCTTTATTGTCTCACACCCTTGAATTATATTACTATATCCCGCTACCCCTATAGTTCCATTGTAATTAATTATATCTTTGAATCCTCTTAAAATATCAAAGGAAGTGATTTTTATTTCAACTACAGGAATACTTACTACATTTTTTATCATTGTATAAGTTCCGCCTCTAGAAATTATTATCCTTGCCCCTTTTGCTACTACTTTTTTTGCCTCTATTACTCCTTCACTTAAATCTCCTAATATTACCTCAATATTATTGTATCCCCTATTTTTAATTATTTTCATGCTTAAATCGTAAAGATCCTTAAAAGGTGCTATTAAAACTATATCCTTCATAATCTATTATCCCCCCTTTTCCAAACCCTACTTATCTTATATGCAGCTGAACCTTTATAAATTTTTCATAAACTCTTGTTGCTACAAGACTATAATCCTTATCTTTTAATAATTCTTCTAATATCATAGTTGTACCCTCATCAAATAATTTTACTTCTTTGCCATCCTTTAAATATATAGCCAATAGATTAGATTCCATTCTTAAATATAGATTGTCCCATTCTTTGATATTATAATTTTTATTTATAATATTTATGGTTAGACCTCTTTCATAAAATATCTGTTTTAACCTTTCATATTTAATTTTATATTTCTTATTTTCCTTCCTTAATTTATTTATTCTATGGGTTTTCTCCTCTATAAGCTGCTGAATATTTATTATTTTCCTCTTATATTCTTTCTTTTTATTGTCTAATTCTTTAATTTTATTTTCTTTCTCTTTAGCATAATATTTACTTAAGATATTAAAATTATTTTTTTTCATTAGTATCATCCCTACTTTTTATAATATAATTATTATATATATTATTGAAATGAGGTGTAAGTTTTGCATTATATAAAAAAAATATTAGATACTTTATCTTTAATTATTAACGAATTAATCAATAAAACTAAATATTTTATAAATAAAATACATAATAAAATTTTATTTTTTAAAAAAAAGCAGAAAATCATAAGAAATACCTATGATCCTATTTTAAAAGAAAAATTGAATACCAAAGATGAGTTATTTTCTAAATTAAATGAGTTGAGAAAAATAGATAATAGTATAAATAAAGAGCTATCAGAACTACAAAATGAAAATAATAATTTTCAAAAGAAAATAGAAATCTTAAGTGATTTAATTATAAGTAATAGATCTTAGTTTTTAGTAAATAACAATTTTCCTCCGTTGTGCCAGTGAAAAATTTAAAAATAAAGATTTTCTAAAGCAAAACGGAAGAAAATCAACTTATATTAATCGGTTAAATCTTTTCCTATTGTTTCCTTTATTGTCTCCGCTAAATTAATTTGTTCTTCTTTAGTTAATTCCTTTGTATTTATAGGCTTATGTATAACTACATTTACTTTTCCAGGTTTAACTTGCTTTTTTTCATTTCCCTCTCTAATCTTATAAGTTCCATCAATAGTTACAGGAACTATTGGAACTTCTCCTTTTATACCTAATTTCATGCTGCCCTTTTTAAATTCTCCAAGCTTTCCATCTTTACTTCTAGTACCCTCAGGAAATATAACCATGGAATACCCATTTTTTAAATTTTCCACTCCTTCATTTATGGATTTTACAGACTCTCTTATATTGCTTCTATCCATAAATACACAGTGAATTTGCTTCATCCAGCCACTGATTATTTTAAATTTTTCAAGTTCCTTCTTAGCTACAAAACCCATGGGCTTTTTAATAGCTGTTAACAGCACTGGTATATCAAATAAGCTTTGGTGATTTGCTACATAAAGACAGCTTTCTTCTGGCAGATTCTCAATTCCTTTTATATTTATCTTTATTCCAGCCTTATCTACAAAGAACTTTGCCCAGTTCAATAAGTTTTCATTTATGTACTCTTCTGCTGCCTTATCTCCCTTTTTCCTTCTTATTGATTCAATCTTTCCTTTTCTCAATAAACTTCCTATCATGTAAAATGCATATTCAAAACGTAATAAAAAATTCTTCATAATACGCTCTCTCCCGCTCTCCTTAGAAATTTACACATATTTTTATTATAGCATATAGAATATAATTAATGCATGAGTTTATAAGGATTTGATTTAAAAAAATCTTAAAGGTTAGAATAGAAATAAGCACAGAAAAATTTTTAGGAGTACATAATGAATAATAAAAAATTACTTATAATTTTTTTAATTATTACTATATCTTTTTCTCTAAAAGGCTGCAGCTCTGTTAGTCTTAATAATGAAATAAAAGCAGATAATCTATTAAAAATTCATTATATAGACGTAGGTCAAGGAGATAGTATTTTAATATCAATTAATGGTAAAAATATGCTTATTGATTCTGGCTCTGCAGTGAAAGAAGAATATATAGTAAAATATTTAAAAAAGCAAGGAATAAAAAAACTACATCATGTAATTGCAACTCATCCCCATGAGGATCATATAGGTTCTATGTCCAGTATAATAAGCAATTTTAATGTGGAAAACTTTTATGCTCCTAAAATTACCTCAAGCACCAATTATTTTAATAACATGATAGATGGACTGATGAAAAAGGGGCTAAAGATACAGGTAGCTTCATCAGGTAAAAAAATACAACTTTATGACAATGTAATTTGCGAAATAATAGCTCCAAATAGTACAACTTACGAAAATACAAATAATTATTCAGTGGTACTAAAACTAACCTATGGTAAATGTAGTTTTATTTTTACAGGGGATGCTGAAGCTATAAGTGAAAATGAGATGTTAAGCAATAATACTAACCTAAAATGCGATGTTTTAAAGCTTGGACACCACGGTAGCAGTACATCTACTACAGACTCATTTTTAGAAAAAGCTTCTCCTAAAATAGCTATAATAAGCTGTGGTAAAAATAATCCTTTCCGCCATCCCAGTAAAAAAACTATAGGCAAAATAAAAAGCAAAGATATGCAGGTGTATAGGACTGACATTGATGGGGATATAGTATTATTAAGCAATGGCAGTTTTATAAAAAAGCAGTAGGATTTTTTGCTATGAATTATAAGTTAAAATAAGGTATCATACTGCAAATATGATACCTTATTTTAAATATCCTTTGATTTATTTATATAAAATATTTCTTTAGCCCTTCTTATATGTTTTCTTGTAAGATTTTCAGCCAAATCTTCATCTCCACTTTCTATAGCATTTATTATAGCTATATGTTCTTGTAACACTTCTTTTCTTCTTTCATTATTTTTCAAAGTAGTATTCCTTAAGTTTATTAGATATTCATAATATTTATTCATTTCATCTATAAGTTTTTTATTTCTACTAGCTTCTAATATTTTATTATTAAAAATTATATGAAGTTTTTTATATTCTTTATCATTCTCATCCTCTATGCTTGTCTCCATAGATGTAATAATACTTCTAATTTCCTGCAGCTCTTCTTTAGAAATACGTTTACAAGCAAGTCTAGATGCCATACCTTCTAAAGCTTCTCTAATTTCATATATTTCTAAGGCATCTTCTAAGGAAACTCCTTGGACAATTACCCCTTTTCTAGGTATACTTTTAATTAGGCCATCCGCTTCTAGCTGCTTGAAGGCCTCTCTTATAGGGGTTCTGCTTACTCCAAGTAAATCTGCTATAGTAGTTTCTATAAGTCTTTCTCCAGCTTTAAACTTTTCCTCAAGAATTGCTTGCCTTAACTTTTCGTAGATTATCTCACTCATTGGCCGCAACTCAGTTATTTTTATTTTTTCTAAATCCATACTCATATAATCCCACCTAATAATTGTTGTTTATTATATAATACATTATATCAGAATATTGAACCAATTTGGTGATTAAAATTTTTTAATATGACATAATAAAAAAATAAAGGATTAATGATAATTTATATTTGTCATTAACCCAATATATTATGCTTTATTTCTTTTTAACCAAAAGATAAACACCTGAACATATAAAGACTATAGGGAAGAAATACTTATTTATGGCAGACTTAACAATATAATATATTTCATTACCCACAAATAATTTATTTATTATAGATAAAGAACCAATTATAATTAATGCCCAGGCAATTGTTATCCAAATTTTTTTATCTACATTTCCAGAATAATTTTTCCCTGCAAAATTACCATTATAATTAGCTTTTTCCCTATCTAAAATTTTGCTTATAAAAAGATCAGAGTCAAATATAGTTTCTCCCATATCCATTCTTCTAGCAATATTAAAGGTATCAATAAAGGTGTAAAACCATAAAATTGTTCTCAATATACTACCTATAAAACCTAATCCTAGCAATCTAAATACAGGCTCTAACAACATGTAAATTAATAATGCTTCTAAACCCTTTCTCATAAGCCCTAAATACATATATCCCACTCCAGGTATTAATGCAGCTAAAAAGGTTAAAAAACCACTTCTTCTATTATTCATTAAACCAACCTCCTAAGAACTTAATTATATTTTCATTTAAACTGATAAAACTCCCTTCATCCCCCTGTGTAATTCCTTTTATAATATCCTCATCACTCAAACTTACCACCCCTGATTACTAACCTTTATAGTTCCAGACTTAACCTTCATATTTAATTTTCCAGTGCCTTGTCCTAAAGGTTTTATCAAACCAGAATTTACTCTAGTATCATCATTTAAACTGCACTTGCCTTGGGACACATCTAAATTCACATTCATATTACTATCTGAGGTTTTCATTTCTACCACACCCATATTTACATCTACATTAATATCTTTACATACCTTATTCTCTATGTCTACTTTGCCATTACCAACTTGTATATTACACTGTTGAAGATCTCCTTTAAAATCCACACTTCCATTGTCTACCCTTACTTTAGCAGTTTTAATATTCTTTCCATCAAATTTTACATTATCCATATTTAAAATTAAAGAGTTTCCACCAGGTATTGTTAAAGTACCATTATCCCCTTTTATATCCCATTCCACAGCTGATAAGTTACTTTCGCCTTCTAATTTAATATTATTAATATTCATTATAACTCTATATCCATCAGGTACATAGATATCTCCCTTAACACCTCTCACATAGCTTTCATTTATACCTACCTTAAGACCTTCATTTAGGTTATTTTCCTTCAAATCATAATTATTTATATTTTTATTTTTATCAACATAAACTATTAAATCAAATTTTATTTCCCCATCTGCAGACTTTTTTACATTTATATCTCCATTTCTAGTATTAAAATTAAGGCTATTTCCAATAGCATTTAAACTTTTTTCACATCTTATTTTCTTAGTATCATTAGAATCTATATTAAAATCCTTTAAATCTATTTTAATACCATTATTTAAAAAGTTAATATCATTTCCTAGTCTCACAAATACATTTATTATTAAAAAGGCAATAAATACAGGAACAATTAAAAAGTTAAATCCTATTTTTTCATTTCCTCTTTTTCTTCCATAGAAAAATATAATTTCTATTCCAAAAAGCACTATAGTTATTGGCCACCAATTAAAAAATTGCTTTGCTAAAGCTTTATCAACATTTCTTAATATCATCCATATCCCAATAAATATAAAACCTATAGCCGAAGTAACTGTACCTATTCTTTTCATAATTCTACTCCTTGCAATAATTTTCTTTTCACTTATTTATATGTAATCACTTAAAAAAATTCCACGGCTTTTAAAAGAATAAATAAAAAAGAATAAATAATAAATAATGAAGATTTTCTTCCGTTGCCTACAGAAAATCTTTAAGTTAATAAATTTAACAATTAAAAACTTTTCGTAATGTCAATGAAAAGAATTATCCATATTTATTCTTTATTCTCTATAATTTATTAATTTCTATATAATTATTCAAAAAATAAAAAATGGCTCCGTGGAGAGGATTCGAACCTCCAGCCCTTCGGTTAACAGCCGAATGCTC
>ENA-UOOR01003866-UOOR01003866.1-fermentation-metagenome-genome-assembly--contig:-NODE-3866-length-12530-cov-10.842405_pt1 | contig 12530 bp, 14 predicted proteins | sample MGYA00245780_ERZ724029 | MGnify/ENA primary metagenome ERZ724029 (study PRJEB28704, sample SAMN03018315) | fermentation metagenome | biome: anthropogenic terrestrial biome; feature: soil... | reverse complement strand
AATCGTGGTGTTCACCGTCTCCGGCGACACGGAGCCCTCGTGCGGCGGCCGGTAAATCACAAAAAAACAGGCCCCGCAAGCGCGGGACCTGTTTTTGCTGCCGGGAAAATTTTTTTCAGGGGAACGGCTCAGCCCCGGAATTTCCCGCGCGAAAGGACTTCGGCGAATTTCTCGGCGAGCACGCCGTACTCGTTGTGCGAAAGCAGATACGCGCGGCCGCGCTCCCCCATCGCCCTGCGCTCCTGTTCCGGCAGGGCGGCCAGCCGCAGCACGGCGCGCGCGACAGCCCCCGCGTCCTCCGGCGGGATGGAGACGCCGCAGCGCGCCTCGGCCACCGGGTCGTTTGGCGCGTCGATTGCAAAAATCACGGGCTTGGCGGCCATCATATAATCCATCAGCTTGTTCGGGCTCACGCCGAAGCGGAACAGGGGCTGGCGCTGCAGACCGATATACAGCGCGTCCATCTGGGCCAGCAGCTCCGGTATGCGGTCGCGCGCCACGGGCGGCAGAAAGCGCACGACGCCGTCCAGCCCGAGGCTGTGCGCCTTCTGAATCAGCCGGCCGCGCTCCGGGCCGGGTCCGACGGAAAAGAGCACGACCTTTTTCCCTTTGAGCTCCCGCCCGGCCTCGACGTAACTGTCCAGCGCGTTGGCGATGCCGTGCGCGCCGGTGTACCCCACCAGAAAATAACCGGCGGCGCGGTATTTCCGGAATACGTCGGCATAGACGGGCGGAATATGGGTGTGCTTCCCCCATTCGGACTGTTCGATTCCGTTGGGGATATAGACGAACTTGCGGGGGGCCATGCCGTGCTCGACCATGTGCTCCTTCGCGTTCGGCAGCAGGGACACCACATAGTCGCTGCAGCGGTAGCAGTCGTTCTCCGCCTTCTGCATCACCCGGATATACGGGTGGCGGGGGCTCATCCCGCCCAGCTCGATGGGGCTGAGCGGCCACAGGTCGTGCACCTCGTAGACCAGCACGGCGCCGGATTCCCGCGCGATGCGGCGCGCGGGGTAAATATCCAGCGGATAGGTGGAGGAGGCGATCACCGCGTCCGGCTTCCCGGGCGCTGTGATCCGCCCGCGGAAGCGGTACAGTCCCCGCAGGAACGAGAGCATGTTGCGGATGCGCGCCATGCCGTTGCCCCGGTAGGCGTTCCCGGCAATCCAGAAATAGCGGACGCCGTCGATTTTCTCCTCTTTCCATTTCGCGCCGCCGAGGTCCGGGTTCTTCGTGCGCAGATGCGAAAAGGAGCTCGCCGCGACGGTGACGCTGTGGCCTGCCGCCGCCCAGCGCCGCCCCATGTAGTAGGGGCGGAACTCCATTCCGTGCCGCGGGGAGCCCGCGTAGTGGTTGATATAGACGATGTTCACGCGCCCCGCCCCCCCGTGCCGGCGAGGGCGGCGGCGATGCGCTCGCCGGCGTGGCCGTCGCCGAACGGCCTGCGCTCGCGGGCCGCGGGGTCGGGGACGGTCTGCGTCGCCTTGCGGTAGATGTCCTCCGTCTCCAGCTTTGCCAGCACGTTCCAGCCGCCCGCCAGCGTTTCGACCCATTCGGTCTCGCTGCGCAGGGTCACGCACGGCACGCCCATGAACCACGCCTCTTTCTGCAGGCCGCCGGAATCGGTCAGCACCTGGCGCGCGTCGCCCGTCAGCAGCAGCATCTCAAGGTACCCGACCGGCTCCGTCAGGCGGATGTTCTTGTATCCGCGCTCGGCGAGGGCCTGCTCGGCGAGCGGGCGGGTGCGCGGGTGGATGGGGATCACGACCGGGTCCGGCAGGCGCTCGAACGCGTCGAAAATCCGCACGATGGCGTCGAGGCCGCCGTCGGTGGTCTCCGCGCGGTGGAGCGTGGCCAGGCGGTACTTTCCCGGCCGGATGCCGAGCCGCCCGAAAATCGCCGTCCTGCCCGGGTCCTTTTTCGCGATGCCGCGGAAATGCAGCACGGCGTCGAGCATCACGTCGCCGCAGACGTCCACGCCGCGCGCGACGCCCTCTTTCGCCAGGTTCTTCGCGGCGGTCTCGGTCGGGCAGAACAGCCAGGTGGAGATATGGTCGGTCAGCACGCGGTTCTGCTCCTCCGGCATGCGCATGTTGTAGGAGCGCAGGCCGGCCTCCACATGCGCGACGGGGATGTGCAGCTTGGACGCGGCCAGCGCGCCCGCCAGCGTGGAGTTGGTGTCGCCGTAGACCAGCACGGCGTCCGGTTTCTCCCGGAAAAGGACCTTCTCGACCTTGATCAGCATCTCGCCGGTCTGCCAGCCGTGCGTGCCGGAGCCGACGCCCAGGTTGTAGGCCGGGCGCGGGATGTTCAGCTCCTCGAAAAACACGGCGGACATGTTGCGGTCGTAATGCTGCCCGGTGTGGACGAGCACCTCGTCGCAGAGGGGCTCCAGGGCCCGCGAAACGACCGAAGCCTTGATGAACTGGGGCCGGGCGCCGACGACGGTCAGGATTTTCATCTTTTTCACCTCACCCTGACGTCGTCGCGGGACATCTCCAGCGTTGAGAACTGCAGCCCGTCGTACCGGACGGGCGCCCCGGTCTTCTGGGACTTGTAGGCCGCGAGGACGATTTTCAGGCCCTTGATGCCCTCTTCCCCGCTCACGAGCGGCGCCCTGTGGGCGTCGGCCGCCTCGATGAAGTTGCGGTACAGGGCGTTGTGCCCGCTGCCGTAGACGTCCTTCGGGTCGGTGCCGGCCAGCTTTTTCACCTGCGCGTCCTGCGGGGCGGGCGAAGCGAAGCGCCACGCCTCCACGCGGTTGACCGCAAGGCCGCCGATCACGGCCGCGCCGCTCTCCCCGAAAACGGAGAGCACCTCTTCGAGGTTCCTGGGGTACACGCAGGCCGTGCCCTCCACGATGCCGACCGCGCCGTTTTTGAAGCGGATTAAAATCGCGCCGAAATCCTCGGCCTCGATGTCGCGCAGATAGTTGCCGGTCATGGCCATCACGGTGTCCGGTTCGCCGCCGAGGCTCCACTGCAGCAGGTCGATGCCGTGGATGCACTGGTTCATCAGCGTGCCGCCATCCTGGGCCCAGGTGCCGCGCCACGGCGCCTGCTGATAATAGGGCATGCCGCGGTTCCACAGCACGCGCACCGAGCCGCTGACCAGCCTGCCGAAGCGCCCGTCGTCCAGCGCGCGGCGCAGCTGCCGCACCGGCGCGTTGAAGCGGTTCTGGTGGCAGACGCCGAGGGTCACGCCCCGCGCCTTCGCCTCGCGGATCATGCGCTCCGCGTCGGCGGTGCTCAGGGCCATGGGCTTTTCGACCAGCGTGTGCTTGCCCGCGCGGATGCAGTCCAGCGCGATGCGGGCGTGGTAGCCGCTCTCGGTCGCCACGGCGCAGCAGTCGGGGTCGACCTCCTCCAGCATCTTATGGTAGTCGGCGTAGACTTTCGGCTTTTCGCCCGTCGCGGCCAGACAATCGGCCGCCTTTTTCTCCGCGCGTTCGGCCACCGGGTCGCAGACGGCGGCCAGCTTCATGATATCCCGGTTCGCCGCCGCCGCCGCGATGTGGTTTTTGGAAATCCGGCCGCAGCCAATCAGTGCAAAACGGTACTGCTTCATTTTTTCGTCTCCTGTTTCCTGAAATTTTGCCCCGCCCCGAAAAATCCCCCGCTTTCAGACAGGCGGGGGAACGGGGCTTTCAGAGCAGCTCGATGTTCGAGCGGTCCTTCACGTCCTTCATGGCGTTGCGGGTGTCGAACACCGCCTGCGAAAGCTTCTGGATTTTGTCGTAGTCAAAGCTGGAGTGCGCCGTGCAGATAATCACGATGTCGGCCTCTTTCAGCATGGCGTCGGTCAGCTCCTTCGCGCCGGTATGGGTCTTGCCCTTGTGCCGGTACTGGGGGATATAGGGGTCGTAATACGTCGTCCTGGCCCCCTGCTTGATCAGCAGGTCGATGATGTTGAGGGCCGGGCTCTCGCGGTAGTCGTCGATATCCGCCTTGTAGGCGACGCCGAGAACCAGCACCTTCGCGCCGTTCAGGGATTTTTTCCGGCGGTTCAGAACGGTCATGGCGCGCTGGACGACATACTCCGGCATGCCGGTGTTGATTTCGCCGGAAGTCTCAATCAGGCGGGTGTGGTAGTCGTACTCGCGCGCCTTCCAGGCCAGGTAGAACGGGTCGAGCGGGATGCAGTGGCCGCCCAGCCCCGGCCCCGGGTAAAACGCCTGAAAGCCGTAGGGCTTGGTCTTGGCGGCCTCGATGACCTCCCACACATTGATGCCCATGCGGTGGCAGATGATGGCCATCTCGTTCGCAAGGCCGATGTTGATGTTGCGGTAGGTGTTCTCCAGCAGCTTCTCCATCTCGGCCACGGCGGGGGAAGAGACCTCGTAGACGCCGCCGGCCAGCACGCTGCGGTACAGCGCCGCGGCGACCTCGGTGGAGTCGCGCCCGACGCCGCCGACCACCTTGGGGGTGTTTTTGGTCTTGTACTGCTTGTTGCCGGGGTCCACGCGCTCCGGTGAAAAGGCGAGGTAAAAATCCTCGCCGCACTTCAGGCCGCGGTTTTCCAGAATCGGCTTGAGCAGCTCTTCGGTCGTGCCCGGGTAGGTGGTGGATTCCAGAATCACGAGCATGCCCCGGTGGGCGAACTGCGCCACGGATTCGGCGGAGCCCTTCACATAGCTGATGTCCGGCTGCTTGTACTTGTCGAGCGGCGTGGGCACGCAGATGGCGACCGCGTCCACCTTTTTGATGAACGCGAAATCCGAAGTGGCGGAAAGCCGGCCGGCCTCCACCATGTTTTTGAGGGTGTCGCCCACGATGTCGCCGATATAATTGTGCCCGGCGTTGACGGACTCCACCTTTTTGGCCTGCACGTCGAAGCCGATGGTGCGGTAGCCGGCCTTTGCGAACTCCACGGCCAGCGGCAGGCCGACGTAGCCGAGGCCCACGATGCCGACGACGGCGGACCGGTTTTTGATTTTGCCGAGAAGCTCCGATTTGATAGTTGACATATTCGATTTCCCCGCCTTTTTCAGTTTATCGGATGGATTTGAGTATGGAACAGACTTCGTCGATCACGTCGTCCGCAATATAGCCGTGCATCGGCAGGCTGAACACCGTTTCGCTCAGCTTTTCCGCGACGGGCAGGTCGCCCTTCCGGTAGCCGAGGGGCTCGTACACCTTCTGCAGATGGAGCGGCTTCGGGTAATAAATCATCGAGGGGATGCCCGCGGCCTTCAGCGCGTCCATCGCGGCGGCGCGCTCCCGCGGGTCGTGCGCCTTGACCGTGTAGTAGCCGAAGCTGGAGGAAAAGCCCTCCCGCTCGGCCGGCGCGGTAAACCGGCTGCCCTCCAGCTTTTCGGCATAGCGGGCGGCGGCGCGCCGCCGGTGGGCGTTCTCCGTGTCGAACGCCCGCAGCTTCGGCAGCAGCACGGCCGCCTGCAGGGTGTCGAGCCTGGCGTTGAGGCCCAGCCGCACGTTGTCGTATTTCACGGCGCCCTTGCCGTGGACGCGGATGGACCGCAGCAGCGCGCAGAAGCTCTCGTCATCCGTGAACACCGCGCCGCCGTCGCCGTAGCAGCCGAGCGCCTTGGCCGGGAAAAAGCTGGTGGCGGAAACGTCGCCGAACGAGCACGCCTTTCTGCCGCCGATGGCCCCCCCGAAGCCCTGCGCGGCATCCTCCATCAGGAACAGGCCGTACCGGTCGCAGACTTTCCGGATGCCCGGAAAATCCGCCGGGTGGCCGAACAGATCCACCGCGATGACCGCCTTCGGTTTCAGCCTGCCCGCGCGCAGGGTCTTTTCAATCTGCCGGGCAAGGGAATCGGGGTCCATGTTGAAGATGTCCGGCTGCGAATCGCAGAACACCGGCGTCGCGCCCACCAGGCTCACGACCTCCGCCGTGGCGAAGAAGGTGAAGGCCGGCACGAACACCGCGTCCCCTTTTCCGATACCCTTCGCCATCAGGGGCATCAGCAGCGCGTCGGTGCCGCTGTCGGTCGCGACGCAGTACTTTCTGCCCGTATAATCGCACAGCCGCCGTTCCAGCTCCTCCACCTGCGGGCCGGAGATGAACCGGCACCCCCCGAGCACTTCGGCGATGCCGGCGTCGATTTCCTTCTTCAGGCAGCGGTACTGGGCGCCCAGGTCGTTGAACGCAATTTTCCCCATTATTCCGTTTCCTCCTTCAGGCCGCTTTCGGTCCGAACATATTTCTTTCCGCATTTCGGGCAGACGAGGCGCTCGTCCAGCCTGGCGCCGCACTCGCACGCCCAGCCGCGCTGGCGCGCCGGGCAGCCCATCACGACCGCGTGGTCGGGCACGTCTTTTGTGACCACGCTGCCCGCGGCGACGAAGGCGTTCCGGCCGATGCGGTGGCCGCAGACGACGGTCGCGTTGGCGCCGATGCTCGCGCCCTCCCCCACCGGCGTGTGCAGGTAAAACCGCGACCCGCGCTGAGGGTGCCGGCACCGCGGGCGCTGCACGTTGGTGAACACCATCGACGGCCCGCAGAACACATAGTCGCCCAGCTCGACGCCCTCATAGACGGAAACGTTGTTCTGAATTTTGCAGTGGCTCCCGATCCGGACGCCCGGCGCCACAAACACGTTCTGGCCCAGGGTGCAGCCCTCGCCGATTTCGCACCCCGCGCTGATGTGGCAGAAATGCCAGATTTTCGTGCCCGCGCCGATTTTGGCGCCGCTGTCTACGCACGCGCTCGGGTGCACATAATACTCCTGACCGCTCACAGCCGATCCCGCTCCCTCTGCGGCGAAAGGCCGCATGAATTTTCACTTTAACCCGTTTATTATATCGCCAGAACCGCCCATAGTCAATCGGGCGGGAGGCGGCCCGGCCGCCGATTGACTTTAATAGGAAAAGAGGCTATCATATCTTTCGTAAATCGGTCGGAAATCATCCGTTTCCCTCCGTATTTTTGCTGAAAAAGAAAGGAACCGAAATGAGCCAGTTTAGAAAAAGGGAGGACTTCATTCCCTATAACCGCCCCGACCTGACCGAGCGGGAAGTTGCGGCGGTGGCCGAGACCCTGCGCTCCGGCTGGATCGCCAAAGGGCCCCGCACGGTGGAATTCGAGAAAAAATTTGCCGAATACGTCGGCGCCAGACACGCCGTCGCCATGAACTCCTGCACGGCCGCGCTGCACGTGGCCCTGCTGGCGAAGGGCATCGGCCCCGGCGACGAGGTCATCACCACGCCCATGACGTTCGCCTCGACGGCGAGCACCATCCTCCACGTCGGCGCAAAGCCCGTTTTCGCGGATATCGACTACAAAACCGGCTGCATCGACCCCGGCGAGATCGAAAAGAAAATCACGCCGCGCACGAAGGCCGTCGTCCCCGTGCACTACAGCGGGCAGGTCTGCGACCTGGACCGCATCTACGCCATCGCCGAAAAATACGGCCTCTATGTTTCGGAGGACGCCGCCCACGCGCTCGCGAGCCGCTACAAGGGCCGGCTGATCGGCAACCGGCTGCAGGGCTCGGCCTCCTACAGCTTTTACGCGACCAAGAACCTCACGACCGGCGAGGGCGGCATGCTGGCGACGGACGACGACGAGATCGACGCGAAGGCGCGCATCTGGGCCGGCCAGGGCATGAGCCACAACGCGTGGAACCGCTACGCCAAGGGCGGCGCCTGGCGGTACGACATCTGCGAGCCCGGCTTCAAGTACAACATGTTCGACATCCAGGCCGCGCTGGGGCTGGTGCAGCTTTCCCGCATGGGAGAGATGCAGGCCCGCCGGCTCAAAATCGCGGAAAAATACCAGCGCGAATTCGCCAAAATCGACGCGGTGGAGCCGCCCTTCGTGCCCGATTACGCGACCCATTCGTGGCACCTGTACGTGCTGCGCATCGTCCCGGAGCTGCTGACCATCGACCGCGACCGCTTCATCACCGAGCTGAACAGTCGCAACGTGGGCACCAGCGTGCATTTCATCCCCGTGACGGACATGAGCGCCTACACCAGCCGCTTCGGCTTCAAGCCCGGCGATTTTCCGAATACGGAAAAGCACTTTCAGCGCATCATCTCCCTTCCGCTCTACCCGACCCTGACGGACGAGCAGGCCGATTATGTGGTGGACGCGGTCCGCGACATCGTCGAAAAATACCACCGGTAACCGAACAGGCCGCCGGCCCTTTCCGCGAAAAAAGGACTTTCCCCCGCCGGAAAGCCCTTTTTTCTTACGCACCGGCCAAAAACGGCCGCAGCGCCCTGCAGAACAATTCAGAAACCGAACCCGGAAACCGTGCCGGCCCGCACGAAAAAATCATGCAGAACCGCTCCGCGGACCGGCTGCAAGCCGTTCCCCAGAGAAAGCCCCCGGACATCCGTGCCAACCAGTCAGTCCTTGGCTTTCGAGTCCCTTTTCTCTTCCCTGTATTTGCCGGCCAGTTGCTTCAGGCAATCCTGGCAGATGTTGCGCCCCTTGTAATTGATGATCCCGTTCATCCCGCCGCAGAAGATGCAGGCGGGCTCGTATTTTTTGAGGACGATTTTGTCGTCTTCATCGACGTAAATCTCCAGCGGGTCTTTCTCGTTTATGTTCAGAGTCACCCTCAGCTCCTTCGGAAGCACAATCCGCCCCAGCTCGTCCACTTTTCTCACAATCCCTGTAAATTTCAATAATACTACATCCTTTCGCTCATAAACATTAAAATTCTTCCCAATCAGACTGATTATAGTATGTTTTTCCAAATTTGTCAATTCATTGCAGGGCGATAAAGAGGGGGAAATGGAAAAATAATAATCCACCCCCTACATGAATAGTTATTATACATGCCTTTCTCTGGAAGGAGATGAACAAATTGTTAAATTATCTCTGGGCCGGCATGATTTTGACCAGCGTGCTGTGCGCCGCGGCCACCGGCCGGATGCCGCAGCTCTCCGCCGCCGTGCTGAGCGGCGCGGGCAATGCCGTGACCCTCGTGCTCTCCATGACCGGCATGATGTGCGCCTGGACGGGGCTGATGAAAATCGCCGACCGCGGCGGGGTCACGCTCCTGCTCTCGAAGGCGCTCTCGCCCGTGATGGGGCGGCTGTTCCCGTCCTGCGAAAAGAACGGCGCCGCCGTGCGGGCCATGTGCATGAACATCACGGCCAACCTGCTCGGCCTCGGCAACGCGGCCACGCCGCTGGGCATCGCGGCCATGAAGGAGCTGAAAAAGAAGAACCCCACCCAGACCGCCGACAACTCGATGGTGACGTTCGTCGTGCTGAACACGGCCTCCATCCAGCTGATTCCCACCTTTATGGCGACGCTGCGCGCGAACAGCGGGGCGGCCGCGCCGTTCGACATCCTGCCCGCCGTATGGGTGACGTCCGTGTGCGGGCTGCTGGCCGGTCTGGCCGCGGCGAAGCTGATGGAGGGACCCGATGGATAAAATCAGCGCCTGGGCCGTCCCGTGCGTGATTCTGGCCATTGTGCTGTTCGGCTTTTTGCGCAAGGTGCCGGTTTTCGACGCCTTCGTTTCAGGCGCAAAAGAGGGGCTGCGGTCTTCGGCCGCGATTTTGCCGTCGCTCGTCGGGCTGATTATGGCGGTCTCGATGCTCAGCGCGTCGGGGGCGCTCGACCTGCTCTCGTCCTTCCTCGCGCCGGTCGCGAGGGCGTTGGGCCTGCCGCCGCAGGTGATGCCGCTGGTCCTGATAAAGCCCGTTTCCGGCAGCGGCTCCACCGCCGTGCTCACGCAGATTTTCAGGGACTACGGCCCGGACAGCTTCGTCGGCCGGGTGGCGTCGGTCGTCTCCGGCTCGACGGAGACGACGTTCTACGCCGTGGCGGTCTACTACGGCGCCGTCGGCATCCGCAGGACGCGCCACACCGTTCCCGCCGCCCTGGCGGCCGACCTGACGGCCTGCGTCGTCTCCGCGCTGACCGTGCGCCTTTTCTTCCGCTGAACCGGCGGCCCGCCCGCCGGTTTCCGCAAAAATCTGCAGTTTCGCATTGCATCTTGTCCGGCAGGTTGCTATAATGCTCTTATTACGGTGCCGGCGGGCGGCGGGGCGTGCCGAATCCCGCCCCCCGGCAGGAGCAGAGGCGGAAGTTTATGATTCTTGTTGTGGACATCGGAAACACCAACATCACGCTCGGCGTTTACCGGGGCAAAAAGCTGCTGCTGGTTTCGCGCATGGCGACGGACCCCATGCGCATGGAGGACCAGTACGCCATAGAGCTGCGTGAAATCCTCGCCCTTTACGGCGTGGCGCTGGATGAAATCGACGGCGTGGCCGTCAGTTCCGTCGTCCCGTCGGTCAACCGCTCGCTGGTGCGGGCCATCCGCCGCCTGACGGGCGTCCGCCCCATCTGCGTGGGGCCGAAGACGAAGACCGGCATCCAAATCGACAGCAGAAACGCGGAGACCGTCGGGGCGGACCTGGTCGTGGGCTGCGTGGCCGCGGCGGAGATGTTCGAGGGCCCCTGCATCATCATCGACATGGGCACCGCCACAACGCTGATTGTGCTGGATGAGAACAGGCGCCTGCTCGGCGGGGCCATCGCGCCCGGGGTGGGGATCTCCCTGGACGCGCTGACCAGACGGACCGCGCAGCTCCCCTCCATCAGTCTGGAGGCGCCGGAGCATGTGATCGGCGGCAACACGGTGGAGTGCATGCGCTCCGGCCTGATTACCGGCGCCGCCTGCATGATTGACGGCATGTGCGCCCGGATGGAGCAGGAGCTCGGAAAAAAATGCAGCGTCGTCGCGACCGGCGGGCTTTCGCGCGAAATCGTCCAGCAGTGCGAGCACAGCATCGTCCACTGCGACACTCTCCTGCTGGAAGGGCTGCGCCTGATTTACGAGCGCAACAAACCGCAGGCATGAAAATGGGGCCGCCTTTCCGGATTTTCCGGAAAAGCGGTCCCTTTTGTCGGGAGGGCTTTTTATTCCGCGTGGCGGACTGCCGTCTCTTCCTCGTCTTCATCATGGAAAAGCAGGCGGACGCACCAGATGGCCGCCACCGCCACGAGGACATAGACGATGCGGCTCCCGGTCGCAAGCGGACCGCCGAACATCCACGCCACGAAGTCGAAATTGAAAATTCCGATGGAACCCCAGTCCAGACCGCCTATAATCAAAAGAATCAGCGCAATTTTGTCAAGCATTGTTCCTTCCCCTTTCAATGATTAGGATGCGCCGTTTTCGGCGCAAATATACACAAAGGGGAAAATCCATCCAGATTTTCTTCCATCGCTTCAAAACGGCGGCCGTTTACAAACGCCGCCGTTCGTGCTATGCTGAAAACAGCGAAGGCGGCTTCCGGGTTTGCGGGTCCGGAAGCGCCGGAAAGGAAGACCGGGGCATGGAATCGGAAAAGCGCAGGGGCGAACGGCTGAGGCGGAGCGGGCTGAAATGCACGCCGCGCAGGAAGGACGTGCTGCGGATTTTGGAGCAGAACAGCCAGCCGGTGACGGCCGAGCGGATTTTCATGGCCTTAAAGGAAGAGGGGACCGGCATCAGCCTTTCCACCGTCTACCGGATTCTCGAAGCTCTGGCGGAAAAGGGCCTGGTCCTTAAAATCAGCTCCGCCGAAAGCGACGGGGCCCTGTTCGTGCTGAACCGGAGGGTCCACCGGCACTATATGGTCTGCCTCGGCTGCCACAAGATGCTGCCCGTGGACGAGTGCCCGCTCGGCGATCTGGAAAAGAAGCTGGAACGGGAGACCGGCTTCGCGGTGACCGGGCACCGGCTTGAGATTTACGGCTACTGCCGGGAATGCCAGAAAGCGCGCTCAAAGACGAATTCCCACTGACGGGGGGACGCGTGCGTCCAAACTTGAAAGGCACTCAGTCTTCGTAAAAAATCCGGCGGAAGCGCAGAGGCTTCCGCCGGATTTGTCATGTTTTTGGGAGTTTCGCTTCGTTGGGGGCGGAGTTATTCTTCGCCCTTCATCTTCGCAAAGCACTCGCTGCAGTAGACCGGGCGCCCCTCCGTCGGTTTGAAGGGGACCTTGCACGGTTTTCCGCACGAGGCGCACACCGCGTCGTACATCTCGCGCTGCGGCTTCTGGCTCATCCGGCGGGCTTTGCGGCATTCGGGGCACCTTTTCGGCTCGTTGGTAAAGCCCTTCGAGGCGTAGAATTCCTGTTCGCCGGCAGTCCAGACAAACTCCTTCCCGCATTCCTGGCAGACTAACGTTTTGTCTTCAAACATAATTTTACCTCACTCTGTGTGAAATTTTTGCCCTGGGACGGAGTTGAACCGACAACCTTTGGAATGTACCAAATGCTCTTGCGTTAAGCTACTGGGGCATGGTCTGCGATATCCAGTTCACACGCCCATAGCTTATAATAGTTTTGAAGGATTGTCAAGCGTTATTTTTCAATATTGGAATATTATTTTAAAAATTCCTGAAATTATCCAGGCCAATACTCCTTTTTCATAGAGATTCTACAAGCATATTCGTCATTTTTCGCGGATTTTCTTCGATTCCGGCCGAGGCTGTTGGGCCGAGTGTGTAAAATCTGTTGACTTTTTTCGCTCCTCTGCTATAATGCAACTAAATTATTAAGAATCAGGATTCCTTTTTCAAAGTTCGGCCGGTTCGCTCGGCCGC
>ENA-UOOR01003864-UOOR01003864.1-fermentation-metagenome-genome-assembly--contig:-NODE-3864-length-12534-cov-2.665598_pt1 | contig 12534 bp, 10 predicted proteins | sample MGYA00245780_ERZ724029 | MGnify/ENA primary metagenome ERZ724029 (study PRJEB28704, sample SAMN03018315) | fermentation metagenome | biome: anthropogenic terrestrial biome; feature: soil; material... | reverse complement strand
CAAGACCCGCTGGCAGCTGGCGGCCTGCTCCCGGGCCGAGCCGTCGCCGGGTTTGACAGCATAAACGGCACTGCCCAAGGTAATATCTTCCGTCTCGGCCTCTACCCCCGCCTGTTTGAAGGCGGTTAGTGCCCCGCTTACCTCATCGGAGACTTGCCCCTTCTCCATGTCATCACGGCTGCGCGCCACAGCTTTGGCGCGGCCCACATAGCCCGGGTCGCGGCGGCTGAGGGTGAACTCCGACATCCGCAGTGGGTTAGAACGGTAGGAACTGGTTTCTCCAGACGGAATCAGTTCATCCGTCGTGGTCACCGGGTCGTTCAGGCTGGATGCCACCTTCACCAGCAGGTGCTCGCGCAGCGCCGGCATGTCCGGCCAATCCTTGATGTTGGGGCCCATGACCAACTCAACCGAGGGATCCGGCGCATCCGCGCGATATACACGCCGTGCATACAGGGACGCGTCGTAATGATAGGGTGGGATACTCTCGTCAAAGTCAATCTCATCCGCCGGCGTGAGGATGCCGCCGTTTGCCGCGGTGGCGGCGATGCTGCGGGCATCCATCAGCGCCACATAGGTCAGTTGGCCCTCATTGGGCTTGGAGCCCTCGCGATTGATGAAGTTGCGCGTGGTGTGCCGGATGGAGAATCCGCCATTGCGGGGGGTATCGCCTGCGCCAAAGCAGGGCCCACAAAATGCCTCCCGCATTACAAGGCCGCTGGCCAACAAGTCCGCGGTCACGCCCGCGCGCGCCAGCGCAAGGCTGGCCGGCTGGCTGTCCGGATATACACTGAAGGTGAAGTTGTCGTTGCCGGGGCTCACATCCCGCATGATATTGCGCACCAAGCACAGGTTGTCATACGTGCCGCCCGAGCAGCCCGCGACAATGGCCTGATCCACATGGAAGCGTCCCTGGTCATCCAATTTCTCCACCAGGGAGGGCATGGTCACCTGGGGCAGCTGTTCGCGCACATCCCGGTCTATTTCCTGCAGCAGCGCTGGCGCGTTCTTTAAAAATTCCCGAATGGTATACGCGCGGCTGGGGTGGAACGGAAGCGCAATCATGGGCTCAACTGCAGCCAAATCCACCTCCATGAACCTGTCATAGTAGACGCCATCCGCGGGCTGCAGCGATTTATAGTCCGCTTCGCGGCCATGCTGCCTGAAATATTCCTGTACCTGCTCATCCGTCGCCCAAATAGAGGTCAGGCAGGTGGTTTCGGTTGTCATCACATCGATGCCATTCCGAAAGTCAGTCGGCAGGCTATTGATGCCGGGCCCCACGAACTCCATCACCCGATTTTTGACAAAACCGTTATCAAACACGGCTTTAATCAACGCCAACGCCACATCCTGCGGCCCAACGCCACGCCTTGGCGCGCCCGTCATGTATACACCTACCACCTCCGGCATGGCGATGTCGTAGGTCTGGCCCAGCAGTTGCTTGACCAGCTCACCTCCGCCTTCGCCGATGCCCATGGTGCCCAGCGCACCATAGCGCGTATGGCTGTCCGAACCCAAAATCATCCGGCCGCAACCGGTCATTTCCTCCCGGTTGTAGCTGTGGATGACGGCGAGGTTGGTGGGCACATAGGTGCCGCCATATTTTTTTGCGGCCGACAGCGCAAAGGCGTGGTCATCCTCGTTGATGGTGCCGCCTACGGCACACAGGCTGTTGTGGCAGTTGGTCAGCACGTAGGGCATGGGAAAGGTGGTCAGCCCGCTTGCCCTGGCTGTCTGGATGATGCCAACATAGGTAATATCATGGCTGGTCAGGGAGTCAAATCGCAGCTTCAGTTGTTCCGTATTACCCGATGTATTATGGTTTTGCAGAATGTCCCAGGCAATGGTGCCCTTGCGCCCCTCCTCCTTGGAGAGACCCGGCACCTCCTCAACGGGGCTGCCATCCTTCAGAAACATTCCATTCTCAAACAACTTCATACGCTTTTGCCTCCTTGCTAAGCGGCTCGTTCACACAGGGGTATCAATCTGCCGCACCACATCCAGGATGGTGCCATCGCGCGCCTCCATGATGGCGACCACGCGGTCCTTAAACGGCAGCGGATCGGGCCTGCCCACGATGGCGTAGGCCTCCTCCTTCAATTGCTCAATTGTTTTCAGCGGCAGCTTCGTCTTTTGCAGGGCTTCCAACAGGTCAGGCCGGTTAGGGTTGACGGCGATGCCGTAATCGGTCACGACCACATCCACACATTCCCCAGGCGTGGTCACGGTGACCACTTCTTCACAGATGGTGGCCATGCGGCCGCGCACCAAGGGGGTCACAATGATGCAGCACTTGGCGCCCGCAGCTGTATCCGGGTGGCCGCCGGGCGCGCCGCGCAGCACACCGTCAGAGCCGGTGATGACGTTCACGTTAAAGTCCACATCCACCTCCAGCGCGGCCAGTATCACATAATCCAGCTTGTTGACAAAAGCGCTCTTGTTACTTGGGCTGGCATACTGCGAGGTGGACATCTCATAGTGGCGCGGGTGCGTGTGCACGGACTCCACCGCCGCGATGTCAAAATCCTGCGTATCAATCACGGCATCGACCAGCCCCTTGTTGAGCAGATCCACCGCGGGCGCGGTGATGCCGCCGATAATCCAGCTGAGCTTGTAGCCGTGCTTGACCAGAATCGGCTCGAGAAAACGGTTGGCCGCCAGGCTGGGGCCGCCAGCCCCCGTCTGGAAGGAAAAACCATCTTTGAAGTATGGCGTAGCCTCAATCACTTTGGCGCAGTACTCGGCCATCAGCAGGTCGCGCGGGTCGGTGCTGAAACGCGCGGCCGAGCTGGCAATCTTTTCCGGATTGCCGATTTCATCGACCACCACCACATGATCCACATAGGTGGCCTGGATGGATGGCGGAAAGTTGGGAAAATCCACCAGGCAATCGGTGATAACCACCACATGGTCGGCATAGCGGGCGTCTACCTCAGAGTAACCCAGCACACCGCAGTCCGACTTGCCGCCTTTTCCTCGCGCATTGCCCATGACATCGCTGGTAGGCGCGCCGATGAACGCGACGTCAATATGCACTTCCCCTTCTTCAATGGCTCGCACACGGCCGCCGTGGCTGCGTAAAATGGCGGGAGTCTTCAATTTGCCCTGGCTGACCACCTCCCCCATTTTGCCACGGATGCCGCTGGTCTGGATGCCGGTCACGATGCCGCGCTCGATGTACTCGGCCACCGGGTCGTGCGCCTGCCCCAGGGAAGAAGCCGCGATGGTGATGTCCTTGAAACCCATGTCCACCAGTTCTTTCATCACCATGTTGACCACGTAGTCCCCCTCGCGGAAGTGATGATGAAAGGATACCGTCATCCCGTCACGAAATCCTACGGCCTCTATGGCGGCCCTGATGCTTGGCAGTACCTTGCTATCCTGCCGGTTGGTGCGTAGACGTGCTTGGGGCGCGGCTTTCTGATAGCTATCTCCATTGCGGTATGCGCTGCCCTGAAATACCTCATATCCGTCGCGCAGCAGTTCGTCGGGGATATTGCGATTGACTGCGTTTTTCATCTTACAGTTCCCCCTCATACAGGCCGGAGGCACGGGCCAGCTCTATCACGCGCTCGGCGCCGGGAATAAAGGCGATATCTATCATCTTACCATCCACCTGGAACACGCCCACCCCCTTGGCTTGGTTCTCCCGCCAGGCACGGACGATCTTTTCAGCGTCGCGTATCTCCTTGGGTGTGGGTGAGAAGATTTCGTGCACAATGGCAATTTGTTTTGGGCTGATGAGCGACTTGCCATCAAAGCCCATCTGCTTGATCATTTGCGTCTCCTGGCGGAAGCCCTCGATGTCGTCCAGGTCGGTAAACACGGTGTCAAAGCACTGCACGCCGGCCGCGCGGGCGGCAATCAGCATGTTGGACCGGCCGCCCAGCATCTCCAGCCCGCCGGGGTAATAGCGCGTCTGCATGGCCTTGCGGTAATCCCCGCCCGAGATGGCCACGCCGATCATCCGCTCGGGGCTGGCCAGGCATATCTCATACGCGTTGAGGATGCCCAGCGGCGACTCCAGCGCCCCCATCACCAGCGTGCTGCCGGCCGGGCGGCCAAACTCGGCCTCGGCCCGCTCGATGTGCTCAACCACCGTGTGGACATCGTGCGCGGTCTCGCACTTGGCGATACGGATGCCATCAGCGCCCGCCGCCACCGCCACACCGTTGATGCGCACCAGCCGCTCCACACCGCGGTAATCCACCGTGGTCAGCGCGTGGTACAGCGAGAATCGGGCCGCGTCCTTCTGGTTCTCGGCTACCGCGTCCTCCAGGTCAAATATCAGGCTGTCCGGGCGATAGATGTAGGCATCCTTAATCAGCCCCGGGCGTTGCGCACTGAGGAACATCATGGAGCGGCGCAGCCGCTTGAGCCTTTTTTGTGCGCTCATCTGATGGCACCTCCCCAAGGATAGCCCCGGTCAATACCGGCGGCACGGTAGGCGGCGCAGGTCAGCCGCGCTTTGAGGGTGCACTCCAGCGCGCCCTTGTCCACGACAGTTACCCGGGCATTGTCAATCTCCAGTCGGGCGAGGGTTTCCTCCACCGTTGACTTGATCTGGCGCCCATACTGGGCCATCACGCTGGAGTGGATTTCCAGCTCCAGCCCTTTCTCAATAGGTTCCAGCGTGACCTGAGCATCGCTGGACTCCAGGGTGCCGGCCATGGCGGGCTGAATCAACTGCAACATTTGCGCCTCCTCTTACGTTTACGACAGAAGCTTGGAGAAAAATGAGAAAATGGAGGGAAACAGCGTGATAACGGTAATCAGCCGAATCACCTGAAGAACCATCACTCGCATGCTGTGTACACCCAAATCAGCCGATATCAATGCCATATCGCTCGCGCCGGCTGGGGTGGCCCCGAGCATCGCTTCCCTCATGGTGAAAGAACAGCATCGGTGCAGCATACGACCTATAGCATAACAGCCCACCGAGTAGGACGCAATCAGTATGAAGATGGGCAAAGCAAGCCTGCCAAAGGTAGCCAACTCAGCCAGGCCAATCCCCACACCAACGTATGCGCCGGATAAACATTGCGCTACTTTTCGGATTGACGAAGGCACAACCGCAGGTTCGTATAACAATTTAAAAATCATCGTCCCAAGCATGGCCAGCGCCATGGTCCCGGCTGGAACGTCCAACCATTTGCCAATTAAGCCACACACCACGGCCACCCCCAGGGTCAGTACAGTAGGCAAAAGATTGTGTTTGGGAACGGCTGTGCCGGCGGTAGCACGTGCACCCGTCACGGTCTCTGTTTGTCCTTCATGGGGAATGAGACGTTTGATTAGCATAGGGAACAGCGCTATACCCATTAGAAAACGGGCGAACTGCATAATCATCACCACCACCGGATCCCCACCCATGTCGGCTGCGATCATTGGCATTTCGCTCATCCCACCGGGCATTGCACCCAGCATGGCCGTCAAGGGACTCAGGTCGCTTGAAAAGGTAATCAGTGTGCCGGCGATGAGATTGATGAGCATTAGCCCGATAATGACGGTGATAGCAGGCTTGATAACGAAGCGCATCTGTTTTGCTTCATTTCGTGTAACCGTTGCACCGATATATGCCCCTGCGATGATTTGTGCAACCGTTTTAAACTCCCCAGGAAGCATGACGCGCCCAAAGGCCATGCCATACACGCTCGCACCGAGCAAAGCCCCAATCATCATGCCGGCAGGCACGCGTAGCCTATCAAGCAGCAACCCGCAGGCAACTGGAGCAATTAACGATAACAGTATATCAGTGCCACTCAATCAGGTATCGTGTCCTTTGTTCAGCGCCCATCGAATGTCGTCCAAGATATCCTTTGCTCCTTCTTTTCCCTGCACTGGCTCCACCAAAGCCCGGAACTTTTCCGCAATATCATCTGCGGTCAGCGGATTCTGCGGGCTGCCCCTCATTGCTTCCATCTCACAGGGAACCTTTTGCCCGTCACGCATTGTGATGATGGTTTCACAACCCCATTGGTCAGGGTACTGCTCGGTATACTTATCCCCGGAAAGCACAGTAATTTTGTCAAACAGCGTGCGCACATCGGTTCTTTCAATGTACCCTGGTGAGAAGCACTCCTCGTCCACACGCCCAAACAACAGCGCGCAGGCCAACACGTACGCGCTACTGAACTTCGCCTGTGTGGGCGACGTGGGATACTCGGGCATACCGCATTGGATGACGCCGACCTCATAGGTGAAGACATCAATGGACTTAATATCCTCAACCGCTTCAATCCGGCGTCTTAACGCCAAGGCCGAGTCAATGATTGGGTGGGTGGACCTGCAGCAAGGATAAAGTTTCCGGTCGATATCGTCTATCGCGTAATCATTCCCCAGGCCTTCTACCAGCATATTCATATTATGCGAATCACTGACTGCCTGATAGAGCCCCCCATCCACGGCATCCAGAATGAACTTCGGACCAATCATGCCGCCTTCGGTGAGGATACAAGCCATTATACCTGACCAAGCCGCGTGCGCAACATGCATTTTTTTACAGGTAGCGCCATCCTTCAGAAAAGCCCACAACCCGGACGATTGTGTCCCGGCTAATCCAAAGGCAGATATATACTGCTCCTGATTGAACCCAAGCAGTTTTCCCGCGGCAGCAGCCGCGCCAAAGGGACCAATGATGCTTGTGGTATGCCAGCCCTTGACCCTATTGCTGGACACATCCATCGCCATGCCGACCCGGCTCATTACCTCATAGCCGCAAATGATGGCCTCCTTCAAGGCTCTTCCATCTTTTTTCAGCGCCTGTGCCAAGGTGAAGGCGACCGGAATGACAACTGCACCGACATGAGACTTGGATTTGCGGTGTACATCATCCAATTCCAAAGCGTGGGTGAGCATTGCGTTGCAGTATACGGCCAAAGGAATATCAACCCGGCCTTGATCAAACCATAGTTGCGCCAGCCCCATAGGGTTTTCTCTCGCTTCAAGCCCATGCCAATGCATGAGCCGCTCCATCACGCGCGGAATTTCCTCGTATTGCGTTGCACCATAGGCACAACCGATGGTATCAATGGCACACAATTCGACGGCCGATCGGGTCGCTTCCGATGCTTGATTCAGCTGGAAATCCTGACAAAACCTCGCCAGCTGTTCAAGGGGATGCAAGTCACTTGCCGTATCCATTGTTCTCCTCGAGATAATTCAACAATCCGCCCTTGGATACAATATTGGCTTCGTGCTCAGAGAACGTGAAGTGCTCCACATAATCAGGCTTTTCCGCGATCCGAATGGTCATATCCGCCATGGAAATAGTGACCGTCTGCCCATCTTCGATTGCGTCGGTGTCACACTCAATCACAAGCATCCCATTATTGATGGCATTTCGATAAAAGATGCGGCCAAAGGACTTGGCCAGGATGGCTGCGATGCCGCTTTCCTTGATGATGATGGGCGCAATCTCGCGACTGGAACCACAGCCAAAGTTGGTGCCTGCAATCAGAAGATCACCCGGTTTGACAGAACCCGGAAACTCCGGACGCTTCTCTTCCAGCACATGCTTGGCGAATTCCTTGGGGTTGGAGCGCAATCCGATTAACCGGCCCGGCGCGATAGAGTCTGTGCTTACATTGTCGCCGAATAGCCACGCACGGCCCGTTAGAACTGTATCTTTATTAATCATCTTTCTCTCCTCAAACAAATGACCGCGGATCGGTAATCCGCCCGGTAAGCGCGGAGGCCGCCGCTGTTGCGGGACCGCTCAGATAAATGCTGGCGTTGGGATTGCCCATTCTTCCCTTGAAGTTTCGATTCTGCGTCGCCAGCACAATATCTCCATCTGCCGGGATGCCCTGATGCACGCCCATGCAGGGGCCGCAGTTGGGTGCTTCAATGAAAGCGCCCGCCTCTGCCAGGGTCATGAGCGTGCCATCCTTCATACATTCCATGTAGACCTTCTGCGAGTTGGGGATGGCTAGCAAGCGCACATCCTTAGCCACCTTTTTGCCGCGAAGAATATCGGCGGCGATATGGAAGTCTTCCACCCGGCCATTGGTGCAGCTACCAAGGAAAATGATATTCAGTGGCACATCCTGACAGTTGGCAGCCGTATCCACATTGTCTACCTGGTGAGGTTTTGATACCAGCGGCACCAACTCCGCGGCGTTAATGTCAATCACACGCTCGTAATTGGCCCCTTCGTCCGTGTCAATCCGCTCATAGGCTTCAGGCCGTCCCATTTTTTCGAGGAATGCCTTTGTGTGCTCATCCGTTGCCATGACAGCGGCTTTCGCGCCCAGGTCTACGCCCATGCTGGTGATGGTGATGCGCCCTTCCTGGGACAAAGAGGAGATCGTATCGCCGTAGAACTCCAACGATTTATAAATCGCCTGGTCGGTTCCGATGATGCTCGCCAACTTGAGCATGATGTCCTTGGCATAGACGCCCTTGGGCAATTCTCCGTGCACATGCACGCCGATGGTCGTGGGGACCTTAACCCATGTTTTACCATAACGCAGAATTGCGGTCATATCGGTTGAGCCCACGCCGGTGGCAAAGGCGGCGAAAGCACCATGTACGGTCGTGTGAGAGTCGCCCACGACACAGATATCCCCACACTTGAGGAAATCTTCATAGATATGGGCATGGACGTGCCCCGTGCCCCCTTCGGCCCAATGGCAGCCCTTGTCACGCGCAAAGCGCCTGGTCAGCGCATGCTCGTTGGCCACATCCCGTGTCGGAACAGGGCCAAACTCATTGGCGAACAGCACCTTCTCCGGGTCAAAAACGGGATCTTTGTCGTATCCCCGCTCATGCATTTGGCGTACAAGCAGCGGGCCGGATCCATCATGAACCGCGGCGACGTCTACATCGACAATGACGGTCTCGCCGGCGCTTACCGGGCGGCCGAGTTTCCTGCTGAGGATTTTTTCTACAAGTGTTTGTTTCATTCGAGTCTCCTTTACTTTGAGGGAACCATGAGCTCCAGGATGCTGTCAATCCTGGGCAAAGTATCTAGGTCCATCACCAGTTGGTTAATTTGGGTCATTTGTTGCTCGGTCATGTGTTGTGCAGTATTGTCTCGGAATTTTCCCATCACCTGCTCATGGTCAATGGGCATGGAGGGCGCTCCCGGCTCCTGCGGATGGTGCACAACGTACTTTTCCCCGCTGTGAAGTCGGACTTCCATCCAGCCGGGGAAGTGACCCGGGCTGCGAACACCAACATCGGACTCGCAGGTAATCCGGCTCATAAGGCTTCGAATTTCCGCCTTTTCCAAATGTGAGAGGTCCAAATCTCCATTGCGGAAAGTACCGGTCACGGCACACACAGCAACAATGTACGGCAAACTGAACCGTAATGTATAATCGCTCGTTGGGTGCCACTTTTCTTGCTTAGGCTCACACACCACCTCATAGAACAGTGGATCAACCTTGCAGTGAATAGAGGCGATCTTGTCTGCCGTTATCTGGTGTTTGTGCTGAAGTTCCTGCATGCATGCGATATAGGCATGCGTCATGTGGCACACTGGGTACAACTTGGGTGTAATCTCCATGATTCTTTGTGCTGCCCTGTCGCCCGTCAACACCTCATCCAGTCCATCCTTTGTGCCCAGATGAGATAACCACATGCCGAACTTTGCCTCAAACACCTGCAATGGTCCCTTGAATCCATTCTGTGCCAACCGAATGGCATATAGCGCCGAATGCGCACCCCAACCAGGATGCATGCGTTTGGACCAGGTGCCATCCGCCAGGAAGGCCTGAATGCCGGCGCTTTGGCTGCCGCAGATGCCTATGGCGTTGATGGTCTCTTCACGGCTACAGCCCAAGAGTTTTGCGATTGACGCCGCTGCGGAGAAGGATGCCAGAATCGCTGTGGCGTGGAATCCCTTGTCGTGGAATCCCCCTTTTGCCGCCACGCCCAGTTCCACCGCGACCACCCAGCCGATCATCATGGCTTCCAGGATCTGCCTGCCTGACTTGCCAAGCGCCGCGCCCAGCGTGATGCTGGCACTGTTTACGGCCGCCCCGGGATGCACAATGGCGGCAACATGCGTGTCATCGTAGTCATTGCCATGGATGAGCGCCGCATTGTAAATCACGCTGTCCTCCAAAGCACACGTGGTATCTGTGCCCCAGAGTTTCCCGTTCCACCCTTCACGCGAGGAGCCGAGGATTGTTTTTCTGATGGCCTCCGTCGCCTCTGACCCCATGCACAACACAGCGTTGCCAAGGGAGTCCAGCACGAGCGTTTTCGCGCGTTCCACCACTTCCTTCGGTAGGGAGTCCATAGAGAAGGATTGCACGAAATCTGCAATCCTCTCGGAAACGGTTGCAATGCTTTGCTTCGTTTCCATGGCTTACCTTACACCGCCCTTCGTCACGTCTCTTGTTTTCGTTGCCTGATTTTCTGAATGATAGGCCAAATCAGGAACAACACAGACACAATCACCAACCCAAGACTGATGGGCCGGGTAAAGAACACAGACACGGATCCATCTGCGTATACCATGGAGCTCAACCAGTTGGATTCCATCATGGAGCCAACAATAGTGGAAAGAATCAAGGGAGCTTGCGGAATTTTGTACTTCCAGAACAGATAGCCAACCAGCCCAAAGAACACAGCGGCCAACACGTGGAAAGGATTGTTTTTATAGGCGAAAGAGCCGGTGAGGCACAGCACGATGATGCCGGCAGCCAGGATTTCCGACCGGATTTTCAGTACCTTCATCATCACATGTTTGCAATACTGATATCCCAGCGGGAACATAATCAGATTACCGATGACAAACGCCAGAATCATCATGTACGCCATGCCGCCATTTTCCGTGAACAGTGTGGGTCCGGTCCGCATGCCTTGAATTGTGAGAGCGCCCAGGAACAGTGCCGATGTACCGTTTCCGGGGATACCGAGCGACAGCAAGGGCACCATGGAGCCGGCCACAACCGCGTTGTTGGCAGCCTCCGGCGCGGCCACGCCTTCCGGTACACCTGTGCCGAACTTCAACTTCTTCTTGACCTTTTGGACCTGGTCATACGCAACGTAGATGGCCATGGTCATGCCGGCACCTGGGATGATGCCCAAAATGGTGCCGATAAAGGAGGACGAAATCCAGGTGGGCAGAAGCCGGAGCGCCATTTCTTTGTCTGGCAGCTTTACCACGTCTTCTTGTTGCAGTTTGGTTTCTGTCTCACTTACCTTCTCCTGAAGAACCTCGCCCGGAACAGTAGCTTCACTCTTGGAAACGGTCGCGGCAACCTTTCTCTTCTCGTCCACCATCTTCAGGACAGATGTTATGCCGAACAAACCAATCATGCGGGGAATCAGCGGAATCCCGTCCAATAGTGATACCTGACCGAAGGTATAGCGTGCGATGCCCGTCTGTGGGCTCATGCCGATGGTAGACAGCCAAAGGCCGATGGCCATCGAAAGCAATGCCTTGGTAACATTCTTGGTGGACATGCCGATGACGGTGGCAAGGCCGAGCACCCCCAACATAAAGTACTCCGGCGGCCCAAACTTCACGGCGACTTGCGCAAGAATTGGGGCAAACAGCAGCAGGCAGAGGGCACTGAAAAGGCCGCCAAAGAAAGAACTGGTGTTGGCGATGCCTAATGCCAGGCCGCCTTTGCCTTGTTGCTTCATGGGATAGCCATCCAATGTGGTCACCATCGCCGATGCGGTGCCCGGGATGTTCATCAAAATGGCGGGGTAGGAACCGCCGCAGGCGGAAGAAACGTAGATGCCGCAGAGCAGCGCAAGGGCAACGTATGCGTCCATGCCAAAGGTAACAGGGATAAGAACCGCAATGGTGATGCTGTCGTTGAGGCCCGGCAAGGACCCCACCACCAGGCCGAGCATAACACCGCCCAATAGGGCCAACAGAACCATAGGATTCATTAAGTGTTGGAAGCCTAATGCAATGCCATCAAGCATGTAACCTCTCCTCTCAGACTATACTCAAATCTCCAGGAACACTGTGGGCAGCGGTACTTTCAGAAGGATTCCGAAAATCAGGAACGAAACCGCTGTAATGCCCACGGCGCTGATAATCATGTTTTTCCAGTTTCGATAGCCCAATACATACATGGTATAGAATGAAACGAGGATGGTGCTGATGATGTAACCAACCTTTGGAAGTGCATATGTGTAGGCAACCAGCACAAGTAGATAGACCATGGACATCAGGGCCCTTGAATTGCGGAAGGGGTTCTTGATGTCTTGCTTCCTCAACTCAAAGACGATGTCGAACAAGGCTACGACAATCAGCAAAATGCTGACAATTCGGGGAAACACGCCAAGCTCAGGCTCCATGGACAGGGTGCTCAACAGGATGAGCACCCCGGCCACAAGCAGGAAGGCCGGCATCGCCAATGTGATCAGGAGATTGGTCGTTCGATTGCTGTTTTCACTCATTGTATTCAACCTTCCATGATGTTGATTTACTTCAGCTCGGGCGCGAGGGTTTGAATGGCTTCGATGGTGCGGTCAATGTACTCCTGGTATTCCGCAGTGGTTTGCAGCTGGTAGTTCATGCCCGCTTTCTTCATCGCCTCAATGTACTTTTCAGAC
>ENA-UOOR01003863-UOOR01003863.1-fermentation-metagenome-genome-assembly--contig:-NODE-3863-length-12534-cov-42.364693_pt1 | contig 12534 bp, 14 predicted proteins | sample MGYA00245780_ERZ724029 | MGnify/ENA primary metagenome ERZ724029 (study PRJEB28704, sample SAMN03018315) | fermentation metagenome | biome: anthropogenic terrestrial biome; feature: soil... | reverse complement strand
AGAAAAACAATCTTAACTTGCTAATAAATTTCTCCAGTTAATGGGGAGTACTTAAGATATAAACTTCTTTCTTATTATTGATAGAATTGAAAATATTTTTCCAAATAACGAACAGTATAAACTGATGGAACAATTAACTGGGGTGAAATTCGACACAATATATGAAAACCATACCCGTAATAAATATGAGGTAACAAAATATGATCGGTCGAAAATGCCAAAAAATGTCAATCCTTTTGGCTCTATGCCGACCACTTGGTTCAGTGACACAATTATTGTGAAACTGGCAAAAAATAGAATAAATTTTCATAAATGGGAAAAAGAACCCTGTAGGGAGTTGATTTTTAAAAACGGGAGATTAATTTCAGACCGGGTAAAAGAAGGAATGTACTGATTTCACCAATGAAAATAATATATTTATGTATGAAAACAAAATCTACAAGCTTACTATTATTAGGTTTACTCGTTTTTTGTTTGAGTGGCTGGGAATCAATATCCAAAGATGTTACACAGAATAATAAAGATGAAAAAACTCGAAAAGTAGTACAAGGAATAAAGAAATTATATACATATTATGGTACAAATGTGGCTGAGGCATTGGATCCTAATGCCGCTAATGATTCGATCTTACAGGTACATTTTACTGACGGATTGTTGTATAAAATTGGAAGAATGAAATTAGCCACACAGTCTGACCCGGTTATTCGAGCACAAGATTTTAGTAAATCCCTTATTGCAACACTGCAGGTAAGGCATTTAAAGGATAACTGGTATATGGTAAGTTATTTTGATAATGAACAAATACAAATTCCATTAATGGCGTCATATAAAAACGAAAATGTAATTATTGATTATATAACTCCAGAGTGGAATGATTCACTCTATGGAGACAGTCTCTTTTTTGAAGAACCTATACCTGTTACAATAGATGATTCAACACCTTTATCATTGCTCAAAACATTTTATGACGCCTATATAATGGAGTATTGCAGTATGCCTTCCGACTTTACATCCCGATTAGAAACTCTACGTAAGAAGTATCTTACAACAAATGCTTTAACGCAATTTAAATATGTAATAAACATAAATGATATGGACTATTTATCTGGTTATGATTTACTGATTGATTATTACGATTTCGACAGATTGTGGATCCCTTCCATCAAGTTTATACATTTAAGTGATAATACATACCAAATGCAATATACCAAATGGAGAAATAATAGAACTGTTATTACTCTAAGTGTCGTAAAACAAGATGATAAATCACTAGTGTCCCATTAAAATTGAGACGTTATTAACAATCAAATAAACTTGGCCCATTAGGTCCAAATCGTTCTTTGTCATTTTGAAATTTAGTTTTGTCAAATAGGACTCGAAGATGAGTTTTATCGGTCAAAGAGATGCTTAATATTTGAAGGATCTCGTATGTACTCCTGTCAAGCTTCATATCGTGTTGAACGATTGCCACAAGACAGTAAGCGCAAATAGCAGCATAGATTTGAATGCGAACGGCATTCTCAGTTGTACCCCAGAATTTCTTGATTTTAAGATGTTGCTTCAGCCATTTGAAGAAAAGTTCTATTTGCCATCTGTTTTTGTAGAGTTCAGCAACTAGAAGTGAGGAGATATGCATTGCATTTGTCATGAATACGAACTCACGTTTCTGTTCTTCATCCCAATATTTTACCAGGCGAAGAGGCTCAGGATAATATTGTATTGGATAAAAACCCGTAAGTTCAATTGTCGCATCCGAAAGCACGTTCTTCGGCAACCTTCGCTTCCATTTGATGACCCTGTATTGCAGGTTAATCTTTGCACGAACAACGAAGTAAGCTCCAATCTGGTGAATCTTGTACAACATCTTAAAGTTGTTGTAGGCACGGTCAAATACGTAATAAGAACCAGGCTCATAAGGGATTTCCTTCATAGCCTTTGAATCGTGTGTTGCCGCATCCGTTATATGAAAAAATGTAGGTATCTGTGTTTCCAGATCATATAACGTGTGTACTTTGATACCACCTTTGTTCCTGCGGAATTTTGCCCACCAGAAAACTGCAAGACACAAATCAATGGTTGTTGAATCGAAAGCATAAACACTTCCATCAAGTTTGAAGATGTCAGTAACACGTTTCTGCCTCGCCACATTCACAAGGTAATAGGCAAACTCTTCAAATATGCGATAGTCCCTGTCTTGATTAACTCTTGACAAGGATGATCTTGAAACGTTTCTGCCCATTCCTAAATGATAGCATTTGGAATTATGAGCTTCAAGAGCGATAATCAAATCTCTCAGACTTTCTCGATTAGACAATTGACCAAACATCAAAGCAAGCAGTTGGTTCCAACAAGTGAAATGTTTCACATATTTGTCGCCATCATACTTTCGAACGATGTAGTTAAATTTGTTCCTATCCAAGAAAGCGACAAGTTGAGCGAAGACGAATTTATCTTTATGCATATGCAAGCCATATTAGAATCGCAAAGATGATAATTCAAATCCGTTTAATCGAAAGTCCTATGCAACTAACTAAATTTCAAATATTTCAAAGAACTCTTTTAGATTTTAATGGGACAACAATGATGATAAATATAAAATTAATGACATTAAAGTAGAAAAATAATTGTGAAAAAGTTGACTAAAAAAAGTTTGAATGAATTGGCTATCATGATGCCGATTTTAAGTGAAATTCAACAAAAAACATTTATTGGAGTGACTCATTACTACGATATTGTAAGTGGTACTTTCTTAGGTACAGTTGGAAGTTCTGATGATGTAAGATTCGTAACGCAGTGTGGTTTAATATTTTAATTATAATAAACATGAAAATACCAACATTTTTATTTGCAATTTTTCTTTTTAATTTCAGTGTGTTTTCACAAAACAAGAAATATTACGATGCTGAAAGCACTACAAGTATAGAAAAGAGTTACAACTTGTTTCTAATTTCTTCAGATTTAGATTGTTTGTGGATTAATATTGCGAATATGGAGGCCATGATTAATTCAGTAGGGCCAAGTAGTGTCTCTAAACATTTTGCAGATCCTTCTCAGATGAACGTATTCGACGTTTTGCAATCTTCAATTAGCGATCCATCAGCTTTTGAAAATGCTTTAAGGGATAATAATATTTATTTTCTAAAAGAAAATGGATGTTATCATATTCAAATTCCGCAATAAATAATTTAATATTCATATATTATGAAAAACATCCATTTTCTTTTAATTTTTATCGGATTACTTTCTTCTATTATCTCTTGTAAAAATATGAAAGATAAAGCACATTTAAAACAAAACAATTTAGAAGGATTATACCATTACGTCTATCCAATTAAATCCACGATAGATGAAGACATCTATATTGTTTTGAAAAGGTCAGGTAATCAATTCAAAGGGTATTACTATGGAACAACAGATGAATTTGTAGATGTACGTGAAGGATATTATCCGGGTTATTTTGTCCTACCTATGGATAGCTTGCGTATCAATGAAGATAGTATATATTTTGTTCTAATGCCACAGACTAAAGACTTTTTTACTCAACCCATATCAAAAGATATATTTTCTACAAAAGATGCTTTAAGTAAAGGTTATTATCATTGGGATAATTATGATTATTTTAATTTTGCCAAACTGAGAAAATATAAAGGTCTTTTTGTTGATTCAATAACTTTATTTTTTGATAAGGACACTATTTACAATATCAGTTCTAAAAAATTTCTGAAAGTAAAAAAATAACTTTTCATTATTACTAGTGTCTACTAAAAAAATTAAGACTTAATTGTCCATAATTAATCACATCAACAGATTCTTTTGTAAGAGGTTCTTAATTGGAGTCTTATCCAGAATCGATGCACTCAATATTCTCAACACTTCATAGTTGCTTCTAATGGGTTGAAGATTATGTTCCACAATTGCTACCATGCAATATGCCGTAATGGAACAAAATATTAGTAATCTTACATCACTCTCAGTTGTTCCCCAAAAGGACTTGATTTTAAGATGCTGCTTGATCCATTTAAAAAAGATTTCCACCTGTGCCCAGCGGTATTTATAAAGCAAAGCAACCTGCTCAGCAGATATTTCAATATTATTGGTCAGATAGACAAAGGTCATGTTTAGGGTTTCAGTGTAAAATACAATTCTACGCAGCTCGTCAGGAAACTTCTTGATAGAAGCATAGCCTGTCAGTCTTATCAATTGGTCACAAAGTATATCTCCCTGATTGTGTTTGGCATTGATGTCCTTTAACTTCATAATTCAGTCTGCTATTTTTACGTATGACAAAATATGCATTAATCTGGTCAATATGATAAAGTCTTTTCAAATCAAAATATTTACGGTTAAATATATAATACGCACCTGTTTCATAAGGAATTGCATCCATGGCATTTACATCGTAAACTTTGGTTTCAGTGATATGAATGAATGCAGGAATTGTGTTTCAACATCGAAAAGCGTATGCATTTTAACTCCAGCTTTCGCGCGCCGAAACTTTGCCCACCAGAAAACATTCAGACACAATCAATAGTCGTAGAATCGAAGGCATAAACGTGCTCTTCAACTTCAAAGTCTTTGGCAATCCGTTTTATTCGGGCAATCTCTATCATACGATAAGCAAAGTATTCAAATATTTTCGGTTTCCGTCTTTCGTTCATTTTGGAGAGATTACTTCTCGTTATATTCTTTCCAAATCCAATATGATAGGTTTTATTGGAGTGTGTCGATATTATGTTAATCAAATCACGAAGACAATCCCGGTTAGAGAGTTGTCCGAACATCATGACAAGCAACTTGTTCCAACAAGTGAAATGTTTTACGTATTTATCTCCTTCGTATTTCATAACAAGTCTTTGAAAGTATTTTGAGGAAGAAACTCTATGAGTTGAGCAAATATATATTTTCAACTAAGCATCTGTATCCGTTTTTTGGTGATTAGATGCAAAGTTAGCCATTCAAATCGTGGACATAATATTTTGCTCGTAAACATCATGTTTTCAAACAAATATATTAAATATTAATGTTTTTAAGTGGACACTGGTGTTTTCAAATAATGAATGTTATGTACAGCTGCTGCGGTAAGTTTGAAATCACAAAATACACCAATTGAACTACATACAGCATGTAACTTATATCCATAGAAATTTATCTTTTGGGCACAATATCCTTTGGATGAACTTGTAAGATAATATTCTTTGCAAATATTTGTTCTTGATGAGCATGATAACTTGCAAACTTCCAATGGTACACTGGAGGTAATTCTCTGAATAATTGATGTTCTGAATCAATTCTGCCGTCAAGTCAACTGCAATTAATTCAATATTTCTTAGACGGGGCAGACGAATTTGATTTAGAAAGTTACTTTTTATCTCAATTTGTTTTAATATCTCGAGAATTTTCTCGTACTTTATTATAAAGTTGTTCGTAGTTATTTATGTGATTGTTAGTTAGATAAATATATGAAGTATATCCGATATGAGCAACTTTTTTTATTTCTATTTTACAAATGCACTACGGGTTTATCAATAATATATTTATATTGAAAAGAGTCGAATTTTTTTAGATCCTTATTACTTGAATTCTCAGTTAATTATTTTATTTGCAATGTAGCTAAATCTAATAATTAATTATTTTTTATACAGTATTGCTTTGTAACATATTTTTTTATACATTTGTATAATTTTAAATCTGTCAAGAAATAGTTGCAATTAATATAATATAAAAAAGATACTTGAAGTTAGAGTTTTTCAATAGTTCTGATCATTATTTATTTATGTGAATTTTAGCAAACAATTAAATTATAATCAAATGGAAAATAAATTTAAAATTTTAATAGTCATAATCTTTTCTACATTCTTAATTGTCAGTTGTTCTATAAAGCAGAATTACAGTAATTATTCGAAAGTAAGTAACGGAGAAACTATCATATTACTTCAACCGAATCACAGTATTATTTGGCCTATAACGGGAAGTATATATAATTCTATCGATCCCCGATATATAGCTAATATAAATGGTTATACTGTATCAGTGCGGTCTGATAATGAACATAAAGTTACAAAAAAGACTTTTGAACTAATCTGTGCACATGATTTTCTTATATCGGAGAATTTTAATTTATCCAGCACACAAGACTTGAAATTGTGGAATTATTATATAAATGATGAACTCATGCCTTATTATTCTCGTTTCCTTGCTCCTGTACTTATGCCTAAAGCAATTGATGAAGTGAAATTCGTTCAAAATGATTCTTTAAAGCTAGTATTGGCTCTTAATGCAATATTATCAGATACAATTTCGCAAGGTGCTCCGGCCATAAAAATTTATACCCGGGATTTCATTAGAAACGATATTTCAGAAAACTCAACTTTATACATATTAGATAATATAATAATTACACCAAAAATTTTTAATGCTCTTAATCCAATATTTATTAAATCGTTACATCGTAGTACAAACAAAAAAGATTTAGAGGCATATGGGAGAAAAGGGCTAAAAGAAGTTGTAAAAATTGAACTTTTTACTCTTATGGAGGTATTATCTACCTTTATTACAGATGGAGGGAATTCAGTATTACTAATTGACAACGTAGAATTACCGCATGGTACAGAAAAAAAGTTGAAAAAGGATTTTTTTAAAGAGATTAAACTTGTTTCAACGAAGGATGAAGAGTTTAGTAAGTATGTACAAATATATCCAGGAAAAAAATCTTTTGAAATTATTTCATTATAAACTATCTAATAAAATTTAATAAAAATGAGAAAAATGCAGAAATTATCAATAGCCGAAATGAAAAATAACTTTTCGGTTATTAAAGAACAAGAACAAACATTTTATGTAGGAAAAGGTACTTGGCAACTTACGAGTGCAGGAGGTTTAAATTATGTAGGGAGTGGTCCTAGTGATTATGATGTTATAATGTCTCCAGATGGTTATTCTCTGAGTTTACCATGGGGTTCCGTAAATGGTTCTATGTCTTCGTTATCTGAAAGTACAGCGAAAAGTATGTTTGGATTCGTTGCTCAATATTCTCAAGTAGAATGGGGAATGTCTATAAACTATGATGGTACTGCCAAATTATATACCGACCATAAGGCCGATCAAGTTAATCTAAAATTAGATGACAACACTAGGCAGGTAGTGCATAGTCATACCCCGAGTTATGGCGGTGAATTAAGTCAAGAAGATAAAGATAACGCAAGAAGTTATAATTACGCAACTCATTCTTTGTACTATAATGGCGAATATCGTGATTATGGTTATGGAGGATTTTATTAAATTTGCTTAATATAATTTCTTAAATGTAGCAAAAAACAGACTAGCAAAAGATAAAGTTAAATTGATCCTTAAATAAAGTTATAATTAAACACAAATCATAACTTTAACTTGTTTAAATATTTGGTGAATGTATCAAAGTAAATCTATTGTTCGATTTTGTTAGGTTGAACGTAGAGAAATGTCTATTTTGTCAATATTTTAGATACTTCATTTCTCTAAATATTTATTCAGTATATTGATTGATAGTAATTTACTTATGATGCAGTCTCATTATTTGCTTGTATCGAATCAATTTAAGATGAAAAGCATTACAAAAATTTTTGTCAGATGAATAGCCTCAGTATTTACTAACGATAGTACGATAAGTGTTTTTATTTAAAAAGCAAAAAAGACAAAAGAATTTACACAAAAAAAACATTACGTTCAATGTTAACTTCGCAATGTCCTAATTATACTCAAGAAAAATTGTTGTGTTTTTGAATCTGATACTATTATGGTAAACAGAAAATATCCAGCACCGATCATGATATATGGTAATTTTTAAGACGAATTTTCTCAGAGAAACTAGTTTCTCTGAGAAAATGTATAATTTTTGTTTTTTATTCGAAATGCTTCATTATTGATTATTAAAACCTATTTATTTAGCTATATTTCATATTGATTATTCTAAACATTTAAAATAAGAAACCTTTATGGAGATGGATGTTAAAAAAATATTTAATCATTTAATTTTAAATATTTTTTATCTTAAAGAATATGGTTTATATTACGGAAAGACAGGCTGTCTACTATTCCTAACTCATTATTTTCAACAATACAGAAATGAGATCAATGAAGAAATTGTATTAGAAACCATAGATGATATATTCTCTTCAATTAATAAGATTTATTCATTGGATATGGAAAGAGGGGTCTGCGGTATTGGATGGGGAGTAGAATATATTTTGCAAAATCAGTTGTTAGAAGGTGATCCTGATGAAATTTTATATGATCTCGATAGATATATCTTAAATAAAGATTTAAAAGAATTATCAACTCATCCAGATTTAACCGATGTTCTTAGTTACATTATAGTTAGATTAACGTCTTCATGTGCAAAGACAAATATATTACCTTTTCCAAATGACTATCTTTGGAAATTACACTCAATCCTCGAAGAGTCTATTGAAAAAAATAATATTTCAATGCTTAAAAAATTAAGGACTATTAAAGATATTCTAGAGAAAGGACGATTTTCTTTAAATCCTATCAAACTACCTGATAGTATGCTTGGTACGATTTCTATAACTCAGTTTCCTTTAGTACCAATTAATCTATATAATGGATTGAGTGGATTAGGCATAAAGTTGTTACTAAACGATAAGGATGAATAAATTACACCTTGAAAGACAAATAGTCTGATAGAGAGTAATATCCAATTGCGAATTATATAATAAATGGACATATATATATTTACTCATACAAGTAAAGGCGCAGAATACGGTGTAGGAACGTATATCAACCAATTACGAAATTTAAAGATTAATAATTGTAGATTACACATTGTACATTTAAATTCAGATCAAGTAACAGAATTATCTGTTATTTATAGAGATGGTGTTAAAATATTTATATTCCCTAACCCAATTCTAGTTCCCTTCAGCAATATCAATCTAGAAAATTATCATACCAACGTAATACGTTTATTAAGTCATTTTGTTGATAAAAATGCTAATAATATCTATCATCTTAATTTTTTGGATTCTTTTTTTTTAGCAAAGTCTATAAAAAAATATTTAAAAGGAAAGATTATTCTCACAATCCATTATTCCCAGTCTTTATTTTTGCTAAAAGGAAAAGTAGATATTTTACTTAAAATTATAAATTCTAAAGAATCATATGATGAACTTCCAGAATATTTTTCTATTAGAAAAGAGGTAAATACAGTTAAAGAAATGATAGGTCAATTTGTAGATAAGGTCATTTCTGTATCAAAACACTCATACCTTTTGAATAATGAAATTTATCATTTAACAAAAGATAAAAATGTAATGGTTTATAATGCTTTAAACGATTCAATTAATTTAAATTTTTCATCTCAATCAGAATTAAAAAAAGAATTAGGAATAACAACATTAAATAAAATCATAATATTTGCAGGTAGATTAGATGAAATTAAAGGACTACAATGTTTGTTGCAATCTTTAACAATTCTAAAGAAAAAATCTTTCGATTTTCACTTATTCATAGCTGGTAAAGGAGAATTTCAAGCAACAATGGATTTTGTTCAAGATTTATATACTAATATTACATTTACAGGTTTCGTTAATAAGGATAGATTATATAAACTTTTATCAGTAGCTGATATAGGTGTTGTTCCATCTCTATATGAGGAATTTGGTTATGTAATATTAGAAATGATGATGCATCAATTGCCTGTTATTGCTTTTAAAACTACGGGACCTGCTGAAATCATAGAAGATGGTTACACAGGACTTTTGGCTGATTTATCATTTGATCAACCAGATCAATCAATTCAAAATTTAGCAGAAAAAATAGAATTCATGTTAACACATACTAATGAATGTCTTGAAATGGGGTATGCTGGACGTCAACGTTTTTTAGAAGTTTTTTCCTCGAAGAAATTCAATTACAAGATGGGTGAAATTTATTCTTCTTTATTGAAATAAAATACGCCATCCCAGTTACGTGAAGCATCTATGGATTTAATAGATAGATATAAGGTTTCTTTCCAAAAAGCAACTGCTGCAGTTATGCATCATCGTTCAGTATGGTATTATGAAGCCAAACCTAAAAACGAAGAACTTCTTTGTATGTGAAAACATGAAATATGCATACAAGAATACGATATGGCTTTTGGCGCAAATTTATATTGCTTCGTTGAGAAGGCTTTAAGGACAATCATAAGCGTGTTTATCGGCTTTATAAAGCGGAAGGATTAAACCTACGTTCAAAGCGTCACCGTAGAAGCAGAGCTGGGATACACAGAGAAAATTTCCGGCAGTAAAAGAGATATATCAATGCTGGAGCATGGATTTTGTATCCGATGCGTTGTGTAACGGGCAGAAGTTCAGATCACTATTTATTATAGATGATTTCAAAAGAATTAGACCGTTGGGCTTATGAGAATAAAGTGGCGTTGGATTTTTCCCGCTACGGGAAAGCCACTGATAATCCATTTATAGAATCTTTTAACGGAAGTTTCAGGGATCAGTGTTTAAATACAAATTGGTTCTTATCTTTGCAAGATTCAAGGGCTAAAATAGAGTCATGGCGTAGAGATTAAACATCAATCGTCAACATAGTTCTTAACAGGACAGAACGCCGGAACAGGTTGAATTTGAAGTGTTAAATTACTGGGTAGACTCTAATTTAGCTGTGTCCGAATAATTGGAGGAGGTCAGGAAATACGCTATTTTAAATGTATTGTAGTTTTTGAAAAATATAATGTGGTTTTTCCCAACTTTAAATATTATAAATAATAAACAAAAAAAATATTAAAAAAATAGCATATTAAAAAACAATTCATTATATTTGCAACATAAATCTTTATTTAAATTTTATGATCTATGAAAAATTTAACAAAACAGTCTTTATATCAATTAACAAAAATCATGTAAATGATTCTATAATCGGGATTAAATAATTTAACATGTATTCAATTGATTATTTGTGAATTTATTACTTGAATAATAATGTATTTAGAAAGTTTTTAGGTTCTTATATCTTAATTAAATAATACTAATATTTTGCGACTGATTTTATATTACATATCTTGTCTAATAATCTTTTTTTCATGCTGTGTGAGCGCGTACAGTCAAGACATAAATGGAACGAGATTAATAACATTGGATGATGTTATTAATAAATTATCTTTGGAGTCACCTACTGCACAAATAGAAAAAATCAATTTTCAAAATGAAATCCTTCAATTTGAAAATTACAAAAAGAGTTTTCTACCTACACTAATGCTAAACATGAATCCTGTTAATTTTAATAGGTCTTTACGTTTGTTGCAAGAACCATCAGATGGGAGTTATTCATCTGTAGAAGATTATTCTAACACTAGCAGTGCCGGTATTTCAGTGCGTCAAAAAGTGGGTTTTACCGGAGGTGAAATCTACATCGGGAGCAATATAAATTACTTGAATGAATTTTCACGAAAACGAAATAGCTTTAGTACCACACCTTTTTCCATTGGCTATTCGCAACAGTTGTTGGGAGGAGGGAAAATGTATAGGCTTGAAAAAGAAATAGAATTTGCCAAAAATAAAGTAGCAATCAAACAATATTGTACTAAACTTTCTGAAATTCAGCAAAAAGCCTTAAGCCTTTATATGAATGGATTGATTAGTAAAATGGAACAAGATTTGGCATTACAAACCACACAGAATAACGACACCCTTCTGCAACTTGCCCACATTAAATTAGATAATGGACACATTACGGAGTACGACCTTAAGCAGATAGAACTTCAATCGTTAAATGCACAATATACATATGAAAATGCAAATAAAAGTTACGTTGAGGCGCGAGAACGTCTTTCCTTGTTTTTGGGAATTAGCGATGTAGATGTAACAATACCTGAATTTAATGTACCATTAGGTATTGATATTCAAAACGTAATGTTTTATGTGGAGCTGAACAACCCTTTTTTTAAGCAACAAGAAATTCAAAAATTGGAAGCAGAGCGAAGTTTGTTTTCCACCAAATTAAGTAATCGTTTTAACGGAAATATCAGTTTGAATTATGGTGTAAATCAATATGCTGAAACTTTCGCGGATGCTTATCGTAAAGGCAATACAAGACAATCTATAGTTGTTGGTTTTCAAATACCTGTTTTTCAGTGGGGCATCAATAGTAATCGCATTAAAATAGCTGAGAACAATTATGAGTCAAGTAAACTTACAATAGACAAGCAGATGCGTGAATTTGAAAACGAAGTGAAAGAGAGTGTAAATAGCTATAATCATTCCGTGAAACTTTGGCTGACAGCTGAAAAGGCTTACAATCTCTCTCAAGAACAGTATCGGATGTTGATACAGAAATTCTCATTGGGCAAAGTTTCCGTGTACGAACTCACCGCAGCCCAAAGTGAGCAAAACAATGCTTTGCAACGTTACTACTCTGCCATTAGAGATACCTACAACAGCTATTTTACACTAAGAAGTATGGCTTTGTATGATTTTAAAGAGAATGTGGAACTTGAAGAAATACTCTTAAACAAATAAAATTATGCGAAAATTAACTCGAAAA
>ENA-UOOR01003860-UOOR01003860.1-fermentation-metagenome-genome-assembly--contig:-NODE-3860-length-12546-cov-15.855416_pt1 | contig 12546 bp, 8 predicted proteins | sample MGYA00245780_ERZ724029 | MGnify/ENA primary metagenome ERZ724029 (study PRJEB28704, sample SAMN03018315) | fermentation metagenome | biome: anthropogenic terrestrial biome; feature: soil; material... | reverse complement strand
CCAGACAACCCCGAATAAATTATCTAGCAAATAGCATTCTCCAATTGGGGCGTTAATCCTACAAGAAAGAACCTCATGCCCTGGAGAGTCGGGTTATACGAAAGGTGATTCTGATGAACATAACAATTAATGGAACCGGACTGACTCTGGCGGACGTTATCGCGGTGGCTTATCATCAGAAGCGGGTGACGATCGCTGATGAAGCTTGGGCAAAAGTTGAGCGGGCGCGTGCTTTTGTCGAGCAGATAATCGCAGAAAATCGCGTGGTCTACGGCATTACCACCGGGTTTGGCAAATTCAGCGAGGTCAGCATCTCAGCTGATGCCACCGAGGAATTGCAGCGTAATCTGATCCGCAGCCATGCCTGTGGCGTTGGCCAGCCGTTTCCGGCTGAGGTAGTGCGTACCATCATGTTGCTGCGTGCGAATGCCCTTGTGCAAGGGCATTCAGGTGTCAGACGGGCAACTTTGGAATTATTGTTGGACATGCTTAATAATGATATTCATCCGGTAATTCCCGAACAAGGTTCAGTCGGGGCCAGCGGAGACCTTTGTCCCCTGGCACATTTGGTGCTCGTGATGATTGGCGAAGGGCAGGCTGAGACTGGCGGCCAAGTCATGGACGGCGGCGCGGCACTGGCACGGCATGGACTAAAGCCGATCAGCCTGGGCGCCAAAGAAGGTTTGGCCCTCATCAACGGCACCCAGATGATGAATGCGGTCGGAGCATTGGCGCTGCATAAGGCGCAATTGCTGGCCAAAACGGCTGATATTGCGGCCGCACTCTCTTGGGAAGGACTACGCGGTACAGATGCGGCTTACGATGCCAAAGTGCATGCTTTAAGGCCGCACGCCGGACAAAGCAAGGTGGCATCCAACATGCGCCGCTTGGTTGCAGGCAGCGCGATCCGGCAGTCCCATCTGAACTGCCCGAAAGTACAGGATGCCTATTCACTGCGCTGTGTCCCGCAGGTTCATGGGGCTGGACGTGACGCACTGAGTTATGTCGCGCATGTCATTAATACCGAGATGAATTCAGTCACAGATAATCCGCTGCTCTTTCCGGAGCAGGGTGAAGTCATCTCCGGCGGGAATTTTCATGGTCAGCCGCTGGCGCTGGCGCTCGATTTTTTGGGTATCGCGCTTTCCGAATGGGCCAACATCAGCGAACGTCGTACCGAAAGGCTGGTCAATCCGGCGCTGAGCGGGCTGCCGGCTTTCCTGACCGCAGGTGGCGGTTTGAATTCGGGGATGATGATCGCCCAATATACTGCGGCAGCCTTAGTTTCGGAAAACAAGGTCTTGGCGCATCCGGCCTGTGTTGATTCGATTCCGACATCGGCCAATCAGGAAGACCATGTTTCCATGGGTAGTATCGCCGCCCGTAAAGCAGCCCGGATCGCGGAGCATCTGGCTTCTGTGCTGGCCATTGAAGTGATGGCTGCCTGTCAGGGCATTGAGTTTTGCCGCCCGCATCAACCTGGTGCGGGAACGGGAGCCGCTTATCAGGCAGTGCGCGCTGAAGTGGCACCACTTATGGAAGATCGTCCGCTCTATACTGACATTGCCAAATTGACTAATCTGGTGGCTTCCGGCCGGCTGCTACAGGCTGTGGAAGATGCCATTGGAGCGTTGGATTAGAATAGCGCCAGCGATCGCGCGCATTTTGAAAAGGGGGTAATCATATGGCCAGAGTAATCAGAGCGCCGCGAGGCAACAAGATTTCCTGTAAAGGTTGGGTGCAGGAAGCCGCGATGCGTATGCTGATGAATAATCTGGATCCGGAGGTTGCCGAACGTCCGGAAGACTTAGTGGTTTATGGCGGCAAAGGAAAAGCCGCCCGCAATTGGGATTGCTTTGATGCAATCGTGGCCAGTCTTCAGAAGCTTGAAGAGGATGAAACCTTGTTAGTCCAGTCGGGCAAACCGGTCGGAATTTTCAAGACTCATGCGGACGCGCCGCGGGTACTGATCAGTAATTCCATGCTTGTGCCTGCTTGGGCGAACTGGGATGAATTCAGAAGGCTGGAAGATCTGGGCCTGACCATGTATGGACAAATGACCGCCGGCAGTTGGATCTATATCGGCACCCAGGGCATCTTGCAGGGCACCTATGAGACTTTTGCTTCGGCAGCACGCAAATCATTTGGCGGCTCTCTCAAAGGAACCCTGACCTTAACGGCTGGACTTGGTGGTATGGGTGGTGCTCAGCCGCTCGCGGTTACCATGAACGGCGGCGTCGTTATCGCGGTTGAAGTTGATCCGACAAGGATCCAACGGCGCCTGGACACCAGATATTGTGATGTCCATGTGCGCTCGGTTGACGAAGCCATGAATCTGGCGCAGCAGGCCATGAAGGAAGGCCGTCCGTTGGCCATTGCTTTGGAAGGCAACGCCGCCGAGATTTTCCCCGAGTTTGTCAAGCGGGGAATCAAGCCGGACTTAGTCACGGACCAGACTTCTTCGCATGATACGTTGAACGGTTATGTGCCTGCAGGGATTCCACTGGCCGAAGCACTAAAGTTGCGCAAAGCTAATCCAACCGAATATGTAAAGTTGGCGGAACAATCGATTGTACGCCATGTCCAAGCAATGTTAGACCTGCAAAAAGCGGGATCCGAAGTGTTCGATTACGGCAACAACATTCGCCAGGTGGCTTTCAATAACGGCCTCAAAAACGCATTTGATTTTCCGGGATTCGTGCCCGCCTATATCAGACCGCTGTTCTGTGAAGGCAAAGGCCCGTTCCGCTGGGCGGTTCTGTCAGGGGATCCGGCTGACATTGCCCGCATTGATCGTGCCATTATCGAGGCGTTTCCGGAAGATGAGCATTTGCTGAATTGGATTCGCATGGCTGGCGAACGGGTGGCATTTCAAGGCCTGCCGGCCCGCATTTGCTGGCTGGGCTATGGCGACCGCGCCAAACTGGGACTGATTATCAATGACCTGGTTGCCAAAGGTGAAGTTAGCGCGCCGGTAGTTATTGGGCGTGATCACCTGGATGCCGGTTCCGTGGCATCCCCGAACCGTGAAACGGAAAGTATGAAAGACGGCAGTGATGCGATTGCCGACTGGCCGATTCTAAACGCGCTGCTCAATGCGGTGTCCGGTGCCAGCTGGGTGTCGGTGCACCATGGCGGCGGAGTTGGGATCGGTTACTCCATTCATGCCGGTATGGTCGTAGTGGCGGACGGGACTGCTGAGGCGGCTAAGCGCTTGCAGCGTGTACTGACTACTGATCCGGGAACCGGTGTGATGCGGCATGTGGACGCCGGATATGATATTGCGGCTGACGTTGCCAAAGAAAAGGGAATTAAAATTCCGATGTTGAAGTGAAGAGGAGCCCGGCTCAGAAAAGGGCCGGGCTTTTTTGCAGCACACGAGCACATTTGATCATCATTATTGGTAATGAGAGGAGCGGGACTATGGCTAGGATTGTAGAATGTATCCCGAATTTCAGTGAGGGACGGGATGCGCAAAAGGTACAGCAGATCTTAGATGTCATCAGCGCCGTGCCAGGCGTTAAGCTGTTGGATCATTCCATGAATGCCGATCATAACAGGTCGGTAGTGACTTTCATCGGGGAACCAGAGAAAGTGCTCGAGGCAGCTTTCTCCGCTTGCAGCAAAGCCGCAGAGTTGATCAATATGGAGCAACACCATGGCGAACATCCGCGCATCGGGGCTACGGATGTCATTCCCTTTGTGCCGATCAGCGAAGTGACCATGGCGGACTGCGTTGAAATGGCTAAAAAGCTGGGAGAGCGCATCGGGACTGAACTGCAGATTCCGGTCTACCTTTACGAAGAAGCCGCCACCCGTCCGGAACGTCGTGACTTGGCGTATATCAGGAAGGGTCAATATGAGGCGTTAAAGGCGGAACTGGGCGAAAAGCCGGAGAGAGAGCCGGATTTCGGGCCGGCGCATATGCATCACAGTGCCGGTGCCACCGTGGTTGGTGCCAGAATGCCGCTGGTCGCATTTAACATCAATCTGGGAACTTCGGATATCAGCATTGCCAAGCGCATTGCTAAATTGATCCGCGCCCGCGATGGCGGCTATATGTTTGTCAAGGCGATGGGCGTCAACCTGGATGAACGTCATATTGCCCAGGTTTCTATAAATATGATCAATTTCCGCAAGACTTCGCTGTATCGCGTTTTCGAAACCGTCAAAATGGAAGCGGAAAGATACGGAGTTCCGGTGGTGGGCAGCGAAATTATTGGTCTCGTACCTATGGACGCCCTCATTGATGTGGCCGAATATTATCTGCGGATCGAGAATTTTGACCGGGCGCAGATTCTGGAGTCCAGACTGACTGTCGAATAATCTTACCGGAGGCGATGAACGATGCCGGACGGGCAAGGCCAAGTCGCGAATAAAGCTGATTTGTTGCTCATACATGCCAACGAATTAGTCACAATTGCCGGTAAAGGCCGTCAGCCGGTCACCGGCAATGCATTGGCAGATCCGGTGATTATTAAAGATGGTGCGATGGCTGTCAAAGACGGCCTGATCAGTGCCGTGGGAAGTACAGACGACATCCTGAGGCAGTATGCGCCGGGGGCAGATACAGTCGTTGTGAACGCGCTGGGTAAGACGGTCATTCCGGGGTTTGTCGATCCGCATACGCATGCGGTCTATGCCGGATCCCGGGAAGCGGAACTGGCCAAGAAATTGTCCGGTGTGTCTTACCTGGATATTCTGAAGCAGGGCGGGGGCATTCTTTCGACCGTCAAGGCTACCAGAGCCGCTTCAGCACAAGAATTGTACCGGCAATCCCGGGCCAGGATCCGCCGCATGATTGCTCATGGGACGACGACCGTTGAGATTAAAAGCGGTTATGGGCTTAATGATGTTGATGAGATGAAGCAACTGCAGGTGGCCAACAGGCTTGCCCAAATGGAACCGATCAATGTGGTGAATACCTTTATGGCTGCGCATGCCTGGCCGGAGGAATTCCGCGATAATCATGAAGGTTATGTCCGGCTGATTATCAGTATGATTCCTGAAGTAGCCGCCTTGGGGACGGTACGTTATTGTGACGTCTTTTTTGAAGAAGGCGTTTTTGACGTTGCTCAGTCACGTCGGATTTTGCAGGCGGCTAAGATATGCGGCCTGACTCCCAAAGTACATGCCGATGAGATCAATGATTTGGGAGGCGCTGCCCTGGCTGCAGAAATAGGCGCTGTTTCAGCGGAGCATCTGCTGAAAGCGGGTGATGACGGCCTGCGCAAAATGGCAGCTGCCGGGACGGTGGCGGTTCTCCTGCCGGGAACGGCGTTTTCCTTGATGACCGGGGCTTATGCCCGGGCCAGAGATATGATTGCCATGGGCGTGCCGGTAGCGCTGGCCACAGACTGTAACCCAGGATCTTCACCAACCGAAGCGATGCCGATGGTTTTAAACCTGGCAGCCTTTGCGATGCGAATGACGCCCAGCGAGGCTCTAATCGCGGCGACACTAAACGCCGCCCACGCGGTTGGCCTGGCAGACCGGGTGGGCAGTCTCGAACCTGGTAAACAGGCCGACTTTGTGGTTCTGGACATGCCCAATCATTTGCATCTGTTTTATCATTTCGGCACCAATCCTGTTGAAAAGGTCTTTTTCAAAGGCGCGCAGGTATGCCATAATGTCAATATCTTCGGGGAGGAATCATCTTGTTAAAGGAACCGATCAACAGCATTTTGGCGGAGGTTGCTTCCGCGTCACCGGCGCCGGGCGGCGGCAGCGTATCGGCTTTGGCCGGGGCCAATGGGGCTGCGCTGATTTCCATGGTGTGTCGTCTAACAATCGGGAAAAAGAAATACTTAGCCGTATCGGAAGAAATGGAACAGATCCTGGTAAAGTCGGAAGAGTTGCGCGGACAGCTGGCCTATTTGTTTACCGAAGATAGCAATGCCTTTGATGGCATTAAGGATGCTCGGACGCTCCCCAAAGAGACCCCGGAACAAATTGACGCACGCAAGCAAGCGATTGAGGCCGCTACGAAGGTAGCGATTCAAGTACCGCTCAAAACGATGCGGGCCTGCGCAAACGCCATTAGGCTGGCGGCAGTGGTCGCCGAAAAGGGCAATGCGACCGCGTTGAGCGATGTTGGTGTGGCAGCACTGGTGCTGGAGGCGGGTGCCCACGGAGCCAGGTTGAACGTCTTGATTAACTTGGGCGGTCTCGTGGATCGCGCCTTTGCGGATAGCTGTTTAGCAGAAGCTGACGCGATGATGGCACAAGTGTGCGGCATTAAAGAGCGCATGCTCAGTGACATTGAAGAGCGGCTCCAGCAATAAGGCGCGCCATGGCGAATGAAACAAACAAGTCTGTGAGCCGTTACAGAAGATGTATGGTTGAAGGGAGTGCTGATGGCTGAATGAAAAAGTTGTATCGTTCGCGGCGTGACAGTATGATTGCCGGTGTGGCCGGCGGCATTGGGGAACATCTGCAAGTGGATCCGACCTTGATTAGACTTGTTTTTGCTGGTTTTACGCTGGTTTCATGCGGAGCAGGGATCCTGTTTTATATTCTGGCTGTAATTATTATCCCGCTGGAGGATATTGACTGATGACACTGCAACGCTGCATATTGGGCAAGAGTGGAATCTCCGTTTCTGAACTGGCCTTTGGGACGCTGCCCATGGGACCAATGCAGGCCAACCTCACTCTGGAGGATGGTGCCAAGGCGATCGTGCGTGCCCTGGAGTTGGGTGTCAATTTTATCGACACCGCCACGATGTATCGCACCTATGAACCCATCCGGCTGGCACTGACGATGCATCCGACGGCGGACGTGGTGATCAACAGCAAATCAGCGGCGGCGACTTATGAGGATATGGAGCGCGACATCGAACTGGCGCGGACCTCTTTGGGAAGATACCCGGATATCTTTATGCTGCACGGCGCGCGGGCAGCGCAACCGATTGAGGAGCGCCCTGGTGCAATTGAGTGCTTATGCGAATATAAGGCCAAAGGCCGCTTGCGGGCGATCGGCATTTCCACCCATTATGCCCATGTAGCCAAGGCGGTTGCCAGCTTGGATTATATTGACGTCGTGCATCCCTTGATCAACCGCATGGGTTTGGGGATCATGGGTGGCACTCGCGAGGAAATGGTGGAGGCTATTGCGCTTCTCGGCAAGGCCGGTAAGGGCGTTTATGCCATGAAAGCGCTGGGTGGCGGCAACGGGCTGGATCAGTTTGCCGAGAACATTTCCTATGTGCGCAATTTGGAGGGTATGCAGGCCATCGCTGTTGGCATGATTAGTCCGCAGGAAGTTGAGACGGATGTAGCTTTCTTCGAAAACGTTCCGCTTACGGCAGAGATGCAGGCGGCGATCACTGATTCAAAGCGCCACAAACGCATTGTCGTCCAGGCGTGGTGCGAAGGGTGCGGTGCCTGCGTTCAAACCTGTCCGTCCGGCGCTATCAGCCTGCAAGACGGAAAGGCGCATTGTGACCCCTCCAAATGCGTGCTGTGCGGCTATTGTACTCCGGGGTGCCCGGCTTTCGCGATCAGGGTGGTGTGATGCACATGGCTGATATTAGACTTGATGCGCAGCAGACGGGTCCGCCGCAGCCGGATCCGCAGCAAATAGAGATCCTCAAATTTCCAGGGACAAGCTTGGCGGTGAGCGGGGCTGCCGGTTCTGGAAAGACCGCGGCCCTGATCGCCAGAGTAGAGAAACTGCTTGCCAATGGAGTTGCTCCAGACGCAATCTTGGTTCTGGCGGCTGCTGGTAGCATTCGCGGAAATTTGCGCAATGCGTTGTCAGGAAACCCGGGAATCAGAATTGAAACACCGGCCGGACTGGCCTTAAAGATGATGACGAGCCTCGGGCGTAACTGGCGGCTGCTGGAACGGTTCGAGGAATTTTTATTTCTGCGCCGGGTCATGCGTGGCCTGGTGAGCGGAGCGCCGCTCTGGGGCGGGCAGACGGGTGTCGGGACAGTGCAGGCGGTTTTGGGAGCGTTGGATGATTTGCGCCGCGGTGACGCTGTCGCCAGCCCGCAGACCTATCTCGCCCGCCTGGATTCCTTCTTGAATGATTATTACAATCGGCGTGCTTTGGCCCCCTACACGGGGATCGTGAGGGCGGCCCTGGCAGCCGGTTTTCCAAAACAGGACCCGCAGATACAGGCGCGGGCGGAATTGCAGGGGCAGGCGCAGGCGCAGGGGCAGGCGTGCGAGTTGCTGGTCGACGGCTGGGAAAGCATGAGCCCGCTCGAAAAGCAATTTGTGGCATCGCTACGCCCCTTTTACCGCACGATGATCTTCAGCGGGGGCAGTGCCGAGGGTGCCGCTACCGGCCGCGCACTGCATCTCACAGAGGATCATCGCAGATTGCCGCAGTACTCCGAACGCTTTCTACTCTTTCGGACTGCCGCTGAAGAAGCCGCCGGAACGGCAGCGCAGATCGCTGCGTTGCTCCGTAGTGGCACAGCACCGGAAGAAATTATGGTGCTTTACCGGGATTACGCCTCGATCGGCTTTGAACTGGAAACGGCCTTTACCTCTGCCGGGATACCGTACCGAGTTCTGGGGGGCCAGCCTCTAGTCCAGGGAGCAGCCGCGCGGCTGTTGGCACAGTACTTTGAATCGCTGAAAAATCCCGGCGACGAGGATCACCTGATGCGTTGGCTGTCCTCGCCGTTGTTGGGACTGGATCGTCTGACGCTGGTGCGCGCGGTTCGGGCCGCGCGCGAGAAAGGACTGACGCTGCCGGAACTGCTGGCAGATCCGACTTGTGGGGTGCCTGGACAGCAGGCCATCTGCGCATTGCTGGATGGTTTTGATAAGGACGCTGTGGCGGCGCAGAATAGCCGACTCTATGAGATTGCCAATGCGTTTCTGAACCGCAGCGGCGTTGTGGCCCATCTGATGGCCGCAAATGCGGATCCGCAACCGCTATTCAGCAAGGATGAGGAAATGCACCGGCTGGCGCAATACCTTCAACTGTTGAAAGATTTTGACGGTGCGTATCACCAGGAGAAGGAGAGTGATACGACGCCGGCTGTCGACGTTTTCCTGGACGCCAGCGCCGCCTTTTGGGGCGAAAATGCGGCGGCCTATGTGGCCACGCCAGCCGTCCGGATCCTTGGTGTGCATCAGGCGAAGGGTCAAGAGGCGGAAGCCGTCTTTGTCTGCGGCATGATCATGGGCAATTTCCCACGTGGCGCCGAGCATGATCCTTTAAAAGAATCTCTGGGACTGCGCGATACCAAAGATCGTCAGTCGCGCCGTGTCCGTGAAGCAGACCTGTTTCAATGCGCAGTGACACGCGCCCGCCGGAGTTTGATCGTTAGTTGTTCCCAAAAGTATGGCCAGAATGAAGCGGAACCTTCCCTCCTGGCATTGGAGCGCTTTGGAAGCCCTGAACCTTATTCCCGGGAGAGCGCGGCGGCGGCAGCGGGCGCAGGCGCGGACGCAAGCGCAGATGCAAACGCAAGCGCGATCAGCGCCACAAACGATGACCTGTCCACGGCGCCGATGGCGCAGGAAGCTATTCCCGCGCGCCGGGCGTTCAGCCACTCCGGAATTCGCGAATATCTCAGCTGTCCCAAGAAATACTTTTTTGGGCATATCTTGCGGCTACAAGGGATCACGTTACCAGGTGCCTCGCTGGGCACGCTGGTCCATCAAACCTTATCGGCTTTTCATAGGGAAAACCCGAACCTTGATGTGCTGCCGCCCGGCAAGGCCGGGGTGCGGCTGCACGCCATCCTGGATCAAGAAATGCAGGCCATGCAAGCCGAGCTGGGTCCGCAGCTGCTGAACGAGAGCTTGCGACGCCTAGCTGTGAAATTACTGGACGATTACTTGGATTATCTGGCCTTGCCAAGCTGGGAAGGCCGCCAGGTGCTGGAAACAGAAAAGCCATTCAGCTTCCGCTATGGAAAATACATAATCAGGGGACGTATAGATCGCATCGATCAGCTGCAGGACGGTACCTTTGAACTAGTTGATTACAAAACTTCTGCGTATGATAATGCGGCGGCCAAGGCGATCAAGAAGCAATTTCTCAATTTTGACGATAGCGACGACTATCAGCCAGCTGATTTTCAGTTGCCGATTTATTATCTGGCAATGGAAGCTGAGGGCAAAAAGGTGACGCGGTTCAGTTATTATCAAATTGGATCACAAAACCGGCGCGTTTTTGAGATCAATCCGGAAAACACAGATAGATCCCAGGAGAGAGCTTTTGAGATTACCGGCGGCGATTTGGAGGTTGTCAAACAACTGCTGCATGATACTCTGGATGCCATGGCGTCTGGACAATACCCTGCGTGCCCCAAAACGCCGCAGGAATGCAAACGCTGTCTCTACAAGTGGATCTGTACCGCTGAAATTGAAAACGACGAGTCGGAAACTGAGGCAGGTGAGGAAGCATGAGCCATCTCGCAGATGATTTGAATAAAGAACAGCTGGAGGCGGTGACCTTTCCCGCAGATCGTCCTCTCAAAGTGATTGCCGGGGCCGGGACCGGGAAGACCACCATTCTGGTTGGTCGTTTTCAGCATTTTGTGCGCAATGGCAAGATTCCCGCGGAGAATTTGCTGGCATTGACCTTTACCAACAAAGCGGCTGCCGAAATGCTGGAGCGTATTCGCAGTGAAGTACCGGAGGTTGATCCGCTCAATTCCTGGGTGACAACGTTTCACGCTTTTGCTTTGCGCCTGTTGAAGGCGGAGGCTCTGACTGCCGGACTGGATCCAGGTTTTACAATCATGGATGAAGTCGGGTGTCGCCTGATCTATGATCGCGTCTGTCGCAAGCTGTTGGCGGGTCGCCTGCAAAACAGCTACTTTCAGGCGGACAAGCTGCGAGAACTGCGCTTTACCGACGGCGCACTACTTAATAATGCTTTTCGCCTGATTAACCAACTGAAAGACGCGGCGATCGGGCCGCAGGAATTCATCGATACTTGTCTGGAGGTACATCTTGGCTATGCGCGCAACCTGTGGGCGGCAATCGAGGGCCTACCGGGAAAGTACCGCAAGAAGCCCAAGATCCTTGAGCAACTCGTCGGAGAAGAACAATATGAACAAGAGGTTGCCAGCCTGATTTATACTTTGTATCAGGCTTATCAGGAAGAGCTGGTCAAAAACCGGGTGCTGGATTTCGGCGACCTGATCGCCAAGGCCTGCCTGGTATTGCAGGAACACCCGCAGCGGCGGGAATATTATCGGCGCAAGTTTCAACATATCCTGATCGATGAATTTCAGGATACGAGTGCCGCCCAGTTTCAGTTGGTGCAATTACTGGCGCGGGATAACATGCGTAATGTTACCATTGTGGGCGATGATAAGCAGTCGATCTACGGCTGGCGAAATGCAAAGGTTGAAAATGTGCGTCTGTTTGATCCGGAGCTGCGCGGCGGCAGTGCCCTGACTATTAAGCGTAATTACCGCTCTTATGGCGAAATCCTGTCGTTGGCGACGGCGGCGATTCGTCGCAGCAGCTATTTTGCCAGACGACCGGACGAGCTGGAGCTGATTCCTGAGAAGAAGGGTTTTCATGGGAAGGCCACAGTTTTTGTCTATGAGGATCAGCGCGAGGCGGAGGCTGCTTTCATTGCTGCGCAAATCAAAGAGCTGTTGGCGGCGGGGCGCAAGCCCGGCGACATTGTTATTTTGATGCGCTCGCTCAATCCCGCCAAAGCTTATGAGGATGCGTTGCTGAAGGAAGGCATCCCTTACCAGACTTCCGGCGGTATTGGCTTTTATGATCGTGAGGAAATTCAGGATATCTTGAGCTATTTACGTCTTGTGGAGGATCCGCTGGATGAGATGGCCTTGATTCGCGTTTTGAGCAGGCCGCCATATGCGGTGAGCGATCGTTTTCTGGCGGAAGTGGCGGCCTTGTGTCGGCGTCGGGGCAGCGGTGGCGCAGCGGCGGAAATGCCAGGGCCGGAGGCGCATGAAGCTTATGAGGCACACGATGCCGCGGAAGCACCCGAATTTCTGGTGCGGCTTGAAGCGGCCGTGGCTGGCAAGTTAGCTGACTTCCCAGGCTGCCGCGAGGGGCTGGCCCGTGCGGCGGAATTACTGCGTCGGCTGGCCGGTCTACATAAGTTGCGCGATCTGATTATGCCGCAGGAGTTGGTCACGCGGGTCCTAAAGGATACCGGCTATCTTAGTTATTTGAGATCACTACCGGCCTCTGCTCAGGCACGCAGCAGCGCCAACCTGGAAAAACTGGCGGCTCTGGCGGCGGAATACGCGCGGGCCTATCCGGGTGCGGCTTTAAGTGATTTCCTGTCGTATATCAATGCTGCCATCACATTCGGGGTTGTGGAAGGAGAAGCCGACATCACAGCCGCCGCCGGGGACGCTGTCAAGATCATGACCATCCACAAATCTAAAGGCCTCGAGTTTCCGGTGGTCTTTGTGGTGGGCATCGGGCCGGGACGTTTTCCGCCGAATTTTAAGGGCAGCGGATTCAGCTTTAGTCCAGAGACCGGGTTAGTGGTCAGAAAAAGCGATCCGGTCGGGGGAAATACGCAGAAATACTCGCCCTTTCACTTCAGCGATCAAAGAGATCTCTATGAGAGCGCTGG
>ENA-UOOR01003859-UOOR01003859.1-fermentation-metagenome-genome-assembly--contig:-NODE-3859-length-12548-cov-5.325302_pt1 | contig 12548 bp, 11 predicted proteins | sample MGYA00245780_ERZ724029 | MGnify/ENA primary metagenome ERZ724029 (study PRJEB28704, sample SAMN03018315) | fermentation metagenome | biome: anthropogenic terrestrial biome; feature: soil; material... | reverse complement strand
TGCGAAAATTGACATTCGCAGGTTCATTTATAACGCGATTAATTGTCTGCTTGCATATCCAATATCGCTATTTGGATTTGCATTCTTACTTTGTTCAGTTTTCAAGGTTCGTGGCACAAGTACTAATTATAAAGCCTAAGTTGATTGATGTCAACTGGTATTTATTATTTCCTCGTGCGAACAGGATTAATAATACCATCTTGGCTACAGCAAGTCAACAGTAAACACAAGATTTAGTTAGAGAATATTTTTGCTACCTCACCTAGCAGGGAAAACGTTCTGAAGAAAACTCAATATTTTCGAGTTTCAACATAGAGAGAAAGAAAGGGCGATTTACCGCCCTTTTCATCACTTTAGTCCTTCTAGCCAAGTACCTTTAACAAACTTATATACATCATCATAGATAGCCCTAACATTAGGATCTTCACTATATGCTGCAATGCCAAATACTTTAACATCTTGGTAATAGCCATGGATAGCTTCGTTCATATAACCATAAGTTATGCCAGCTCGTAGGTAGTCGCGAAAACGCTCCCGAGCAACCACTGATTCTAACACTCTAGGATCTGCTTCAATTTCAATACCTTGATAAAACTCTTTAGCATCTTTGGTGACATACTCAAATCTTTCTTTAGGTACTGAATCATTAAACATATAGTTCGGTTGGTGAATACAAAAATCGAAACCAACCTTAGCCCAGATATCGTGACCAGCTGCTCTAAACCAAGGGATCCAGCAGAACTTTAATCCTAACTGGTGGAGATAATCAGCAACTTTTTGTACCAAATTAGTTTCGCCAGCAGTTTCGAAATGAATCATTTCTTCTACCCAGTAAAAACCAACAAGCTCTAAGTTATCAAAATTTGCTTGGCGATATTGCTCTATAACATTATCAACAAACCATTTTACTGCTTTAAATCTCTGTCTTGTTGCTTCCTCAGGATCTTTTGAAGAAAAATCTAGATTCTCACCATCAATTAGACCGAATTCCGTAATCTCATCCATGGGGTTAGGAATCATAACAAACACTTTACCTTTAGTGTTTTTATCCAGATGGGGTTTAGCAATTTTATAAGCTTCATTAAAGGCACTTAGTTGTCTATTAGGTCTAAAAAGATCGTTTATATACCACTGCCAATCCTCTTTAATGGCTGGTGTTGCTCTCTGAGGAGAATCAAAAGCTCTACCTTTTTCAGATAAAAGAGCTAGGAACAGGAAAGCATCAAAAAACCAATCTTTTACCACAGGTTCTTTGGTTAAATTATCTAGATATGCTACATATGGAAGAGCATCCATAGGTGTCCAATTTGCTCCGTAGTTATTGTAAATAAGCATTAATTCTTTAATTCCACCTGATGCTGACTTAAACGGTGGAAAATAACCTTTTTCTGTCACAACACAACCTCCATTCAAGGAATAAATTCTCAACCTATTTTTTCCACAGGAAAACATAATTACCTGCAAAAAAAAACAGAGCAACTAAAAAGATAGCTACTCTGTTTCTTAATTTTGGCTTTTTGCATCAAATGTTTCCAAAAATGCATCTACCAATTCTGGATCAAATTCTGTACCTTTACCTTTGGTCAATTCTTTTAAGACTTTATCAGTGTCTTGGTAAAGAACAGGTTTTTTAGTGTTAGTCATGGCATCAAAAGCATCTGCAATAGCAATAATTCTCGCCATAATAGGTATTTCTGTCTTTTTTAAACCTTTAGGAAAGCCTTTTCCATCCCAACGTTCATGGTGGGATAAAACAGCTTCTGCGACTCCAGATAACTGCGGGTAAGTTTTAATAATATGGTAACCAATTATCGGATGTTGTTTAATCTTCTCTAGCGCATCCTCTTCTAAATTCTCCGCTTTTACCCACAGATGTTCGTCGATTCCTACCTTACCAATATCATGAAGAGCTGCAGCTATAGTTAGTTCGTCTAATTGGGTTTTAGTTAAACCAATGGCTTTGCCAATCTTTCTACTTATTTTCTTAACTCTTAACACATGAGATTTGGTTTCTTTGTTACGATCTAGCAACCTAGCTTCTAATGAAGAAAGAACTTTCGCTTTATATTCACTAGCATCATCAATCTTCTGGCTATACATGTCGCTTTCAGCTTGGTTAATGATATCTTGCACATTTTCTTCTGGATGTGTTTTAGTACCAAGACCTAAAGAAATACTTACATAGACATCTAAATCGCTAGTTGATTCTGTTGTTGCACAAGTCTCCTTAATTCCTTCTAATATACTACTGGCTTCTTCAAAGGATGTCTTAGGTAGTAAGATAATAAATTCGTCGCCACCACAACGAGCAACAATATCTGTATCTCTAGTAGATGATTGCAATATTTGAGCAATATTTTTCAGTAGTTCGTCCCCTTTTTCATGTCCAAAAGCATCATTAACAAGTTTTAGTCCATTAAGATCTCCAATGATAATACTCAGGGGTAAATTCTCTGGTTGATTTAATCTTTCTAGCTCCTGGTCAAACTTTGCTCTATTATAGAGTCCAGTCAAATGATCATGATAGCTTAGATATATAATTTTTTCTTCGGCTCGCTTTCTTTCTGTAAGATCAACCCAGGAGGCAACTATTTTCTTTTCGCCAGGCAATAATTCTACACTACAAAAGACTGCACGTTCTTTACCATACCGATCTAGAATGGTAAACTCATATAATTTTGGTGGTGTACCAAGACTAGAAAATCGCTGTCTGTTATAGCCAAGCATACGGTCTAGATCTTTGGGTGCAACAAAGTCTTTCCAGCTCATTTTACCTTCTATTTCTTCCTTACTAAAACTAGTAAGAACTTCCATCTCTCGGTTGACTAATTCTATTACACCATCGTTATTAGCAATTAATAAGGCTGTACCATTATTTTCGAATGTTGTGCGATATCTAGCTTCACTATCTCTTAATTTTTTCTCAGCTTCTTTTTCCTGTGTTATATCGCGTAGAACTAATACCATACCCTCTACTACGCCATCTTCTTTTCTGATCAAATTTGCTGAGTGAGCTACAGGAATGGTCTTCTCTTCATTTACAGAAAGAAATAGTTCTTTTTTATTGTATTTAACTCCTTGCCTAATGCTTTGGAGTAAATCGATGGAACAATTAGTTTTGCTCTCATCGCATAAAACCAGTTTATCTGTGAAGTGACAGCCCAAAGCTTCGCTTTCTTTAATGCCAATAAGATTTTCTGCTTCCCGATTAAAAAGCGTAATAAAGCCATCCATATCTGTAGCTATGACTGCATCATTGATACTACGAAGTGTAATCGATAGTCTTTCTTTTAACTCTCTAATTTCTTCTCTAGATTCAATCTCATTTGTAACATCAAAAAATGTTCCTATAAAACCAGCATAATTACCATCTAGATCGGTAAATGGACGTCCTACATTAATTACCCAACGAAACTCACCATCTTGACGTCTAAAACGATAAGTAATGGTGAAGGGTTCTTTACGCCAAATAGCTTTTAGATAGGCTTGCATAAAAGCATCTTTATAATCCCGATGAATCCCTTCAGTCCAGTTGAGACCGGCTTCTTCTTCACTAGTTTTCCCGGTAAAATGGAGCCAACTTTTATTAAAATAGTCGAACTGCCCCGTTGAACTAGCCCTCCACATTGGCATAGGTAATTGTTCAAACAAAGAAAGGTAAAACTCTTGAGATTTCTTAACCTTTTCCTCATCAGCTTTTCGCTCACTAATATCTCTAATTGCAACTATTTGCACTTCATCGTTACCTAAGTTCATAACTTGGACACTAATTTCAACAGGAAAAGTACTACCATTTTTTCTTTGATGCACCGTCTGGTAGAGATGAGAACTAAAGTAATAATCGTTGTCGGTATTAGTGCTTGGGTCTCTAATTATTGCCAAATTTTTACCAATAAGTTCTTCTTTTCGATAGCCATAAGTCTTTTCTGCTGCTCGGTTAACCTCAATAATTTGATCTGTCTGGCTTGTTAGCATGATTACATCTCTTGCGTTCTCAAAAAGTAACCTATAACGAGTTATAGAAGAATCTTTTTCGTATGTTTCTGTCTCTACTGTAAGTTCGAAAAGGAATAAAGATACTGTAGCTGTTAAAATAGCTGCGAGAAGGTAACCGTAGGGAGCTATGGCGATGTTATTGCTAAAAAAAGGATAGTTTAGTCTATGGAGAGCCCACAAGATTAAAGCTAGACCCAAACCTTTGCTAGATTTTATGTGTATTAGATTATGGTTAGATTTATATATACTCCAACCCATAATAATAGTTAGTAACCCAGTAATAATATAAACTGGCATACTTGCTATTTTGGGTATTGGTACAACTACTTGAAAAAAAATAGTCCAGAAAGTTGCGATAAAAAGAGCTAACCTTAAACCAAGTAATTTCCACTTATTATTATCCTTAATTAGGTAAAGGTATCCTTTTATAAGATACAGCGCAGAAAAACAGACCATTATATCTTTTAAGATAAACCAAATTAAGGAACTGCTTCTAAATGACAATATGTCAAAAACGTATCTTGTCCCAAAAAACAACCAGGCTAAGGCCCAAAGATAATGATGCCTTTGTTTAAGAGTTTTGCCTATCGCTATGTACACAAATGTAGATAGATAACATATCGAGCTAAGTACAATAATACCCGGCATAATCCAAGCAGATGCTGCCTCCATTTTCACACCTCCTTTTCTAGATAAAAAACCTCTCCTAATAGCAGTAACGTTGCCGTTTGCTATTAAAAGAGAGGCCAGTATAAACTGCCCTTCTTAAGCTATTCGGCAACCCGGCTATCATAGCAATTGCTTTAGACCCGTGGCTTTGCGTCCCCAACTTTCGAAGGGTTTGCTATTATCGTGCTTTTTTTACGACCTACCTTAGTCTCTCGAGTTCTTTCTTAACATACTATACTATTTGTGTATAGCGTAAAAATGTCCTGCTCGAATATAAAATTTTTTTAACTAATATTTATTCAAACAATGAGCCCTATTACCCACTCCGATCTCTTAGAATTTCCAATATTCAATCTAATTGTGATTGATTCTATACGCAAAAAAAGGCAAGAGAATCTTGCCTTTTAACGCTATCTTCTGTCTTCAACTTTCTCAAAGTTAGGTTTGAGGAATTCTATAAGTATCGCCTTCTACATCAATATGGACAAAGACTGTACCTATATCATCGATAGTCTCTAACCGTTGTCGTACAGAATCTCCAATATCATGAGCTTCCTGTATTTTTAGATTACGATCTACCTCTATATGTATCTCTACATGTAGATAACTACCTACAAAATGCGCTCTTATATCATTTACTCCTAAAACGCCATTAATTGTTAAAGCAATCTCTTTAATTTGCGCTATAAACTCAGCATTCGGGGCTTTTCCCATTAGATAACCAATATTGTTCATACCAGTTTTAAATCCAGAATATAAGATCCATAAACCAATTATTAAAGCTGCAATACTATCCCAGAGTGGTGATAATACAAAACCAGTAACTGCCGTTAATGAAGCAAGAATATCGTTTCTTGAATCTATTGCAGCAGCTAAAAGCGCTGGCGAATTAGTTTTCTTACCTTCGTTTTGGTATAAAAAAGCCAAAATAATCTTGGTCACTACCGCTATACTTAAAACAACAATTGGTATTATTGAAAAGCTAATCGGTTCTCTTTTAAAAAAGGAAACCACAGCATCCTTAACAATACTCCCACCTAATAAGACAGAAACTAGACTAATTATTAACCCTGCTAGAGGTTCTGCTCGATAATGACCAAAAGGATGGTCTTTATCAGGGGCCTTTTCCTGAGTTTTAACACTAAGATTAATAATGCTGTAGGTAAATACATCTAAAAACGAATTTAGAGCATCAGATATTACAGCAATACTACCGGAAATAAAACCTGACCAGAACTTTAAACCAAAAAAAATTACACTAACAGCTACACCAGATTTTGTTAACTGTTCCTTCTGCATTAGCTTACCCCCAAAATACCTGTTTCTCTAGTTAATTAAAATATGCTAAGCCCAGGCAGCCTCTCTGAAATTAATGTTGTTAATAAGGGAAAGCTTATTTTTTTGTCTACCATAGGCAAGGAAAGAAATTAGAAACAAGCTTAAATACAGATTAAATAGAAGCCAAAAGTTTAAGTTTACTGCTTATATTACCACATGAAAAAAGCTACTACAAGCTAAGAGAATTCTTCTAAGAATTAACTAGCAACTTTAATTAAGGTTAACGGCTATTTTATGGGAAGAGTTTCAAGTAAATCTATTGAAATACTAAAAAACAGTATTGGTATCAATTCGCTTATTCCTAGTTCAGATTTCTATTAAATGACTGGAGCTTATTACTTGAATGGAGTTGAATATACTACAGAAGGCACAACTCGCAATCCCCTTCCTAATGACTTCAATGCTTATTAGTTATTATTAAAACAAATGAACCCGGATTTTAGGCTAGGCCCAAGAAGGCCTCCCTTAAACCCATAATTGTTTCACTATGAGAGCCAAAAATACTCAGAGAAAGGAACAAGCATATATACTAGCATGAACTATATCTAGAACTCTATAAGCAAGCTGAAAAGTAGCTAAACCTAACTCTCTTATAAACCTTCATCTAGATTGTTTTGAGTTTTTTCAATAAAAGAAGTTTAACCATTTTACCTGCTCCTTTGTCCATTTCCTCATAGTGGACAATTAAAGGGGTAGGCTTATTTTACTTTTTTTTACAACCAAAACATTATTCTTATCCGTTTTTGCATATTTTGATTGGTTCATTATGATGCCTTCATCCAATAATACCCTTAACTCAGTTCGTTTGCTTTACCATTACATAAATTGATAGGGAAGGAGTGATTCCCTATGAATAATCAACCTAAATTACGGTTAGCCAGAGCTTATGTAGTAATTCAAAAATACAATACAACTTATTCACCGGAAATAGCTTTGGTTAGAGGGACAATTTTCCCTGAACTATATTTTCCCTATCAAAGGGGGGAAATAGGAAATTATGAATGATCGCGAACGCATGTTAAGAGAAATCCAAGAACTTGAGTTTACTGCTATTGATCTGCAACTTTTTTTAGATACACATCCTGACAATAAAAGAGCTTTAGCAGACTACATTGCTATCTCTGCCGAGCTACGGGAAGCAAAAGAAAGATACGAAAGAGCTTATGGGCCCCTGATTGGTTATGGTTTTGGCATGGAAGATTTAGAACACGGATATCGTTGGATAAACTATTGGCCTTGGGAAGATCTGGAGGTGATGGAATAGTATGTGGTTGTATGAAAAAAAATTAGAGTACCCAGCTAAAGTTAGTGGTCCCAACCCTGCTTTAGCTAAGAATATAATAACTCAATATGGTGGTCCAGATGGTGAACTAGCTGCTTCTCTTCGTTATTTAACTCAACGTTATTCGATGCCCACGAATCAAACAAAAGGTTTGTTAACAGATATTGGTACTGAAGAACTTGCTCACCTTGAGATTGTTGCCAGTTTAGTCTACAATTTGATCAAAAATGCCTCTCTAGCTCAAATTAAAGCTGCAGGCCTTGATCCTTATTATGCTGACCACGATAGAGCGGTCTATTTCATAAATGCCTCTGGCAATCCTTGGACAGCAGAATATATTCAAAGCAAAGGTGATCCAGTAGCAGATCTTGTTGAAGACATGGCTGCTGAGCAAAAAGCTCGTGCCACCTATGAATATTTGATTCAACTTTCTGATGACCCTTTGGTAACTGATACTTTACGTTTCCTTCGCGAAAGAGAAGTGGTCCACTTCCAACGCTTTGGTGAAGCTTTAGTGCAAGTAGAAGATGTTTTGTATAACAAAAAATACTATTAAAGGAGCGCCATAGCGCTCCTTTATTGTTTATTACCTTGTTCTTGCTGTGAGGTTCCCCCACCATACTGAGGAGAGTAAGGGTTACCATATTGACCACCAGGATAATTAGGGTTAGCTGGTGCACTGTAAGTACTTTGACCATAGTTAGGAACAGTGCCATATGCTTCTGGCCTTTGACTCATTTGGCTGATTTGACCTTCTAATTGATTAATTAGTTGATCAAGCCTGCCTAGTTCTTGGGTTGCAAATGTTTCTGCTTGGCTTAGTTGATCAAGTAATTGAGCATTTCTTTGTTCAGATTGTCTTAATCTGCTCGTTAATTGTCTAATGGTATTTATCTGCTGAAATACTACCTGTTCACGGTAATTCTGTTGCACAAATTTATCCCCTTTCGCAGCTGGTTATGGTTAGTTTAACCGCTCCTGTAATTATTATGCCTTGAGTTTGTTAATTTTTTAACTATTGCAGGAGGACAAGATATCTACTCCGAAGTACATAGGAACCTACTTTTATATCATTTTACGGAGGTGCAACAAGGTGGCGAAAAATGCTAATAAGCAAGGGAATATAATCCTCGATTACATTACTAATATCTTAAATGCAATGGCCTTAGGATTATTTGGTTCCCTCATCGTCGGACTAATTTTAGAGCAAACAGGTAAGTTAGTAAATGTTGACATGTTAGTTACTTTTGGTCAGTATGCTAAGCTATTAATGGGTCCAGCAATTGGCGTAGCCGTTGCTTTTTCTGTAAAGGCCCCTTTACTGGGAGTTTTTTCAGCAGCTGTTGCAGGTGCCATTGGTGCTGGTACCTTTACATTGTTACCAGTAGCTAAAATAGGCGAACCTGTAGGAGCCATGTTAGCTGCTTTAGCTGGTGCCGAAATTGCTAAGTTAGTTGGTGGCAAAACAAAAGTTGATATCATCTTGGTTCCTGTTACAACAATAATAGTTGGTGGTGTAGTTGGCTTATATTTAGCTCCTTCTGTAGCTACATTTATGAAGGCAACTGGAGATCTTGTTAACGAAGCAACTAAACTTCACCCTCTACCGATGGGTATTGCTGTATCTGTATTGATGGGAATGATTTTAACTGCTCCCATTTCAAGTGCAGCTATTGCGATCAGTTTAGGTTTAAGTGGTTTAGCAGGTGGAGCTGCTACTGTAGGTTGCTCTGCTCAAATGATTGGTTTTGCTGTCATGAGTTATAAAGAAAATGGCTTTGGCGGGTTAATTGCTCAAGGTGTTGGGACTTCAATGTTACAAGTTCCTAACATTGTTAAAAATCCTCTCATCTGGATACCACCAACACTAACAAGTGCTATTTTAGGGCCTCTTTCGACAATGGTCTTTCGTATGACCAATATACCTGAAGGCTCCGGCATGGGTACATCTGGTTTTGTAGGGCAAATTGGTACCTTAAAAGACATGGGTGCTGTTGCTTGGCCTGGGATCATTTTGCTTCACTTTATCTTGCCTGCTATTTTAACTTATGCCATTGGCGAATTTATGCGTAGAAAAAACTGGATAAGACCAGGCGATTTAACTTTACACAGCAATTAACTAATTTTTCCCATGAATACCAGAATCCGCAACCCTTTTCTCTGTTAGCGACACCCTTTGAGTGAAACACTACTACTCAGAGGGAGGGGACTCTGTGGATTTACGCAGTCTACCTAAAGTTGCTTATTTTTGTATGGAGTTTGGACTTAATGAAAAACTTCCTATCTATGCTGGTGGGTTAGGGATCTTAGCTGGCGATATTCTCAAAACCGCATATGATCTTAGCCTTCCCCTCATTGGTGTTGGCATTCTATGGGAAAAAGGTTATACTAGCCAAGTTATATCCCCTGAACTCTGGCCTGAAGATAGACCACAAATTGTTAGCCACGAATATTTAACTGATACCGGCAAGACAATTTCTCTAAATATTGCCGGTATTGACGTTACCTGTCGGATTTGGCTCTGCGATGCTTTTAATAATGTTCCACTCTATCTTTTACAACCGGAAAATTTGCCTCATGTCTGCCATAGTCTTTACTGTGGTTCTGAAGAAGACAGAGTTAAGCAAGAGATGATTCTAGGTATTGGTGGTGTTAAAGCTTTAAAAGCTTTAGGAATCAAACCCGAGCTCTATCACTTTAACGAAGGACATGCTGTCTTAGCAGGCCTAGAATTGATTCGGGAAAAAATGGAGGAAGGTCAGTCTTTTGAAGAGGCTTGGGAAAGGACCAAAGATCAGATCATATTTACTACCCACACCCCTGTAATGGCTGGTAATGAATCTCATGCTAGAGAACTATTTATTCATTTAGGCGCTAATAGAGGCCTTAACATGGAACAACTCGCTGCTATTGGTGGTTCACCTTTTAGTATGACTGTAGCTGGGCTTAAGCTAGCTCATGTTGCCAACGGGGTGTCCACCATGCACGCTACAACCTCGAGAGCTATGTGGCAAGATATTAAAGACTCAGCTCCCATCCTCGGCATAACTAATGGTGTCCATAAAGGTACTTGGCAAAACGCTAAGATCTATCTTAATTACCTTTCGCGAGGTGATCTGTGGACCGCTCATCAAGAAGCTAAAGAAGCTTTACTAGAAGAGGTTAGACGGCAAACAGCTCTTAGCTTAGAACTAGATGTTCTTACAATTGGTTTTGCACGCAGAGCAGCCCCCTATAAACGTAGTGACCTTATTTTTAGAAGACCAGAAATCATCGAACCTTTATTAAACTCCGGTGAGCTACAAATAATCTTCTCTGGTAAAGCTCACCCGCATGATTATGCAGGCAAAGAAATTGTTTCTCATTTAGTTCGCTTTGCTCGCAAATATCCAGGCAGGGTAGTGTTTTTAGAAGACTATAATATGCGCATCGCTAGATTGATGGTACAAGGTGCCGATGTTTGGTTGAATAATCCTCAAAGGCCTTTAGAAGCTTCGGGTACATCTGGGATGAAAGCTGCTATGAATGGTGTTATTAATCTTAGTATTTTAGATGGCTGGTGGCCTGAAGCTTGTAGACATGCCATAAATGGCTGGCAAATAGGTGGCGGATATCAAGGTCCAGAGCAAAATTACTACGATCTAGTTTCTTTATACGAAGTGCTACTAGATGAAGTTATACCAACCTATTATGATCACAGAGACCAATGGATTAGAATGATGGAAGAATCCATTCACTTTTCTGAAGCTTTTTCAGCAGAACGCATGCTTTCAGAGTATTATAACCTTCTCTATACTCCTAGTGTGACTGCCATGAAAGTTAAAAAAGCTGCTAAAGGAGTTTTAGAGGAGGTGCTAACTACTTGACTCTGACTAAGGTTATCGAGGTTATTGGTGAATCTAATAAATCATGGGATGATGCTGTAAAAAATGCTGTTATTTCAGCCCAACCAACCGTACATGGCATAACTGGTGTACATATTCTTAATCTTACTGGTTCGATCAATGAAAAAGGCGAGATCTATGAATATAAAGCCAATGTAAACTTGGCTTATGTGGAGAAATAACAGTAAAAGATTGGCTTTGAATAATTTCGGAGCCAATCTTTATTACTTAAAAATAATTATAGTTATAAATTACCAAAGTAAAATTGTGACTTTTGGGCTTTTTTTCTTTAGAGGATTTCTAGCTTATGTCTACGAATTGTTATGACAGTTAAGAAGATGAGGTGGTTCCTTTTGTCCCATAAAGGCTGGTTACCAAATAAAATTGTCCAGGTGTTTGATGGTAATAATACCTATTGTAGCCGCATTTTAGGTTATGATAAAAATGTACTTTATCTAACTGCCCCTGCTTCACCACAGGGTAGGATTTGGCCTGCGGTTGGCAAAACTCTAGGTTTTTCGCTAGAAAAAACCATTACACCAATAACTGTTTTAGAACGCTTTCTAAAACCTTTTCCTTTTTTAGCTGTTGATCTCAAAGGTAATATTCCTTACCAAGAAATTGTTGCCTATAGACCGCTTAAAATTATTGTTGTTACCGGACCTAAAGGTGGATCTGGCAAAACTTTTCTAGCTGCTAACTTAGCTTCCTTTTTATTAAACAAAGGTTCTAAGGTTTTACTCATAGATGGAGCTTTAGGTCAAGAAGCTTTGCATAATATCTATGACGCTAGCCAAACTTCCCATCCACTTAATATTCTTTCTTATTTTTATAATGATCCAACTCCGTGGGAATTGCATAATTTACTCTTTGATGTTGCCCAAAAAGAAAGTGATTATGACTTTGTGATCATCGATACTGCCAGTGGCCTTAGTTCTTTAGCTTTACTTTATTCTAACATAGCCGACTATTTACTTATGGTTACGAATGACACAGAAGCCTCTAAAGAACTTTCCTTAAAATATGCCTTGGAAATCAATAAGAAAAGTTGGCAGCCAGAGATAGGCCTCATATTAAATAACTCACCCCTTAAAAAGGATAACTTTACTAGTTTCTTAGAAAAATTCCAATCTAATTATGTTCCTAGTTGCTATCTAGGTGAAGTAAATCATGATCCAGCAGAATTGCACTGCCATAAAGCTAAACGACTTTTAATTGAAACCTTTCCATCCTCGGAGGGTACACTTGGATTAATAAATGTCTTTAACGAATTTCTTGACCGCCTTGACTTACAAGATAATTTCACAGTACGTAAATAGATAAAAACGAGAGGTGCTAACACCTCTCATTTTTATCTATATTGACCTTGAGAAAGATCT
>ENA-UOOR01003856-UOOR01003856.1-fermentation-metagenome-genome-assembly--contig:-NODE-3856-length-12573-cov-4.127257_pt1 | contig 12573 bp, 11 predicted proteins | sample MGYA00245780_ERZ724029 | MGnify/ENA primary metagenome ERZ724029 (study PRJEB28704, sample SAMN03018315) | fermentation metagenome | biome: anthropogenic terrestrial biome; feature: soil; material... | reverse complement strand
TCTTCATCACGGCATCCGCTTTTACCTGAGTTAACACGCAGGTGATGACGACCTTATTCTCCTCGGGAATCAGGCCGAATACGTTCTTTAGATAACTGGCCTTGACGGAGCCTTTCCCGTACAGCGCGCTGATCAGCCGCGCACCGGATTCCGACAGCGCGGTTAAAAGGGCATCCTTTTGTTTTCGCCCTGCTATCAGGGTCAAAAATAATATTTTTCCCGCGAAGGCGAAGCCGAAATCAATTCCCGAAAGGAAGATTAGTAACCCGATATACACGGGAATTGTGCCAAGCAGAATTTTGATAAACTGTTTTTGGGCAGCTTAATCAAAAAGAACTGAAATGGAATAAATACAAGCACGACGGGGAAAAGCACCAGGGCGACGGCGCCAAGGTTGGATACGACGATTCCCCAAAAGCTTTCCGCCGCGCTGGGATCGTATACGCCCGCGGGCGGAATCCACGCCGCCGTACATGAGCTTGATGACGATGCCATAAATGAACAGCGCCAGAATAGGGCCCGCTGAGGCAATCCCGATGATTCCAAATGTATCGTCATTCGTTTTGCGTTTTGACAGGGTGGCTGAAACGCCCAGTCCAAGGGCAAGGATAAACGGCACCGAAACATCGCCGGTGGTTGCGCCGCTGCCATCAAAGGCAAGGGCGATAAACTCTACCGGAACAAAAATCGTCGCCAAAAACATGATGACATAAAGCGCGGCAAAAACAATTTTAATGTCCAGGTTTTTTATGATCCTGAATAGCGCAAATCCGACGAAAACGCCGATTCCGGCGCCCATCACCCAGATAAATACCGTGGCGTTGCCCATCGGAGCAATAATAACGCATACGAGGATGATAATGGCAGCAAGCGGGAGCGAGGACCAAAAGACTTCTTTTAAGACGCGTAGTGTTTTCATAGGCCCCACCGAGCTACATGATGGTGCGTGATCAAATCAGGTTCTATTACCGGCTGCGGGCGTTTGGAATGGCCGGATGGCGATAGAACAATCATCGCATCAGATGTTTGATTTTCTCTGGGAGCCTGGATAGACATATTGGTGGATACCGCCTCTCATTCAGATGATTAAATAAACTGCGAAACAAGGAATGCCGCAGCCTTTTTAAAGGTGATAAAATGCCATGGGGCGCCGTGTGTCCGATTGCGCGGCACGGCACGGAAAAAATGGCAAGAAAAATTATAACCTAATTCCTGGTATGGCACAATTACTTTTAATTGACGCCGTATTTATTGCCGCCGGCGGAAGCATATGACAAGATAGGCGGAAAGGAAACCATAGTCATAAAGTATGGATTGATTGTTGCCCTAATAGCTATCCTGTGTTATCATAATATCCGGAAAAGGCAGGGGGAAGACAATGAAGATTTCCACGAAGGGGCGCTATGCGCTCAGGCTTATGCTCGACCTGGCGCTTCATGGCAACGGCGAGTATATCTCCATCAAAGAAATATCCGGACGGCAGGGAATTTCCGACAAATATCTGGAGCAGATTGTCACCGTGCTCAACCGGGCCGGTTTTGTGAAAAGTGTACGGGGGCCTCACGGGGGATATCGGCTCACGAAAACTTCCTCCGAATATACGGTGGGTATGATTCTGCGGCAGATGGAGGGAAATCTGGCGCCTGTGAGTTGTATTGAAGGCGGGGAGAACACATGCGAGCACGCGGCTCACTGCGTTACGGTGGAGGTCTGGAAAAAGATTGACGAGGCCGTCTCGGGCGTTGTGGACCGCATAACCCTGACCGATCTTGTCCAATGGTCATGCGAGAAGGCCGCCGGAAAAGAATGAGTATTTTATAACCTCTTGACGAAAGGGGAAGCACTGCGTAAAACCATATTTATTAAGCCAGATTAATATGATTAAAATAAAGGTGACGGGAAATAAACAGAACAGTGCATGCGGGTAATGCCGCGGCAACGGCCTTTCCACAGACCGCCATTGACGCCATGATGCCGTATCTTTCGGGAGGATGCGGCAGCCCCTCGTCCATCTATTGCATTTGAAGGGACTGAAGTCGAATCCATGGTTCTGTTTCTCGACCAGAGCGGGATATGCGCCTTATCGGGCTCGGCATGCTACTCCGGCTCTCACTCAGCGAAAACAACACCAAGGCGGTTATCGAGGATATTCTCGAAAAGCTGCCGGCCGTCATATCCCGCCTGAGGGAAATGTCTCCCCAGTGGCCGGATTTGGCCTGCGGCTCATGACCGCGCCGGAAAACTGTAAACAGAAAGGGGAAGTATATGCATTCCGAAAAGGTGACGGATAATTTCAATCATCCGCATAATGTGGAAGATATTTTGGATGCCGACGGCATCGGAGAGGTCGGCGATCCCGGATGCGGGGACATTATGAGAATTTATATCAAAGTAGTAAACGACGTGATCGTGGACATCAAGTCCAACGCCTTCGGCCGCTGCGCGGCGGCGGCGGCATCCTCCATGGCCCCCGAGCTTGTGAAGGGGAAAACAATCGGCCAGGCGCTGCAGTTGACGAATAAGGCCGTTGCCGATGCCCTGGATAGTCTGCCTCCCGCCAAAATGAACTGCTTCGTTCTCGTGGAAGAAGGCATCCGGGCCGCGATTGTTGATTATTACGAAAGAAACGGGGTCGATTTCTCCGGAATGGACGACTGCAGCCCGGGTTGCGGCGACTGCTGCGGCTGCTGCGGTCATTGCGGAGGTTAGGCCACATTCGTTTAAAACCAAACAGTGGGGTAAGCGCCTGTGGGATATCAATAGCCTACAGGCATTTTTTACGTTAAAGCCGTATTTCCAGCAGATTTACGCATTGCATAAAATGTATTGTTTATCTACGGCTTTTTTATTATAATTGTTTAAGGGCCATTGCATTTTCTCATATACGCAGGTGTTATATTGCCCGGATAAGAGCAGGAATTGATCCATTTTGGGGGATAGTGTATGGAGCAAAATAAATCCGGTCAGCCCGGAAAAACACAGACTTATGATGATGCGGCTTTACTTTCTCAGTTTTTTGAGATCGGTCTTAACTTTTTGTGCATCATTGCTGCCGATGGTAAAATCATTAAGGCCAACAAACCGTGGGAAGAACTTCTGGGGTATCCGCAGAAAGATCTTATCGGCCACAGTTTCAGCCAGTTTGTATTCAGGGAAGACGCCGAGGCGGCAGAAAAAGCCCTGTTTGAGCTGGCAAATACCAATAAGACGGTTGGGTTCATAAGCAGACTGAATGGGAAAAATGGGAAATGGCTATGTCTGGAATGGGAAGCTCAGTTTCTGGATGGTCTTATCTATGCCTCAGGCAAGGATATTACCGGGAAAAAGATTGTTGAGGATCTCCTGCAGACCCGGGACACCAAAATTTTTTCGGATTATATCAAGAAAGAGCTAAACACCTCAGGGCATTCAAGCAAAACCCTGGCGGAAATTCTCATTCCCTCCGAAACGGTCCTCCTCCTGGGTTCATGGGAAGGCGTCGGATGCGCCTACGGCATAGTCAAGGACATATCCGCAGAGCATGCCGTGCTTGAGAATTTCTATAAAATCATCGATGCTATTCCGGCCATTATGGTGCTTACAAACGCAGAAAACTACAGAATTATTGATGTTAATGCTGCGTTTACAGAGAAACTTGGGTATTCCAGGGACGAGGCGATAGGCAGGACGGCGGTGGAGCTGAAAATCTGCAACGAGGCTGTCTATAAAAAAGATATCGCAAAAGTTATGCTGGAGCAGGGCGGCTTCAGAGACAAATATATCAAGATCAGAAACCGGTGGGGGCAGGTTATCGACGGGCTGCATTCCGGCGTGATCCTGGACAATAAGCGTGAAAAATACTTTTTCACGGTAACGCTGGATATGACCGCCCTTAAGGAGACGGAGCACAGAAAAACTAGCCGGATCAGGCTGCTGGAATCCCTGCTGGATTCCATTCCCGAAGCGGTGTTTTATAAGGACGGCGAGGGGACGTATCTCGACTGCAATACGGCATGTGCCAAGCTTTTAGGCAGGGATAAGAACATGATCGTGGGCAAGACGGATATGGATGTGGTCAACCCCGAGGCGGCGGAGCGCGCCCGATTCATCGACCGGGAGACCCTCCGTTCGCGGCGGACAATCCGTACGGAGGATTGGTTCGTTTTAGGAGACGGCGTGAGAACCCTGTGCGAAATTCTGAAGGCCCCGCATGTCGACGCCGAAGGTAATGTGATCGGTATTGTCGGAATATGCAGGGATATCACGGAGCAGAGGCGCCGGGAGGAGGAAAGCCGGTACCTCAGCTATCACGACCCGCTTACCGGGCTTTATAACCGCCGTTATTACGAAGAGGAGCTGCGGAGAATAGACGTGGACAGGAACCTTCCGGTATCTATTATCCTTGGTGACGTCAACTCCCTGAAATTCGTCAACGACATCTTTGGACACCAGGAAGGGGACAGGCTTATAAAGTGCGCGGCCCAGGCGATCAGGAGCAGCTGCAGGGCGGGCGACATCGTGGCAAGAATCGGCGGTGATGAGTTTGCGCTTCTGCTTCCAAACACAGACTTTGCGGATTCCCAGAGGGTATTGGGGCGGATCAACGAGCAAATAGCCATAGGCAAAGCGGGGATGCTGGACGCGACGGTTTCCTTTGGCGGCGCAACGAAGGTAAGCGGCACCCAGGATATTTACGATATCATTAAAAAAGCGGAAGACCGCATGTATCGAAATAAATTTGAGCGCAGATCCGCCGATGGGAAGACAATAGGTGCGCTTATAGGCACCCTGTATGAAAAAAGCCGCAGGGAAATGGAACACTCAAAGCGGGTTGGGGAGTTGTGCGCGGCAATTGCCGCGGCCATGGGTCTGGACAGCTATACCGTCAATCGGATAAAGCTTGCCGGGATAATGCATGATATCGGGAAAATCTATATCGATGAGAATATTCTTTTGAAAAAAGGGCGCCTGACCTTGACCGAGCAGGGGGAGATCCACTGCCATCCGGAACTTGGATACCGCATATTGAGCGCTTCGGAGAGTTTTTCCGATATCGCGCAGTATGTCTTTCAGCATCACGAGCATTGGGACGGCGGCGGATACCCTAAAAAACTCAAGGCGGAGGAAATTCTTCTGCCGGCCAGGATTATCGCCGTGGCGGAGGCTTATGACGCTATGATTAACCCTATTTCCAGCAACGCCATGACGCCGGACGAGGGGGCCCGGGAGCTTCTCCGGTGCGCGGGAATCCGATATGATCCCGATGTGGTGAAAGTCTTTGTGGAGAAGTGCCTGAAGTGACGGCGGCATAAAGGCGGGGCAGGGGAGGACGGCAAAGGCTTCATGCCCGCCCCGCGCCTTCAAGAGAATCGGAATGCAGGTTAAGTCTTTCCGCCGGGTGGGCAAAGACTGCCGGGAGGCCGGGGAGCGGGCGCATGGAGGGCGGATTTCCGCCGCAATGGCGTTGACTGTCCCGCGGAGCCATGGTATACTTACCCAAAGACGGATGATTATTATACATGCGCGCCGGCGGCGCGGATTGAGCGGGCGGGCATGAAGCCGGCTGCGCGGCAGAAGCCGCGGCTTGGAAGCTGCCTGGTAAGCGTGTGCCGCCTCCGGCGGCTGATCGGGCGCAGGCAGCCCGTGCGAAAGGATGCCATGAAGGCGTCGGCCATAGGTTTCTGGCCGGCGCTTTGTTTTATGTATGAGAGGTAAAAACCGATGACGCTGAATGAGTTTTGGAAGGAAAACCCTTCCGCGGCCCTGGGGTTTTCCGGGGGCGTGGACTCGGCTTATCTGCTCTATTCCGGACTTGCGGCAGGGGCAAGGGTCGGGGCCTATTACATAGCGACGGCTTTTCAGCCCGGGACAGAGCTGGAAGGCGCAAGGCGGCTGGCGGAAAGCCTTGGCGTGCCACTGCGGGTGGTGGAGGCGGATATTCTGACCCTGCCGGAGGTTGCCCGCAATCCGCCGGACAGGTGCTGTCACTGCAAACGGGCCCTGTTTTCCCTGATCGCGGCGCGGGCGGCGGAGGATGGCTTCGCCCTGGTAATCGACGGCACCAACGCGTCGGATGATTTTGAAAGCCGTCCCGGAATGCGGGCGCTGAGGGAACTGGGGGTCAGGTCACCCCTGCGGGAATGCGGGCTTGCCAAAAGCGAAATCAGACGGCTGTCCAGGCTGGCCGGGCTTCCAACCTGGGATAAGCCATCAAATTCCTGCCTGGCCACAAGGCTCCAGACCGGCGTGCCCATAACCCCGGAGGCGCTGGCCAGGGTCGAGAGCGCCGAGGCGATTCTGCATGAAATGGGTTTTACCAACCTGCGAGTCAGAATACGGGGTGAAAATGCAGTGATCCAGCTACCGGAAGTGCAGCTGGAGCGGGTATTGGCAATCAAAGATAAGATTATAAAGCGGCTGAAGCCCGGCTTCGGCGCTGTCATGCTGGATTTGGAGGGGCGAGAATGAGCAGTCGGGGGATTCGGGAAATTCTTAAGGCGGTGGAGGCCGGCAGCCTCTCGGCGGAGGCGGCGCTGCTGAAGCTGAAGCTGGAGCCTTTCGCGGACATCAATTATGCAAAGGTGGACGGGCACAGGGCCGTGCGCCAGGGGATATCCGAAGTGATCTACGGGGCTGGAAAAACACCGGATCAGATCATCGGGATTGCGGAGGTGATGGTGAAGAGCGGGCAGGAGACAGTCCTCATCACACGTATGAATTCCGACGCGGCGGCCGTAGTGGGCGAGGCGTTTCCCCTGCGCTACAGCGCGGACTGCCGCATTGGCATAATAGGCCGCATACCGGAGCCCGACGGCAGGGGCGACATCGTCGTCGCCACCGGCGGAACGACGGATATTCCCGTGGCCGAGGAGGCCGCCCTCACCGCCGAGGCGCTGGGGAACAGAGTCAGCCGCCTGTATGACGTAGGGGTATCCGGGATACACCGGCTGCTGGCGCATCTTGAGATGATCATGAGTGCTCAGGCGATTGTTGCCGTGGCGGGAATGGAGGGCGCCCTGGCCAGTGTTGTGGGCGGGCTGGCGGACTGCCCGGTCATCGCCGTGCCAACCAGCGTGGGCTACGGTGCGGCCTTCGGCGGCGTTGCGGCGCTGCTGTCCATGCTGAATTCCTGCGCTGCCGGCGTATCCGTCGTGAACATCGACAACGGATTCGGGGCCGGCTGCCTTGCCAGCATGATCAATCATATAGGAGTTTGACCATGAAAACACTTTATCTTGACTGCGGTATGGGTGCAGCCGGCGATATGCTCGCCGCGGCGCTTCTGGCGCTTCTCCCGGATCCGGAGGCCGTTGTGGAAAAGCTCAATTCCCTGGGGCTCCCCGGTGTGTCCATATCCTGGACGGAAAGTGTGAAATGCGGGGTTCGGGGCTTTCGGTTTTCCGTAAAGATTAACGGTGCGGGAGAAGACGCCGGCCTCGGCCACGGACATCACGGGCATTCCCACAGTACCATGGAGGATATCGACGCGGTCATCAGCGCTTTGCCGGTTTCCGACCGGGTTCGGGCGGATGCTGCTCAGGTCTACCGTCTGATTGCGCAGGCGGAGGGCAGCGTGCACGGCCGGCCGGTGGAAGCCGTCCATTTTCACGAGGTGGGCGCCCTGGACGCAGTGGCGGATATTGTGTCCGTCAGCCTGCTGATGGAACGGCTGGCGCCGGACAGGGTGGTGGTCTCGCCCGTCTGCGTGGGCAGCGGCCAGGTGGAATGCGCCCACGGCATTTTGCCGGTGCCGGCTCCGGCCACTGAGCGGCTGCTTCGGGGGATACCGAGTTTCGGCGGAGCCGTCCGGGGGGAGATGTGCACGCCTACCGGCGCTGCCCTTCTCAAACACTTTGCCATGGAATTCGGAACCATGCCGGTTATGCGCACGGAAGCGGTTGGATACGGCATGGGCGGCAGGGATTACGGCGCCGTCAGTTGCGTCAGGGCTTTTTGGGGGACGGAGCAGGGGCAAACGCCATCCGTCGCGGAGCTGAAATGTAACCTTGACGACATGACGCCGGAGGCCGTCGGCTTTGCCATGGAGCGGCTGTTTGAAAACGGCGCTTTGGACGTTTATACCGTCCCCGTCGGGATGAAAAAGTCCCGCCCGGGCATACAGCTTTGCTGCTTGTGCCGGCAGGCGGATACGGAAAAGCTGGCCAATATCATGCTGAGGCATACCTCCACCCTGGGAATCCGGGTTTCCTATGAACAGCGTTTTACGCTGGATCGGTCAACTTTTGACGTTCAGACCGAATATGGACCCGTGCGGCTTAAAAAAGCCGGCAGCGGAGGCATTTTAAAGCTGAAGCCCGAATATGAGGATTTGGCGAGGATCGCCCGGGAAAACGACCTGACTCTGGACGAGGCCGCCGCCCTGATTAAGCGGGGGGACGCAGAATGAAATACAGGCCGTGTCGGAGGACACGGCCTGTATTTCATTCTGAAGGGCTGGGAAGCCTAAATAAAAAAGCAGGTTTTGGCGGAAAGATGTTGACTTAAACAGGCGGCAGTGATAAACTTTCAGAGTTAGGTTAATCTAACCTTACCCCCTCGTTCTTTTTGGGGAATAGCCGAGCGAAAGATGGAGGACAATATGAGAACACTGAAGGAAGTCAAGGTTGGAGAGACGGCCACGGTAGCCGGGCTCCGCGGCGAGGGGGCGCTGAAGCGCCGCATCATGGATATGGGTGTGACCAGAGGTACGGAGATATACGTCCGGAAAGTAGCGCCACTGGGGGATCCGATCGAGCTGACCGTGCGTGGCTATGAGCTTTCCCTGCGTAAGAGCGACGCGGAGCTGATAGAGGTTTATTGAAGCCGAATACTGCCACTTCATGGCGTCGGCATGAATTTTTAAATAGTTAAGTTAGCGTATTCTAACTTTTTAGGATGGGATTATAATGGATATCTATATTGCTTTGGCGGGCAATCCCAATTCCGGTAAGACAACGATGTTTAACGATCTTACCGGATCGGCCCAGTACGTGGGAAACTGGCCGGGAGTTACTGTGGAAAAAAAAGAAGGCAGGCTTAAGGGATACAAAGACGCGGTCATTCAGGATCTGCCCGGAATCTACTCCCTGTCGCCCTATACGCCGGAGGAGCTTGTGGCGCGCAGGTATCTGGTGGCGGATAAGCCGGACGCCATCATAAATATCGTGGACGGGACGAACATTGAGCGCAATCTTTATCTCACGACCCAGCTTATCGAAACCGGTGTTCCGGTGGTCATCGCGGTGAATATGATAGACCTTGTGCGGAAAAAGGGCGATGAAATCGATCTGGAAAAGCTGGGCGCGGCCCTTGGCTGTAAAGCCATGGAGACCTCTGCGTTAAAAAGCGAAGGCTCCCTGGCCGTGGCCGAGGCGGCGGTTGCTCTGGTGAAGTCCGGCGGAGAGCAGGCGGAGGTTCCGCCGATTTTCAGCGGCAGCGTGGAGCATGCCCTGGCGCATATCGAGGAGTCCATTGAAGGCATGGTGGAAGCCCGGTTTCTGCGGTGGTATGCGATTAAGCTGTTCGAGCGGGACGAACAAGTCGTCGCCGAGTTGAATCTTGACGCAAATTTGATGGCGCATATTGACGCGCATATCGCCGACTGTGAAAAGTCGATGGAAGACGACGCCCAGAGCATTATCATCAATCAGCGCTACGACTATATCTCGCAGGTGGTGAGCCTGGCCGTCAACAAGAAAAATAAGGGCCGGAAAATGAGCGCATCGGACAGGATAGACCGTATCGTAACCAGCCGGGCGCTGGCGCTGCCGATATTTGCCGCCGTGATGACGTTGGTTTACTACATCTCTATTACGACCGTAGGCAGCCTGGTTACGGACTGGACCAAAGATACGCTTTTCGGGGAGCTGATCAGCGGCAATCTAAGGACATGGCTCGGGGCGATGAACGTGGAGCCCTGGCTCATCGGTCTGGTGGTTGACGGCATTGTTGCCGGCGTCGGCTCTGTCATCAGCTTCGTCCCCCAGATGCTGATCCTGTTTTTTATGCTTTCAATCCTGGAGGATGTGGGCTACATGGCCAGGGTGGCCTTCATCATGGATAAGCTGTTCCGCCGCTTCGGGCTTTCGGGCAAGAGCTTTATCCCTATGCTGATCGGCTCCGGCTGTTCGGTGCCGGGGATCATGGCCTCCCGCACCATTGAGGGGGAGCGTGACCGGCGCATGACGATTATGACCACCGCCTTTATCCCCTGCGGGGCGAAGATGCCGATTATCGCCCTTTTTGCGGGAGCGCTGTTCAACGAATCGGGGCTGATCGCCACGTCGGCATATTTTATCGGAGTCGCCGCCGTGGTGGTTTCCGGCATCATCCTGAAAAAGACAAAACCCTTCAGGGGGGAGCCTTCGCCCTTTATCATGGAGCTGCCAGAGTATCATGTGCCCGCCATGACCAACGTGCTCCGCTTTACCTGGGAGCGCGGCTGGAGCTTTATCAAAAAAGCCGGAACGATCATACTGGTGTCCAGCGTTGTCCTATGGTTCCTTCAGGCTTTCGGCGTCAGGAACGGCGCTCTGCAGCTGGTGGAGGACAGCAACACGAGCCTGCTGGCCGCCCTCGGCGGAGTCATAGCCCCGATATTCGCGCCTCTGGGCTTCGGCAACTGGAAAGCAGCCGTGGCCACCCTGACCGGGCTGCTGGCAAAGGAAAACGTAGTCGCTACCCTGGGCGTGCTTTACGGCGTCGCCGCGGATTCCGGCGGAGCGGGGGCATGGGGATCGCTGACCGCCGATTTTACCAAGCTTACGGCGTACAGCTTTATGGTATTCAACCTCCTTTGCGCCCCGTGCTTTGCGGCCATGGGCGCCATAAGCCGGGAGATGAACAGCGGCCGGTGGACGGCCGCGGCAATCGGATATATGACCGTATTCGCATACGTGGTCTCCCTGCTGGTGTATCAGCTGGGGACGCTCGTTGCCCGGGCGTCGTCCACTGTTCTGGTAGCTGCCGCGGTTTTCATGCTCGTTGCCGTGGTGACTGCGGCGATTGTCCGGGACAGGAAAAAGCGAAAGGGCTGCGCCGGCGGCTGCGCCGGATGCCCCGGTGCGGACACGTGCGGCGGCAGGGGTAAATAAAAAGAGGTTCGGGTCCGGTCCGGCGCGGCAGGCTGTCCGCGCCGGACGTTTCCATTGGGGCGCGGGCTGAAAATGCTTCGTGACATTTCCAGTATGATTTGGTACAATATGCGAAAGGCTTCCGCGGAGAAAATGAAAAATCGTTTTCTTTCGGCAGGCTGATTGGACACGGCCGTCCGGGGCGGCTGTTGGAATGAAAATACGCTGTGTACGAAAGGAATGGCATAAATATGGGTGAACCTGCGCTTGTAGTGCTGGCGGCGGGAATGGGCAGCCGATATGGCGGGCTCAAACAGATAGACCCGGTCGGGCCTTGCGGTCAGATTATTATCGAATATTCAATTTACGACGCGTATCGCGCCGGTTTTCGCAAGGTTATTTTTCTTATCCGGGATTGGATGCGGAAGGATTTTGAACAAATTATAGGACGGAAGCTCGAAGGCCGGATGTCTGTGTCCTACGCGTATCAGGAGTTTGGCAGATTTCTGCCGCAGGGCTTCGAGATACCGGAAGGGCGCGTCAAGCCGTGGGGTACGGCACATGCGGTGCTCTGCTGCCGGGATTTCATAGACGGGCCTTTTGCGATGATCAACGCGGACGACTATTATGGCCCGTCGGCGTTTCGGGATATGTATGGGGCGCTGATGGCTGCCGATGAAAAGGCCGAGCCAATGGACTTTGCAATGGCGGGCTATGTCCTTGGCAACACGCTGACGGATAACGGAAAGGTCGCCAGGGGCGTATGCAGGGCGGCGGGGGACCGGCTGGAGAGCATTGTGGAGCGCAAATATATCGTCAAAACGCCGGAAGGACCGAAATACAGTCTGGACGACGGCAAAACGTTTTTCCCCCTATCGCCGGACAGCACCGTATCCATGAACTTTTGGGGCTTTACGCCGGCGATTTTCCCGGAACTCGAACGGCGGTTCCCGGTTTTTCTTGAAACTGAGCTGAAGAAAAACCCGCTGACGGAGGAAATGTACATCCCGAACGTGGTGGGGCAGCTGCTTGAGGAAGGGCGCGCCACGGTAAAGGTGATGCGCAGCGGGGATAAATGGTATGGCGTGACGTACAGGGAGGACAAGCCCGATGTGGAGGGGGCCATTGCCGGGTTTATAAAAAGCGGGCTTTATCCGGAGAAGCTCTGGGACTGACCCTTTGCGCGCTGAACGCGCTGAAAGGATAAGGGGTTATGAATAAAAAGGCAAAATCGCTGTTGGCCGTGATGCTGGTGGTGGTTCTGGCGGCGGCGATGTTCATTTGCTGGAAGCTGTTTTTACCGGAAGCTCAGGCGGGAGATAAAACACTTGCGGTGACAGTCACCCATGCCGATGGAAGCGTCAGGGACTTCACCCTGGAGACGGATGCCGAATATCTCTGGGACGCGATGTATGAACGGGGGCTTATCGACGGGACGGACGGCGAATACGGTAAATGGGTCACCACGGTGGACGGCAGGACCGCGGACGAGAATGCCGGACAGGACTGGCTGTTCACCAGA